>Ga0316617_100000177_pt1 | contig 14543 bp, 14 predicted proteins | sample OWC_Aug_M1_C1_D2_FD_207801 | JGI IMG/M metagenome (GOLD analysis project Ga0316617, IMG submission 207801) | Wetland soil microbial communities from Old Woman Creek delta, Ohio, United States - OWC_Aug_M1_C1_D2_B | ecosystem: Environmental > Terrestrial > Soil > Wetlands | place: USA: Ohio... | reverse complement strand
GACCCAGCTTTTTCCAGCATCTTGATAAGCTCCCCTAATGACTTTAAATTCCCCGCTCTTTGTCCATTCCCACCAGGTTTGCTCGCCTGTTACTTTAGAGATTCCAGTAATCTTACGACCGAAAAGAAGCGACTTGACCCCTTGGCCGCTGATCCGGTTTTCCTTTAATATTCTATCGTAGTCAGTGAGGTTTCCTGGGACTCCGGCCTTTATCAAGGCTGCGGCAAAACTATCCAACGTTTTAGGGTCTGCGAAGGGAAAGTAAGGCATAATATCCTTCAGGCCGCGAACTGGCGACATCCTGCTTTTTAGGAAAATTTCATACGCGGTGCGGGCTTCTTCGTTTCGTCCTTGAATGCCATATATCATCGCTTGAGAAAGCGCGACTGATCCAGAAAGTTCAGGGTTTAGCCTGATCACCCTTTCCAGCAGTTGTAAGCTTTCTTGAATGTTTCCATCAGGCAAATATGCTTTCGCTAACTGATTTAAATACGCAGCTGGATTGTTTGGATCTAATCGCAGTCCCGTTTTTGCCGATTCAATGGCCTCACTGTTTTTCCCCATAAAATAAAGTATATTGGACATCCAGACATAAAGTGTAGAATCATTGGGGTCCATCGCTACCGCTCGTTCAATCTCAGCGAGGGCTTCATCATGCATGTACCGATTAAGATAAAATTGGGACATTAGCCCATGAGCCAGAGCCGTTGGCTTTTTCATGGCCTTTTTCAGCAGGAGTTGCGGCTTATTTCTCACTGCATCCAATTCTGCGTGGTTGGTCACGCCCAAACCTAGCCTAAGCCCTGGTGCTGCGGTCTCAATTGCTTTCTGATATAGGACGGCCAGCGCCGCATAGGCTCTGGCAAAATCAGGATCAAGTTCCACGGCCTTTTCCAAATGAATTTTTGCCTCAGCAAAGCCCTCTTTCGTTAGCATCCGATAGCCTTGCCAGCCTTTAAGAAACTCATCGTATGCCTGAAGGTTGTCCGTTCCCTTATCGACTACAGCCTTTTCTTCGTTTGCAGTGAGTTTCAACGCCAGAGCGGATATGATTTTGTGGGTGATTTTGTCTTGCAGGGCAAATACATCGTCAAACTTGCCATCGTATCGCTCGGCCCAGAGATGCTGGCCGTTAGATGCGTCTATCAATTGAGCATTGATTCTTACTTGATCTCCGGCTTTTCGAACACTGCCCTCAAGCAGGTAGCGGACTCGGAGGTCCTTCCCGATCAGTTCCGCGTTTACCGACTTGCCCTTGTAAGTGAAGCTGGAGTTCCTGGCGATGACAATCAGACCGGAAATTTTAGACAGATCCGTAATGATGTCCTCGGAAATACCATCGCTAAAATATTCCTGCTGCGGGTCATCACTCATGTTGGTAAAAGGCAGCACGGCAATCGAGGGTTTATCAGAGAGAGATAGTGCCGATTTATCAGGTAACCCGGTTTTGCGGAGGCTATTAATAACTTTGTCTGTTTCTGCCTGCTCCTTATAGGCTGATACCTTTGCAAGGTAATCCAGTGTGAATTTAGGATTTAATCTAAGCACTTCTGCAGCTTCAGCCTGCGCCTCCTTCTCACGGCCCATCATACTGTAAGTAGCGGCCAGGTTGAGGTGGGCAAAAAAACTTTTTGGCTCTCGTTGAAGAGCTTTTTTATATGCAGAAACCGCATCATCAAACCGGCCCGTATAACGGAGAGCGTGGCCGTAACTTAGGAAGTAACGGCTTGGACCAAATGGGTTAAGCCGAATTGCTTTTTCGAACAACACAATAGCTTCCTCTGGTCTGCCTGCATAAGTAAGAGTCGCAGCATACCAGTAGTTGGCATCTGCCCCCCCGGGGTTGATGGCTACACCTCTTTCTCCCTCCGCAAGCGCTTGGTCCCACCTTTTTGCCAAGCAATAAAGCTGACCTAACAAGGCGTGAACCTCAGCACGTGTATCATCCACAGCAAGGGACTTTTGAGCCAGTTCGATGGCCTTCCCGATAGAGTCCTTAGGAGACTTACTCGTGCCGAACCAATAATCCATCATGTGGATACTAGCCATGAGTGTATATGGCTTCAGCGGCTCTGGGCAAGTAGCGATTGCATGCTCTGCGATCCGTCGAGCCACATTCGTGTCATCTATATTCGCACGTTGAACATGAGTTAGCGCCTCCATCGCCTTCAGATAGCAGTCGAGATCTTCCTTTCCTCCAGCATATGCAGTAGCCTTGTAGGTTTCCCCTTCGGTCAACTTCACCTGGATGGCGTTTAAAATTTTCAGGGTGATCTCATCCTGCAGGGAAAATAGGTCCGTCAGATCACGGTCGTAGCGCTCTGCCCAGATATGATGCCCCTTAAGGGCATCGATCAACTGGGCATTAATACGGATGCGGTCAGCAGACCTCTGGACACTTCCTTCCAGCACATACTGAACACCCAGTTCTTCGCTTACCTGCTTGACCTTGACTGGTTTTCCCTTGTACGCGAAGGTCGAATTTCGGGCGATCACAAACAGCCTTGGCACCTTGGAAAGGGCGGTAATAACATTCTCGGTGATCCCGTCGCAGAGGAACTCCTGCTTCGGGTCCTCGCTCATGTTTGTAAACGGCAGAACGGCGATCGAAGGCAGGTCTGGCAAGAGAAAAGCCATATTCTCTCTGGAGGCAGGCTCGATTTCGAGTGCACGCCAATAGAAGTTCCAGACCCCAACGCCAATGATGACCACAAGCGCAACCATTGCGCTGGAAAGCACTGTTTTGTGTCGCCACAATGGAACCTTCGGAGCCTTTGCCCCCGCTACCGTCACCCTCGGCTCCATCAAAACGCGGTAAGCCCCCACCGGCTTGGCGATGTTCTTGACCTCTTGTTCACCCAGAAACTCGTAGCCGAAGGGGAGTTTCGTTTCGATTTGGTCAAAGGCCGTCTTGGAGACACAGATTCCGCCGGGATCAGCCAGAGATTCGAGACGGGCGGCGATGTTGACCCCGTCGCCGTAGATGCGGGACTCCTCCTCGATCACGTCGCCAAGGTTGACCCCAATACGAAACAACATTTTCCGATTCTCAGGTAACTCGGTGTTACGGGCCTGGAGTTCTTTCTGTGTCGCTACCGCGCACTGCACCGCATCCACCACGCTGGCGAACTCGGCCAGCAGGTTGTCCCCTGGAGAGTCCACCACTCGGCCACGGTGCTGCTTCACAAGATCGGAGATGATCTGCTTGTAGGCTTCGAGAGTCTTGACGGTGGCGGCCTCGTCGTCCTGCATCAGGCGACTGTAACCAGCCACGTCGGCGCTGAGAATGGCGGTGAGCTTGCGGTGAAAGCCCTTCGCTTCCATGCCGACACCTCCTTGGTCAGAAGGTTTGGCAAATCCAGGATAGGAGAGTTAAATCTGAAAATAAATCGAGCTGGAGAAGTGAGGCCCGAACCGCTCAACGAGAACAAACGTCGCTTCAGGTCCGTTCGAGTAGGAAAGGTACTACGACTTGGCTGAATAATACCTTTGTCCGGGGTGAAAAATCAAATAAATTCACATCGGGACAAGGGCTATATCACAGAATGGCCTATCTTTGTGATTTGTCGGATAAATCACCGTAGCGACAACACCGCCTCTGCAAAGACTCGCGGAGCTTCTTGGGGCAAATTGTGACCAACCCCGGGAATCACTCGTCGCTCATATCTTCCCGTAAAGAATCGATCATGGTGCTCCGAGCCTCCAATAGGGGCAACGCCGTCGGCATTCCCATCGAGCACAATCGTCGGTACAGAGATTTTCGGCTGTTTGGTTAAGCTTTGCTCTGTTTTCTCTACTGCAGGGTCCCCAGGTGCGAGCGCAAATCTATGCCTATAGGAGTGGATAACCACTTCGACAAAATCCGGGTTGTCGAAGGAGGCAGCGGTCTGCGCGTAGGTCTCTTCATCGAAATCCCAGGTAGGAGACCACAGCCGCCACAGAAGCCTGCAAAAGTCCCGGCGATTTTGAACCAAGCCTGCCCGGCCGCGCTCGGAGTGAAAATAGTATTGGTACCAATAGCGAAATTCGTTCTCTGGCGTCTGAGGTTTGATCGAACCTGGAATGTCTTGAATGTTGTAACCTCCTGCCGACACAAGCCCGCGCGCACGCTCAGGCCAAAGGGCAGCAACGATACATGCAGCCCGCCCTCCCCAATCATATCCGGCAAGCACGGCATCCGCGATCGTGAGCGCATCCATCAATGCAAGCAGATCATGAGCCAGGACCGCCTGTTGACCAGAGCGCAGGGTGTTCGCGGATAGAAAGCGCGTTGGACCATAACCGCGCAGATAGGGAATGATGACCCGACAGCCCGCTGAGGCTAGAAATGGGACCACCTCGTCGAAGGAGTGCACATCATATGGGAAGCCGTGAAGGAGCAGCACTGGGAGGCCGTTTGAGGGGCCGTTCTCAATATAGGCGACACTAAGAACACCCGCTTCAGCGCGTTTCAACATGGTCATTGCCCTCTATTGCTTCGTTTGGATATGGACGGCTTCTTAAGAAGCCTCCTCCGAGGCTTAAACTGTGTGCAGTGGTAAAAATAATAACCTTGCTCCCGGATCAGATGGGCGTTGCGGTCATCCGGAGATATGACCGCAATGGAGGGATTCGGAATGCGGTTGGTATTGTCCTGTTGTATGTGGTGCTTGAGTTCGTTTAGCTCCAGCAAGATGGCCGCTGCACGCTCAAGGCTTGTACGGATGTCGAATACGAAATGCCGGGAGTGTTCCCACCCGATGGCCATTTTTAACTGCGGCGCTTCGGACAGGGCGAGTTTTGCAAGCTGAAACTGACAGTAAAGATCGATGTTGGCGACAATAGTTTTGTGCTTGGTGGAGAGATCGGATTTATGTGCAGGGGCAAAGACGACCTTGGACAGCTCCCGGTTGGTGATGGTAACAAGCGGTTTGGCGGGAAGGCTCGCGCGCAAGTATTGGCGGGCGGTTTGGGGATGCTCGATGTCACCGGGCAAGTCTTTGATGGCCTCATCGATCTGGCCCTTGGTCCAGTCGGCTACTTGCAGAAAAAAGCCTGAGATCAGGTCAGAGGCATTGTCGTTAGTCCAGGCGAGGATGTCTGAAAACACGGGATCGTTAAGGTCCTTGCCCGGTCGCTTGGACTTCAGAAGCGTACTCTTTGCGGCAGCCATAGGTCCCTTCCCCGGTTTGGGGTTCACAAAGAAGGTGCCCTGAGCACTTATAACACAATCGAAAACATCGCGCTATTCCGCCCCATTCAAGACCGAGAAGTTTACGCCCAGTGAGTTTCTATCGAGAAGCTGGCCAGTTCAGCCCGGCAGCTACCATGTGTTCAGTCGTACCAGTTCAGTGGCTTTAGCTCTGCTGCAAGGGGTATCTTTAGATGATCTCTCCGGCATTGATCTGTCAGCCGTCGCCATTGCGGGCACCATAACGACTGAAAACCTCGGCATCGAGCATCTGACCAAGAACGTCATTGCGAACCCTCACATTCGCCAACTGATCCTGTTTGGCAGCGAAATCCCGGGGCACCTGCCAGGCGATGCGCTCCTCCGGTTTAGTGAGAATGGGATCGATTCCAAGGGACACATCATATCCGCTCGGGGAGCGCGGCCTGTCCTGAAGAACCTCACCCTGATCGAAAGCGATCATTTCAAATCCCAAATCAAGGTCACCAACCTGATCGGAAAGACCGATGAGTCATTTCTCGCAACGCGACTGGCCGATTTAAAGCAGCTCGTTCTGCCGCCCTACGAATCAGGATTGAGGGTCGACTTAGTTGAGGCAAGGAGGGCATCACCCGCTTGCCGATTGAAACTTGACAGGGCGGGATACTTCGTAATTATGGTCATGCATGGAGGGGAACAGTCCATTGTTGTTGAACATTACACAAATGATGGCGTGCTTCGGAACGTCATCCAGGGGAATGACGCCGCGACCCTATGTGCGACCATTGTCGAGATGAAGCTGGTTTCGCAGCTTGATCATGCTGCCTACCTGGGAAGAGAGCTGGCGAAAGCCGAACTATCGGTTGCTGCTAAAACAGGGTACATCCAAGACAAGGCTCAGGGGCATTCCGACATCTGCGATGGGTGTGGTGGCGGAACAGAACCCTTATAGTTTTCGACGCAACAGGGTCGGTATTGCGCTGCTTTGAAAAAACTTGTCTAATGAGGTGTTGAGTCAGGTATACAAGGCAGATTCTATAACTGTCGCGGATCAGATTGCCCGTCTGGACATTTTACCAGCTAACATCTTGGATACAGATTTGTCGAGATCCTCAAGGTCAAAAGGCTTCATCAAAATCATGTCAGCCTTTGCTTCGGTGGCCAACTCACTGGGATGTTTACCCCACCCGGTCATTGCAATGATTGGAGTTTGAGGGGATTGTTGTTTTAAGAAAAGGATTAAACCGTACCCACTGATAAGCGGCATTACCAAATCGGTGATGACGAGGTCGGGTTGATTTTCAGTTTCCTCAAACAGCCGCAGACCTTCGAGGCCATTGCATGCAGTGCAGACTTCATACTTCTGATCCAAAAAGCTCTTTAGCCCTTCAACGGTTATTTCACTGTCATCGATCAAGAGGACCCGAGGTTTTTGAGCCATGGTAACCATCTCCCAAGTTAAAGACGGTATCGATCGAAACAAGCCAACTCTTCGAAGCTTGAGATGGATATGCTACCTAACACAAGTAGGTCAAGAGAAATAAAATCACGTTACTCTCAAAAACATTCTGTAGGGGTCGTGTGCAATCTCGCCTACCAGCAATTGTAGATGGCTTGTAGGTTTTAGCTCAGGGTACTTCTCTTACTTGCCCGTAGCTTTCATCCAAAAAAGTTGCCCGCTAAGAGTGCCGGGATTGTATTTGAGTCGGGCAATAGGCTTCTCCGTCCGTTCATGTTTTCTCATGTAATGGGGTCGGGTTTCTATGAAGGATGAACGATAAAAAGGGGCGAACCCTTGTGACGGGCTCGCCCCTTATGACGGTAGTCGCTCGCCTGTTCGCTACAGAACTTCCTTCAACGCCTTGCTGCCCTTAAACCGAACTGAGGTTGAAGACTTGATTTTTATGGCCTCACCCGTGCGAGGGTTGCGACCCTTACTGGCCTTGCGCTTGGTCTTTACAAAGGTCCCAAATCCCACCAAAGAGGTCATTCTACCGCTATCTGCTCCTTTCCCTCACGAACAAATTTAACCCCGGCCCGAGGAATCACAGCCAGCGCCGCAGCCAGACTGCCCTCACGAGATGGGCCGGAGGTGTTTCCATCGGCTACCATTTCTGCAACGTTGTCTTTAAGTGTTACTTTGGCGATAAACATTTGTTTGTATGATCCATCACCCATAACAAAAACCACAAGATTTTTGCTGAAATCAACCCGGGGGGCGACTGTGCCCTTCTTGAACACTTCCCAAAACGAGGCAAACGCCGCCTCATCCCTAATATATCCCCCATGCGCCTGCGCATGCCACTCCTTTAGGCGATCGAGCTGGGCGATCGGATAGTCCCCACTCCATCGATTGAGAATCGGCAAATAATTTTGCTTTTCACCCACGGAACTTACATTTTTCACTGGACTCTTTACGCCCGCTTCCGAGGAAAAAGTGAGAGTGCCAAGAAAAATTAAAGCCCAAAAAAGAATGGGGAATTTTAGGCTAAGTTTGGTGCAACGTTTGAACATTTCGGTCAACACTTTCTTATTTAACGCCGGTATAAAGGCCGCCGCCTTCAATTCTTATTTCACCGTGCTTGAACAGCTTATAGAGAATTTTATGAACTTTATGCTTGTTAAAACCAGTCATCTGTTTTAGGGCCCCGGGGTCAATACCCTCTTTGGAACTTTGGATTATATTCAAAACACAAAAAGTCCCCGTCATGTTTTCACAGGTTCTTTTGGCCGCCGGTTGGATGACAAAATTTCTTATGACCACCTTCTTGGCCTTTGACGCCTTCTGGACCAATATTGCAAAACCGGTATGCATCTTGTTGGATAGATCGACGACCTGGCTGCTGTTAATGAAGAATTTTTGTCTGGCTTTCATGTCGTCCTCCGCATCGAATTTGATGAATCAGCTCAGAGGTTCCCCGCCTGCGGTTACTAAACAGCCAGGTGTTTTAACCCGATGCCGTAGCAAAAAGCGCCACCGGCAGAGACCGGTTTGGACCACTTGACCTCCGCAAGCGAAATGGACCGAAACCCCTGCTCGATTTTGGCAGGTAAGCGCTCAAGCGGGTTGCTTGTTGTTCTGACAAGCAAGACCGTTCCAACCTTAAAGCGAGTCTGCAATTCAGCATACAAGCCGGAGTCACAGTAATTTTTCATTTTGCCGTCAAACGTGTCGTTGATTCTATGGCTGGTAAAAAACATGCAGACAATCGATTGATCTGTTTGATGACGGTTGCTGTTTCGCTTTTCCATAACTCACCTCCTTTTCAAAAATCGCTTCCAAGAGTCGACAGGTCAATGGCCCTTCCGACAAGAGTTACGGCCAGCAGGGTTGAGGTCCCTGGCGCGTATGGGTTGTCTGTGCTCAAACGACGATAGGACTGCGTCCATTTGATTTTCAATTTCGCAGCGCTTTTCAAGAGACATTGAAAAGAAAATTTCAGGGCTTTCGATAAACTCGGCCACGAACCCGGCAAGCTCCGGCCCAATCCCAGCCAATCTAATAAAATCGGCTCTGGACAAGGCGGTCTCTCCCTGATCGTTCATGTCTACACTGGCTTTTGCCATTTTGCTTTTACCCTCCTGCCAGATTGTTTGCTTTTGAGATCGTTAGGTGGCCTCGGATCTCATGCGTGGTTGGAGTCGGTTTTATTTGGCCCCACTATATACCCGGAAGATGAAGGGAACCTTTCCGGTACATTACATTTTTGAAAGGATTTAAGCGGGTCGGGCGCTATATTGATGCTTGGGGGTTTGAAAATTCACGGTGTCACGCCGTGAACCAATTGATATAAAGAGGATTTTTATCTGGTTGGCTGATTCAAGACGATGAGCAAGACATGCGGGCAGCTGAACCCGGCAAAAACAATTTAAATATCGACCCGTTGCCCGCATGGCTTTCGACCTCGATAGATCCTTGGTGGGCGCGAACCACTGCCTGAACCATACTCAAACCAAGGCCGAGCCCGTGATGAGAGCGGCTTTTTTCACCTCGGAAGAGACGATCAAATATCCTTGGAAGGTCTTGGTCCGAGATGCCTATCCCGGTGTCCAAGACTCGTATCATCACCCCGGTGTCTGCAGTTGAAACTCCGACCTCTATACGCCCACCTGCGGGCGTGAACTTGACTGCATTGTCCACCAAATTGGCCAGAACCTGTCGGATACGGTTTGAATCCACCCACGCGTAAAGCGTATCAGGAAGCGAAGTGGCCACCGTCACCCCTTTATCTTCCGCCACGTACTGATAAAGCTCAACCACCTCCCGGATCAATGAAACGGTATCGGTTTTTTCCAATTTCAGATTCATGATCCCTTTTTCCGCCTCCGAGATGTCCATGAGGGTGTCGAGCGCGGTGTTGATCCGTTCTGCCTCCTCAGCGGTGTCCATGAGAGCTTCCCGCAGGTGTTCCTCCCCGGCTTCCGATTGGAGTGCCGTTTCGATGACACTGCGCAAGCGGGTGATCGGAGTGCGCAGGTCGTGGGCGACATTGTCCAATGCCTCGCGCATGCCGTTGATCAGAGTCTCAATCCTGCCCAGCATTCGATTGAAAAGCCGAACAAGCTCTTCGAGCTCGTCGCCTGTCTGGCTTGAAGGTACGCGTGCATCCATTTTCCCATCATCGATGCAGCGCACGGTATGAATCAAATCGCGGATGGGCCGCAGCGCTCTGAAGGCAAGAAACGACCCTCCGGCAATGCCGATCAGGACCACCGGAATCAAAATTCCGGCAAAAATGGTTGAAAAGCTCTCCAAAAGCTTCCCCCGCTTTTCAGGACGCTTGCCGACCTGCAAAATCGAACCGTCCGAAAGACGACGGCTGATAAGCACAAACGCATCTCCGCGATCCCTTGGGACCGAAGTCCTCCATTGTTCACCGGAAAAAGAAAACGGGACGGCTTCGAGCTTTTTCACGTCCAGGTCTTTCCATTGATGCGGGATGATCGACAACAGCGTTTTGTTCTGTGAATCCGATAGGCGCACAAAGATGCCGGATTCCAAATTGTTCTCTTCTTCCAAACGAACGCGGTGCATGAGCGCCGTAAGCCCGTCGGTATGATCCATTAGAGCATATTCGTCGGTTTTCGTTTGAACCATCTGATAGTCATATTCCCGAATCGTCGAAGAGACCAAGAAAAAGGCAGCGCCGAAGAGGAGGGTGGAACTGAGGATGAAGAGGGATGAATACCAGAGTGTCAAACGGAAGCCGAGGGTCTTGGTGATTTGCCTAAGAGCTTTTGATGACATATCCGACTCCCCGGATGGTATGGATCAATTTTGGGTGAAAGTCCCTGTCGATCTTGTTTCGAAGGCGGCAAACCAGCACATCCACCACATTCGTCTGCGGATCAAAATGATAATTCCAGATATGCTCCATAATCATGGTCTTGGAGACCACCCGTCCAGTTTGGCGCATGAGGTATTCGAGCAGGCTATATTCACGCGGCTGGAGTTCAATTTTCTGGCCGGATCGAACGACCTCCCTCTTGATCAGGTCTATCGAGAGATCGCCTACCGTCAGCCGAGCGGGTTCAGTGGTCTGGGTGGACCGCCGAATCAGGGCCTGGACCCGAGCCAGAAGCTCTGAAAAGGTAAACGGTTTGACCAGATAGTCATCGCTTCCAGTCTGAAGACCCCTGACGCGATCTTCGACCGAGTGCTTCGCGCTGAGAATGATCACGGGTGTGGGGATCTTCGCTTTTCTCATCTCCGCTATGATGGACAGGCCATCCAGCCTTGGCAGCATGACATCAATAATTGCCGCATCGTAGGGTTCGGTTTGAGCCAGGAACAGTCCGTCCTCGCCATCGCTGGCGTGATCGACGGCAAAACCCGACTGCTCCAACCCTTTAACGACAAAGGAGGCGATTTTATCATCATCTTCAACGACTAGAAGCCTCATAGTTGTGCTCCTTTGGTTGATTTCTGATTGGTCTTCAAGGTTGAAGGTCTCCATCTATCGCCATCGAACTCACGGTCTTGTACTATGAAGACGGAGGATAATTGATAACCAATAGTATCATAGAAAGCAGTTCTGCCCTCAGGGCAGCGGCCCCAACCTTGCCAAAAATTGGATTCGTATTGTCATCTGTGCGATAGGTCCAGCAGAAGCGCTCACGCCAGTTTTTTTTATTTATCCAACAGTCCAGCCTCGCCCATGATTTTCCTGGCGCACTCCGGGCAATAGCTGTGGGAGAACTGAGTATTGAAGTGCTGACCGATATAGACCTCCAATTGCTGCCAGACGCCCTCAGGATTGCGGATATTTTTGCACTTAGCGCAAATCGGCAGGAAGGTTTCAAGAACCTTTATCTGGGAGATGGACCTGCGCAAAGTCTCTGTTACCTCGCGCTCATGATCGAGCAATACCCTTATTTTAGATACAGACCATCCCATTGCAAGGATAGAAACAAGCCGGACCAGGGTATCCCAAACGGCAAAAAAATGGGAAGTGTATGTGTGCCCGGTAAGAATGTCCGCTCCAAACCAGATTCCAGCAGAAAGGATAGCAAAAGAGACTGCACCAACAAAACCAAGATACCATGCACCAATTGATACGGGCAGAAAATAGAAAACGAAGAAATTGAGCTCGTAACCCGTCCGCCAGTCTACCACTCCCAAGGCGAACACAATAATGACGGTCAGTAAGGCCCAAGTCAATGCTGTCAATCTTAATCTCATGATATCTTTTCTTTATTTCAACCCATGGAAGGCATCAAAAACTGCGATAGCCGAACAACCGTGAGCACGATGATCATTGCAAATATTATTCAAGCCGAAAGTCTGTCCCCTTTCACCTCATCGATTTGAAGGTTACGATATATTGTTCTGTGGTACACGCTTCTGACATAGACACCATGCACATCAAGTTTAGACAGGGCTACCCTCCCTTTCAAAAATGTAATGTACCGGAAAGGTTCCCGTCATTTTCTCGCCATAGGATGCACTGCACGGGGGGAATCATATTTACCTTATAAAGATCACCAACTCATTTGGGATTGGCGCATTTGATTCTGAAATCCAAAAAGGGGGAGAAGCCATGTCATCAAATTTCCAGATTATCATCGGTAAAACCAGCAGCGGTCTTTTTCTGGATTTGGCGGGTGATTTCGATGGTACTTCGGCATACAAACTTATTAATTGCCTTAAAGCATGTCCTGCCGATATACCCAAAATATTCATTCACACTAATGGTTTGAAAAACGTATTTCCTTTTGGGCGGGATCTCTTTCGAAAATTTCTTTATAGCATGGAAGGACAATCCTCCAAGATTGAGTTCACAGGCAACGAGGCCCTCACATTATCCTTGGAGAAAGAAAAGTCGTGCTCAACTGTTGCTCGATGTAATTGTGCCTGACCCATAGCGTCCACCGTACAGCTGCGATAACTAATTGCTATGGAAACCAAACAAACCTGACCGAGTGCCCTTCGTATTGGTGTGGCAAAAATGAAAATTATCGTACACTATGTATTGGCAGTAGCTATCCTAACCGTTTATGGGGGCCAGGTCGATCAAATGATGGCCGCACTGCCCCTCATAAATCTCGGGACGAGCTTGCTTATAGCTTATGCAGCGGCTTTTTGTTTTCGCCGGATGCTGGAAAACCGCATTGTAATATTGGCCGATTACCTGAGCCAACCAAGACGCCAATTCCTGTTGGATTTCTTCTTAAATATCTTTGCGGGGCTGGCGGCAGCGACTCTCAACATGGCCATCTATGGGTTCAGCATCTTGAGCATGCTCAGCTTGGTATATGGAATTGCGACATACGGATTTTTCATCGCCTTGGATACATCTCTCACGCGCGAACGAATGATTTTATTATCCGCTTCAGAGCATGGCACTTTCACTTCGGCCCCTAAGCGCTTTCGTTCCATAACCCGTCGTTTCTTGGCTATGGCAGTTGTTACGGCTATCAGCAGTACAGTTGTTATTATCTTGGTCATTTCGTTGGACATGGATTGGTTAACACGGATTGGGACCGAACCTGCTTCCATCTGGGAGGCCACATGGGATATCACCTACGAGATCCTTTTCATTATTGGCGCTCTGCTTGGACATGGGGTTAACCTGATCTATTCGTATTCACGGAACCTCAAACTTCTATTTAAAAATGAAACCCGCGTCTTAGAGAGAGTCAGCCGGGGGGATCTGAATTCCCTGGTGCCTGTGATCACACAGGACGAATTTGGGTTGAGTGCCGTACACATCAACTCTATGATCGATGGTCTGCGACACCGCGTCAAATTGCTTACAGCGTTGAAGCTTGCTGAGGAAGTCCAGCGCAACCTGCTGCCGACTGCCCCTCTGAGAATGCCCGGGATAGACCTGTCAGGAACCAGCATCTATTGTGAAGAAACAGGCGGTGATTATTGGGACTATTTGCTTTTGCCCGATGGGCGCTTAGGACTCGTGGTGGCGGACGCATCAGGGCATGGTGTCGATGCTGCGCTATTTATGTCTACGGCCAGAGCATTTCTCATTTCTGGAGCCAGGCACTATGAGAGCCCTGCCAATTTGATAGACGAAGTCAACAGTCACTTGTGTAGAGACAGCGAGTTCTCCAGTCGGTTTATCAGCATGTTCTTTCTCGAAATTGATGCAAAAGGAGGAACTTTAACCTGGGTGCGTGGAGGCCACGAACCGGCATTGCTGTTCAACCCGGTTACCCTTGATTTCCAGGAGCTTGGAGGAGTCGGCATGGCCTTAGGCATCACGATCGATTTCGAGCATAAAGAATACATTCAATTTGGATGGGAACCGGAAACCGTGATCGTTATCGGCACCGACGGTGTCTCAGAGGCTCGAAATTCCTCGGGTGAGCGATTTGGAACCAACCGAATGAAGGAGATAATTAGCAGGCATGCATTCGAGCCAGCAGTTCGCATACAGTCAGCCTTACTTCAGGCTTCTCAGAATTTCCGGGAGGGAACGCCGCAAGAGGATGATATGACACTATTGGTGGTTAAGCTCTTGTAACATTATGATAATTAATCACAATTGGCCTCTAAGTCGGCGAGGTTAAGAGAGGTGAAAAACCACAGCACAATTCAACCCTTTTTGCTCCTGCGTCTCCTGTCAAGAGCACATATGGGAGAAATAACACATTCGAAAACATATTGTGCAATGGAAGTTGGCTTGTCTCTGCTGGCTAAAACTGGTGGGCTGGCCTCCCAACATTTTCGTCATTCGATTAAGACAAGCCCGAAATAGTTACCTTCGCAAGATTTGTCCGTTAGCACCTCTATGGGATAGCCATTATTATGAGCGGTTGCATATACATCGATCCCAAAGGCCTCCATTGCGGGGCGTGCCAATTCGGAATGCTGGCATCCGGCTTCGGCGCACTCTTTACAAAGCCTGCAGGGGCCTGCACCAAACCCCAACGCCTT
>Ga0316617_100000176_pt1 | contig 14562 bp, 10 predicted proteins | sample OWC_Aug_M1_C1_D2_FD_207801 | JGI IMG/M metagenome (GOLD analysis project Ga0316617, IMG submission 207801) | Wetland soil microbial communities from Old Woman Creek delta, Ohio, United States - OWC_Aug_M1_C1_D2_B | ecosystem: Environmental > Terrestrial > Soil > Wetlands | place: USA: Ohio... | reverse complement strand
CACTGTTCTGGTAAGAATGAAGGCCATAACCGTCGAAGACCTTGAACAGGCCCTGAACGTCCAGCGAAATGCCGGAAAAGACCGCAAACCCCTGATTGCAACACTCATCGACATGGGCAATCTGCTGCCTGATGCGGCTTTCAAGGGGTTAAAGAAGCTGATTGAAATGACCATTGGTGAATTGATAGGCTGGACAACCGGGACCTTCACGCTTGATACGGAGACTATCGTCGTCTCTGCTGAATGCAGTTATCCCATCAGCAGGATGGAACAGGAAATAAGCCTCGATGCACAAATGGTATTAATGGAGGCCCTCCGTATTTATGACGAAAAGGAGCGCGATCGTCAGGCCGGCAAGATCGAGGCGCCTGAAGAAGAAGTGTTCGCAGACGTGCTGCCCTCATCAGAGACTGAGACATTCAGCGAAAAGCCTTCAATTACTGCTGACGACCTGGGCCTGGGGGACCTCGACCACCTGGAGAGGAAGATACCCCAGTTTTTTCCTGTAGCTGAAATCTTTGACCCCCTCCAGATCCACCGCCAAAAGATAAAGGAAATATTGTCCGATTTCCCGACTGAGGAGCAGGAGGCCTTTGTCTCTTTCCTTGAAAAATCTACGGTAAGCACATTTACCCGCCACGGATCGCAAAGGCAGGAAGGCAGGGCAAAGGGCCTCGTCATATTCAGCGAAGACGAACTCCTCAAACATTCGGTCATGACGATCTGCAAAGACGAAGGTGTGCTTGTGTTCGCTACAGACGGAGAAGAGGAACTCGGCCGCATTATAGACCAGTTTCTCACAATAAAGGTTTTGCCTGTTCTGGTCTTTGATGACTCTGAAACACCGGACGGGTTGCTATCCCGGGAAAAAATCGTCAGTCTGAGGCAGCAGATAAGGGAACGCTATCCACAGTTGCCCGTTGTTCAGATCGCCTCTTTTGAAGATTACATCTTTACATTACAGTCTCTTCATGACAGTATCAGGGCTGTTTTCCCCAGGCCCTCACGAGAGACCGGTAAAACAACTTTCATCGCGGATACTATAAAATTTCTGCAAGCCTTCAAGGCTTATATCAAAAAGTTGTTTGATGAGCAAAAAGACCCGGCTGCCGCAGACAAGCTTCTGAATAAACTCAAGGACCGTATGCTTTCGTTCAGAGACTTTAGTGGCCCAGCGTCTGTTTCCACGGCACTTCTGGAGTTTGTCTCTGAAATATGTGAACGGTGTATCACCTTTATTGTCCACCCGACAGAGCTTATAGGAGATAAGGCCATAGGCGTTGATGCCGACAGAAGCGCGGGACCAACTTCAGTGACAAGGCTCAAGATCCCGCTTGAGACACCTTCTGTCTTCAGCGAGATGCTTACAAGGGGACAGTATTTTTATGAAGAAACCGACGATGAAACCTTACAGAAACATCTCTTTGAAGAGATCGGTCCGCCCTTGAGACCGACAATAATCCTTCTCCCCTTGAAGAGTCTCGGGAAGACCGTGACCGTGACCTACGGTGATTTCGGCAGTAAAGAGACCTCTCCGGTTCAAACCGATATGCTGGAAATCCTTGCGCTGGCGGCAGGTCTGGTTATGGAGAACGCTCTTTATAGAAAACATCTTGATAAGACATCACGGAAATAACATTATGACATCGAAATATATGTTATAACATAGAGGAAAGGAACAACTATGGACATTGCCACTCTGACACAAATTCTGGAAATCGCTTTTGAAAAGAAGGTCTCTGATATCCACTTTGAGGTGGACTCTCCTCCCATATTCAGGGCCCGCGGTCACCTGATTTACTCAAAACTCAGTAAGTTGACCCCAAAAGATACTGAATTTATCGCATCTTCCGTCATGGAACAGCATGGCCGGAAGATGCCTGACAACTTAACGGAATTCGATACGTCTTATACTCTGTCAAACGTTGGCCGTTTCCGTGTCAGCATCTTCCGTCAGAGGGGGAATATCGGCCTCGTGATGCGTGTAATACCTCACTATATAGGCACTTTTGCCGAACTCAACCTCTCGCCGGTCCTGGGGAATATCGTGAAGGCCCCAAACGGCCTTATCCTTGTTTGCGGACCCACCGGGAACGGCAAATCCACGACCCTCGCGTCGATGATCCGCTATATCAACGACAATTTCAATTATAATATTATCACCATCGAAGACCCCATAGAGTATATCTTCCCTTCAAATAAAAGCTGTATTATCCAGCGGGAAGTGGGGATCGACACTGAAAGTTTCGGCGGGGCTTTAAAGGCGGCCCTGCGTATGGACCCTGATGTAATCATGGTCGGAGAAATGCGTGATCTGGACACAATTGACGCCTCCATTAAGGCAGCCGAGACAGGGCACCTGGTCTTGTCGACTCTCCATACGCATAACGCGGTTTCTACCATCAACCGGATTGTAGGATACTTCCCTGCCCAAAACCAGGAAAATATCCGCCAAAGACTGTCAGAGATCCTCGTGGCCACTATTTCTCTGCGTCTTGTAAGGGGAAAAGGCGGCGAAACTATTCTGCCGGCCATGGAAATAATGTATGCAACGTCCGCCATAAAGGCCTGTATCCGGGACGGTCATCTCGATGAAATTGAGCAATACATTGAAAAGGGGCGTGATGAATACTTCATGCAGACCCTGGACCAGCATCTGATCCAGCTCTGCAGGCAGGAAGTAATAACCCTTGATGAGGCGAAGCGGATCTCCCGCTCGACTGATCTGGAGCGAAAACTGATATATTCATAGCAGAGGCCCTTGCAGCGATCATGATCACTGCATTAAAGTCGTCCGGTCCTCTGATACTCCTCCAGATATAACTTCAGCGCCCTTGCCATCAGCCAGTCGACACTCACCTTGTTGTCAAAGGCCACTTTGATTATTGAATCGAGCATGTCCTTTTCGATCATTGAGGGTGAGGCTTGCGGCTGGTCTGTTTTTTGGACGTCATCCGCCTCGACCGGACCTGGCGTCCGTCTCTGCTTTTCCCGCGCAAGCAATCCTTTGAGACCCTCTACATCGCCTGCCTTGACAGCTTCTGCAACATCCCCGGGAACAGCCGGAGCAGCGCCGACTTCAGAGACAATACCTGTTTTAGTTGCCTCTGAAAAAGAACTCTTTTGTTGAGCATCCACTGATATACCCTCCTGAGGAAGAATACCTGTCATACCCATCATCATCTCCGTAAGTTTTTTTGCGTACTCCCCTTCTGGTATCTCCTGCTCAAGGTATTCATTCAGTCTTCCCTCTGCAGCAGCCATAGCCATCCGGTCAGCCATAAGCAGATCGTCCTGCCCCTCGTTTTCATGTCTGTTTCTGCCGAAAGGGGTCTTCTTTGGTTTAGGCAGATCTCTTTCTTTTTTAGACATCCTGTCACCTCTTCTTTATATTCTATTATACAGGAGGAGTCTCTAATATGAAAAACCAATGAGTATTTCCTCCTGGCGATTTATGCAACACCGGGGCTAATTCAACGGGCCCTTAAGCAGGCGGATGTCATCGATCCATGCCGTGCCTTTGCCGTTGATTACCAAATTGAGTTTTACGTAATCGGGCTTTTCCCCTTTTTGCAGAAGAAAGGGCGTCTCCTCTGTTGTCCAGCCTGTAGAGCCTGAAAGCGGCGACTGGAGTCCCCTGGAAAAGAACTCGCCCTTGCCAGGGAAATTGCACCACATCTCCAGATATACCTGGCCTTCGATGCCCTCAGTGCGCACCTTTGCCTGGTAGATTAGCCGAGCGTTCTCAACCTCCAGATCGTGCACCTCGAACAAACTGACGGTGGTGGGACCGTCGGCAGTTATACGAAGCGCACCCTTGCCATCACTCGTAATTTTGTTATCCACCTCGACGCCTGTCTGAGTAAGAACACCCTCCAGGCTGTCAAGGGGAAACTTTTTCAGTTCGACCACCGATGACGACCGTTTTTGAGTACACCCGAAAATAATGAATATCGACAAAACAGCCAGCAAGACAAAATTGTTCCGGGCCATGATTTTTCTCCTCCCTCTTTAATTTACAATTATTTTATCTCGCTATTAGGTGGGTGCCCAGTCCTGAATTCTGTGCAGATCATCCTGCCCTCATTTTCACGCCTGTTTTTGCCGAAAGGGGTCTTCTCTTGAGATCCTTCATCTCTCCTTTTCATTTCATTATACAGGGGGTTTATATAATTATAAAAAAAGTGGCAAGGTAAATAGTACTTTAACCGTCGGATACATTCTTGGAACTTCAAGATCAATATATATGGAGAAGGTAACTTTTGTCCGGTCCATGCGCGAAACAGCCGACAGGGTCTTTCAGATGTTCTTTTATTAATTCACAGGACGGACTGTTGAATGTCTTACAGACTCTTCAGAAAGGCCTGCCCTGTTGCTGTGTAGAAGATCAGTTTAAGACCGAACGCTGTGGACGTACACTCCTTAATGACCGGAATTCGAAGTACTTTCAGCATTTCCCTTGCTGCTATCACATTTTCCGTTCCCACATCAATATTTTGATTGAGTCCCCTTAATACCCTTCCACCGCCGAATATTTTTGCCCTCAGTCGGTGCCTGTCCGCGCCCACTCGCTGCATCTCATGCACCAGCTTTTCTATAGACTCGGGTCCAAGGCAAACATCACGCATAGGACCGATCAAGATTTTTGGCAGCATGAAATGGTTCATGCCCCCAACCTTCGATCTTTCATCCCAAAGGCAGGTAGAGACACAAGAGCCAAGGACTGTCTGAATAATCGCAGGTTCCCTGGACACACAGATGTCCCCTATCGTAATAATTATTTTTTTTTCCATTCACAAACCTCGGTATTACAGTTTTTGATAGACCGTGATAAAAACCGGCTTGAATATTTCCTCTCCTAACATGGACTCAGCATGACCGAGGAACAGATGTCCTTTTTCTCTGAGATGACGCTGAAAATGCGAAAGCACATGCCCTTTCATCCCCCCGTCAAAATATATCATGACGTTCCTGCAAAAGATGATGTCGAATTCATTGTTAAAGGGGTAGGTCATGTCCTTAAGGTTCAATCTCCTGAACCTTATAGCATGCATAATAAAGTCTTTTACTTTTATTTTTCCTGAATTTTCAGCAACCCCGCTCAGAAAATATCTTTTAATCAGGTCCGGAGGAAGGCTGTCAGGGATCTGCTCCTCTTCATAAATCCCGGCCTGTGCAATCTCCAGCGCCTGGGTTGAGATGTCGGTAGCAAGAATAATTATTTCCATTCCGGATTGGTTTACAACGGGTTGCGAGCAGGTGACTGCGCAGGGATATGATCTGGTAACCTGTCTGTCTGTTCCCTGACATTGCCTTAAGGCCTCATGAACTGTGATAGCAATAGAATAAGCCTCCTCACCTGTTGAGCATCCGGCGCTCCATATCCTGATCGTCTTTTCTTTATTGTTCTTCAGGAGTCCGGGAAGGACTGTATTCCTCAGGTATTCAAAATGATACTCCTCCCTGAAAAACGTGGTCGTATTTGTAGAGATACAGTTGAGCATCTCCACCAGTTCCTCATTGTCCTTCGCAACCCTCCGGTAATAATTGTAGAATTCGGTGATATCCAGTTTCTTCAGTCTTTTGTGCAATCTTGATACAAGGAGCCCTTTTTTGACTGAGGTCAGTTTTATTCCTGAAGTCTTATATATAAGCTCTGAAAATAGTGTAAAGACCTCGTCGCTTATACCGATATCAAAACTCTTCAAAGCCTCCATTTGAATTGTCCTTTCTTGACACGCTGACGAAGGCCGGCTTTGCTTTCACGTAAGGAGAGATCCCCGGTTTCATATTCTGTACTGACTGAATACACGCATTCCTGACAGCAGTTTGTTTGGATTCTGCAGGTCTTTCCGGTATGTCATCCCACTGACATGTCGGATCATTTTCAAGGGTGAAAACAGCTATGAGACCCTTTAATTCTTTGGCCTGCATCGAAAGCTGCTCCCCTGCGGATGCGGTCTCTTCAACGAGAGAGGCGTTCTGCTGGGTTGTCTGGTCTATTTGCGCCACTGCTGTATTGATCTGACTTATTCCTATGGCCTGCTCGCCGGTCGCTGCCGCCACTTCATCCATAAGGTCTGTCACCTTCCTGACACTGGAACTGATTTCCCCGAGTTTATTGCTTAACTCGTAGGACAGCTGTGTGCCCTTAGCGGTCTTTTCTACACTGTCTTCGATAAGCTCAGTTATCTCCTCTGTAGACCTGGCCGCCTTCTGGGCCAGATTCCGGATTTCAGCGGCAACTACAGCAAACCCCTTTCCATGATCTCCTGCTCTGGCGGCCTCAACAGCTGCATTAAGCGCGAGCAGATTTGTCTGGAAGGCTATATCATCAATGACTTTTGTTATCTTCGCCACTTTGGTGGAGGATCTGTTAATATCATCCATCGCCTTTATGGTGTTGTCCATTACCGCGGCCCCGGACTCCGCAAGTGCCATAGTGGTCTGTCCGAGCTTGTTCACTTCCCTTGCATTCTCGGCCGTGTGTCTTACAGAGGCAGACATCTCTTCAAGAGTTGCTGAGGTTTCCTCGAGGGAAGAGGCCTGTTCTGTTATCCTCTGAGAGAAATTCAGATTAGCTTCCGCTATCTGGTCTGACGCGCTTGAGACCTGTTTGGAGGATTCCATTGCCTGCAGAACAACTTTTTTCAGGTTCACTATCACATTGTTGATCGCGGAAATCAACTGTCCGGTCTCATCCTGTGAAGCTGCTTCCAGCTGGGCGCTGAGGTCTCCTTTGGCAAGGCGGTCAGCTGCGCTGATCACTGTATTTATAGGGGCAAGGATGGTTTTTTGTATCAGGAAGTAAAGTGCGCTGATCAGTAAAAGGGCGAACAACAGTCCCAGAATTATGACTAGGGCGATTGCTGCAGCCGTTTTTTGGTGGATTTCACTGACTGGGTAGGCTGCTACGATTTTAAAACCCCAAGGTTCAAAAACCTTTGTCATCGTCTTCCAGTTGCCGGACTGGATGCCAGTATTTTTTAGCGCGTCTTCAACCGCTTCGCTTTGAACATTTTTTGAGACAAAGCGAACTTTATCATGATCATCCAGCAAGGAGATAAAACCCTTGTCGAGGATCTTTGTCTTTTCGATATTTTCACCGAGTTGCGTGAGTGTTGCCACCGGGTATCCTACATACCAGACACCTACTATCCGGTTTTCTTTGTCATACATAGGTTCATACCCTGTTATGTAGGGCTTGCCGAGTATGTCCACCTGCCCATAAAAGGCTTTGCCATCCTTTATTGCTGCTATGGCCTTGCCTTTTGGATCAAGGAGCGTGCCGACTGCGCGGGTACCGTCATCTTTCATAACATTGGTGCTCACACGCACAAAATCCCCATCCCTTTTTACAAAGAGCGTAGCAGTCCCTCCCATAATTGATTTGACATGGTCAACCACCGCGAAATTGTTTGCCTGGGGCTTGTCTCCCAAAACAAGGTTCTGCACTTTTTCATGCCCAGCCATTGCTGACTGCCCGAAAGATGGCTTACCGATGGCAAGCCCCTGTGTCATTAACATTTTAATTGAAGCATGCACTTTTTCAAGCATTATGGTATTTGTGACCTCGAGGCTGTCGGAGACCTGGTCCATTTTTGCCGTAATCTGATCAAGCGCATGTCCCTCGATCTGTTTCCTAACGTATGTCGAAATAGCCAGAACTCCTATCAAAGTCATGACTAGTATTATCGCAAAGGTAGGGACGATGAACTTCCAGATCATCTTCTTTTTTGCAAGGTAATTTTTCATTTTATACTCCCCTTCTTATTTAAAAGCAGTCTGTATTTTTTACAGCCCTTAAAATGATAAGACCAACTAAAGCCATTCTATACACCGCCGCCGGCCTCATATATATTTGAGAACACCTCAGGAGTCAGGACCCTGACGATATCCAGTATGATCAATAATTTGCCCTCTATGTTGCCCAGCCCTCTGACGAAATCGGTCCTTATGGTAGTCCCGAAAGACGGTGCGACAGAAATGGCCCCTCTTGGTATATACAGCACATCTGAAACAGCGTCTACAATGAGACCTGTCAGGGTATTGTTAAATTCCGTGATGATAACACAAGTATGTCTCTTGTAGTCGTCAGGGTCCATATCGAATTTCATTTTGGTATCGATTACCGGAATGATAGTCCCTCTGAGATTTATAACACCTTTGAAGAATTCCGGAAGGTTCGGCACCCTGGTGACGTAGGCAAGTTCGATTATCTCCTTGACCATTAATGCCTCTATTGCATATGTTTCGTTACTAAGCTCAAAGGTCACATATTGTTCACCATCCATTGTCTCTATGTCAGTGTCTGAAACATCTAATGTCTTTGCCATGTGACCTCCTTGAATTATGAAACACCAGCGTTTTCGAATATCCCGGGCAGGTCGAGGACAAGAGCCACCCTTCCGTCTCCCAGAATCGTCCCATTCGTTATTTCCCTGACCTTTGGCGTGGCAGCGCCAAGATTCTTAATGACTATCTGCTGCTGACCTATTAATTTATCAACAAGCAGGCAGTACCTGCAGTTTTCATTCGAAACAAACACGACAATCGCTTCGCAAGGATCGGTTTTTGAGGGTCTGATACTCATCTTTTCGTAAAGTCTTATCAAAGGAACAAATTCGCCCCTGATTTTGACTACCTCACGGGTTTTACTAATGGTGGTTACGTCTCCTTCTTTCGGTCTGAATGATTCGATGACGGATGTTGCAGGTATTACAAAGGTCTCATCTCCCACGGATGCGGTGAGACCTTCTATGATTGCAAGAGTAAGAGGAAGTCTGATGGATATTGTAGTCCCTTTCCCCGGTTTAGTATGTATTGTTATTTTGCCGTTGAGGGCTTCAATGTTTTTCCTGACCACATCCATACCAACACCTCTGCCTGAAACATTAGTTATCTCTTTAGCAGTCGAAAAGCCCGGGAGAAATATGAGGCTATGTATCTGGGGGTCTGTAAGGCCTGAGGCGTTCTGTATTATGCCTTTTGTGATCGCCCTCTCAAGGATCTTCCCCTTGTCCAGACCTGCCCCGTCATCCTCAACTTCTATACAGACAGAGTCGCTCATGTGATATGAAGAAAGATGTATCGTGCCGATTTCAGGTTTGCCTGCGGCGGTCCTTTCTGCTGATGTCTCGATACCGTGGTCTATCGCATTCCTGATAATATGGACAAGGGGATCTGTAATTTTTTCGATGACACCCTTGTCGAGTTCGGTCTCTCCTCCTGTCACGATGAGTTCAACCTTCTTGTTTTTGCTCGACGAGAGTTCCCTTACAAGCCGTGTGAATCTCTTAAAAACCTCGCCCAGAGGCAGCATCCTCAGAGACATGGTGCTTTCCTGGATGTCTCTGCCTATTCGTTGCAACTGGGAAAAAATGGGGTCAAGTTTTTCGTACATGCTGCTGTCCTGGCCATTGCCATAGATTGTCTGTTGAAGCATTGAATGCATTATCACCATCTCGCCGACTCTGTTTATCAGCTGATCAAGCTTTTCCAGGTCTACCCTTATAGTGGAGGATACGGAATTTGTGAATTGCTCGATCTTTCTGATATTTTGTTTGCAGACTATCTTTTTTATATCTTCCGGCGTTGCCTTATTCTGTTCAATAAGTATGTCGCCTATCCTTTTTTGACTCCTCAGCGCTTCGGCAATGTCTTCACCCTTTGCGGTCCCTTCATCCACAAGCATCTGTCCGAGGGGAGGGGCCTCTTTTTCGTTCTCCATTGCAGGTAAAATCTTCAGTTGGCTTCCACTGCCTGCTGATTCGAAAATCTTACTGATCTCTTCTAATTTCATGTCTGTCTTTATCAACAGGTCCCACCTGAGGTAGAGTTCGTCCAGATCGATCTCCGATAGTGTCGGTATGTCATCGGTGTAGGCTTTTATGCTGACGATCTCTCCGATGTCTGCTAGACTTGCCAACATCTTGACGGGGTCTATACCGCATGTGAGAAGGGACCGGTCAGGGACAAAGATTATCTTGAACTGCCTGGTTGTAAACCTATTCTTCAAATTATCAAATCTCTTAACAAGGGCCTCATCCGCCAACGGTTCGGCATTTCCATCTGATAGAATACCCGATACCATCTCCCTGATCCTGTCAGCGGCGGCAAGCAGTGCCGAGATCAACTCTTTATCAACAGGGAGCTTTTCCTTGCGTAAAAGATCGAGTATCTCTTCTACGTCGTGCGTAAAACTTGAGATATTGGTCAAACCTATTGACGCGCTTGATCCTTTAATTGTGTGCGCGGCCCTGAAGACGCCGTCTAACAGTCCCTTTTCAGCTGGATTTTTTTCGAGCCGCAGGAGGCCGTCCTCAATCTCCGAGACCAGTTCTGCTGCTTCATCACTGAAGGTCCTGTATAATTGCTGCTGTTCATTCATCTTTCATTCATCTTTGGAAGGCCCTGAGTTCAAAGCTCAATACCCATGGATTTCAGGAGTCTTTTGACTGTATCTGACTTTCTGAGGATAAGTTCGCGGCCGTTTTTTAAAGATTCTTTTTGTGCTGCGATAAGCATCTGGATTGCCGCTATGTCGATTTTTGTCACCTCTGCTGTGTCAACCAGTACCACACCATCCTTTGAAAATGAATCCTTCAGGCTGGTCATACATTCTGAAAGATGGCCTATTGTACAGTCACCCTTTAACGTAATTATTCCGAACATTTTCATCCTCCTTACAAGTATGGTCGTGTATAGATTATTCTTACCTGCTTAATCTGCGAATATATCTGCACATAAGATGCCATGCTATAATTTGTTTGCCATTAGAAAGTAACTAGCTGAAATATAAAGCTAATATGGGAAAGTAGAAAATATTAATGGATGCGACATCTATAAAGGCAGTTCAGAAGAAAGATGATAAAAACCTTGTATAACAGATGGTCAGCAAACAGGTGACCTACCGAAGCCGCAAAAAATGTCGCATCCTTTTATTCGGGAGAAAAGTAGACCTTATTCAGCCCGGTTTAACCGCTTGTTGAGGGCCTGGCGCGTCAGACCAAGAAGAGATGCAGCGATCCCCTGATTGTTTTTTGAAAGCCTCATCGCCTCTGATATCAGAAAGTCCTCGGCTTCTTTAAGCGTAGGAAACTTGCCAAAAATCCCTGTTAGGAGGTCTGCTGTCCGGGCGCCTGAAGAAAAATCAGGTACATTTATTGCACTGTCATATCGTATAACTTCCTTAAAGCTGTCCATCGATACAATTCCGGACCTGTGTCTGGCCACTGCGTCAAAGACCATGGAGCGGAGTTCCCTTATATTCCCCGGGAACTGGTAGGTTGTCAGAAGGGTTATCAGTTCACGCGGGTATGAAGGTCTGGTTTTTCCTAATGAAATTGCAGCCTCTTCAAAAAAATGATTAAGGAGCAGCTCAATATCTTCAGTCCTCTCCCTGAGCGGGGGGATATTGATCTGATGGCCTCGCAGCCTGTAGTAAAGGTCTTTGCGGAACCTGCCATCGCTGATCATTGCCTGAATGTCACGGTTGGTTGCTACCACAAAACGGGCATCGCTCTGCTTTGCTATGTCGGAGCCGAGTGGAAAGTATTTCCGTTCCTGCAATAGCCTGAGGAGTTTGACCTGAGATGTCTCCTTCAGGTCGGCTATCTCGTCAAGAAAAAGCGTTCCTCCGGAGGCCTGCAAAACAAGTCCGTCTCTTGCATCTTCAGCACCCGTATACGCGCCCTTCTTATGCCCGAAAAGTGTGTCCGAGAAAATGGTATCGTCGAGTCCTGCGATATTCACTGCCAGGAACGGTCCTTCACGTCCACTTAGTTCATGTATGGCCGCTGCAATCAACTCTTTTCCGACTCCGGTTTCGCCCGTGATGAGAACAGGCTGATGGGAAGAAGCGATGGCTTCAATATATTGAAAAAGAGACCGCATTTTCTTGCTGGCTGTGATTATCTGTGAAAAAACAGCTTCGTGCTCAAGCTGGTCTGTAAGCAGATATTGCTTGAGAGAAGAGACCTCTTTTTTCAGCGCCGACATCTCCAGCGCCTTCTTGACGCTGGTCAGGAATCTGTTCATATCCACCGGCTTGACAAGGTAATCAAAGGCCCCTGACCTCATGCAGTCGACCGCTGTATCCAGGTCGTCTGTTGCGGTCACGACAATGACCGGGACCTGAGGGAAACTGCTGTTGATTTCATTAAGCAGTTCATGGCCCGAAACATGCGGCATCGACAGGTCAATTACAATCAATGAAAAATCTTTCAGGGCAAGTAAAGGCATGACTTCGCGACTGTCTCCGACGGTGGTAAAATTATTGATACCGGCAGTGCGCAGGACAACGCTGGAGATGAGCAGGATCTGCGGTTCGTCATCCACAAGAAGTATTGGTAACAGCGGATAGATTGTCTGTTGCATTCTCTTTCCTCTCTCCGGAATTACTCTTCCCAGACAGGCAGACTGATGTTCACCGTAGTGCCTCTGCCTGGAGCGGATTTAAATTTCATTGAGCCGCAGTGGTCCTTTATAATCGAGTAGGAAATCGAAAGACCCAGGCCTGTGCCGCCCTGCTCAAGTCTTGTCGTAAAAAATGGTTCCATTATCCTGTTGAGAATTTCTTCTGACATACCGGTCCCTTCGTCTTTTACCTCAATTACCACGCAATTGTTTATTGTATCAAAACGTGTTGATATCTGAACCCCCCGCTTTCTGTCAGGCAGGGCCTGCAGGGCATTCATTATAAGATTCATGATCACCTGTTCCAGTTGCTGACCACTGCCTTTTACCTCGGGAAGACCTTCTTCAAGCGCAAGACCGAAATTATCCGTATATCTGCTTATCTGGTTGTTAAGCATGCCCGCAGCAGAGGTAATAACTTTCTTGATGCTGACCTGCCCGCCAAGGTCGGCCTTGTCCTGTCTGGCAAAATCTCTCAGGTTCTCCACTATGTTCTTGATCCTGTGAGAACCATAGTCTATGCCCGAGAGCAATTTGGGGATTATCTCCCTCATCTCTGAAAAAGGTATACCCCCGACCTGGAAATCACCGTTATCTCTGTAATACTCGGAAAGTACCTTTATTGCGTCCTGCCATGTCTCTGAAAGCAGCTGGACGTTAAACAGTATGAAATTATTCGGGTTATTGACCTCGTGGGCCACACCTGAAACAAGCGTGCCCAGAGAGGTCATTTTATTCGTCTGTATCAATTTGGACTGGATAAGCTGGGCCTCTTCCTGCAGGCGTATCTTTTCAGTGATGTCGCGAAATGAGCAGTACAGCACGTCGCTTTCCCTTAATCTTATTATTTTCCCCCGGACTGCGATAAAGGTTTTAGTGCCGTCTTTTCTAAGGCTTGAAGTCTGGTCGATTCGGATGTTCGAAGCAGAGGTCAGATCAGAAAAAAAATGCATGAACTTTTTCTGTTCGGACGGCTCTATCAACAGAGACAGGTCATTTCCTATAAACTCTTCTAAAGTATAGCCGTACAGAGCTGCCGCGGCCGGGTTGACGTCAATGATCTCGCCGGTTTCCGGTTTGAATAAAAAAAGCGCGTCCTCGTTCTGTTCGAAGATCTGACGAAATCTTTCTTCACTTTCAAAAAGCGCCTCTTCTGCTATTTTGCGCCAAGTGATGTCCCTGGCTACATGGACGATCTGTACGACGCGGCCGTTTTGGTCCTTTATCGGTGACGCAGATACCTCAACGTACATCTCCTGTCCGTTACTGCGGAAATGTACGTGCTCGGCCACCGAGTACTTCCCGGTCATTACCGTATCTGCAAGAGGACAGGAATGCCCGAAATTATCACAGGGAGCTGAAAGATTATGGGTGACACTGTGGCAGGTTTTCCCTATTACCTCTTCTTCCGTTACACCGAGTTCCTTCAGAAAGGTGCTGTTGACCCTTGCAATGCTGTAGTCCACGGCATCGATAATCGAGACAGCGTCATTCATACTGTTCAGGACCAGAGAAGAGAATTCGGAGCGCCTTAACGCTTCTTCGGTCTTTTGACGCTCGCTTAAATCTTCACTCAGGGTAATAATGCCGAGTGTCCGGTCTTTATCATCAATGACAGGTACAGAGATCAGATTGACAGGAAAAACATGTCCGTCTTTTCTGATGTTTACACTTTCCCTGTGCCACGCCTCAATAGGGTTTAGCTGCCCCAGGCTCAGTTTTTTCCATCTCTCGGAAGGCGCAAATAGTCTTGCCTCCCTGTTGATCAATTCATTGATCTCATAGCCATGCATCTTCGCCTCAGCAGGATTGGTATATATAATCTTCCCGTTTGTATCAGTAATAGTAAGCCCGATAGGCATGGATTCAACCGCTTCTTTCAACAACCATAGTTCAGCCTGAGAGATCTTCCGTTCAGTAATGTCACGTATTATCGTCTGAACGGCTTTCCTGCCCCTGTCTTCGATGACTCTGCCTGATATATCTACTGAAACAGCACTACCGTCTTTTCGCAACATTACAACGTCATCCAGCGCGCCGGAGCCCCTTGTGAAGCACTCCTTAAAAGCATCTTTTACCCTTGTAAGTTCTTCTTCCGGATGAAACTGGAGAAAGTTCATCTGTAATAATTCTTCTTTTTTATAG
>Ga0316617_100000175_pt1 | contig 14567 bp, 10 predicted proteins | sample OWC_Aug_M1_C1_D2_FD_207801 | JGI IMG/M metagenome (GOLD analysis project Ga0316617, IMG submission 207801) | Wetland soil microbial communities from Old Woman Creek delta, Ohio, United States - OWC_Aug_M1_C1_D2_B | ecosystem: Environmental > Terrestrial > Soil > Wetlands | place: USA: Ohio... | reverse complement strand
CGTCGCTGATGTCTCGTGCGCTTCAACAGTTTCTTGTACTTATGCTTCGCGATCTTTTTCCGGCGTTTCTTGACCACGCTGCCCATGCCATCCCCCCTTTCTATGACCAAACGTGTGACGGTTACATATCGCGGGTTCCAGGACTCGTGTCTCCGGGCTCCTCATCCGAAGACCCGACCACGTCACTCCCTTCCCGGCGGATCTGGAATTTTTCCAACCGGTACTGAAGCGTGCGATAACTCAACCCAAGCAACTTGGCCGCCTTCGCGATCACCCAGCCCGACAGCTCCATAGCCTGGAGCAGGAACTCGCGCTCGACGGTCTCGAGGTCGATTCCGCCCGGGGGCAAAGGGAAACGGTACCCTTCGCCGTGTGCAGCCTCCTCCGGTTCACGCGACGGAAGCGTGGAGAACCGAACCTCGATCGGCAAGTCGGCATAATCGATCTTCTGCCCATCGGAGAGGAGGACCGCCCGCTGCAAAACGGCCTCCAACTGTCGCACGTTTCCAGGCCAGTGATATTGCAGGAGAAGCCGCATGGCCTCGGTCGTGACGGGCATCGGCGCCCGACCCGCCTCGTCGCAGGCGCGCCTGACGAAGTATTCCGCCAGCTGCGGGATATCCGTGCTCCGCTCCCGGAGCGGCGGGAGTTGCACCGTGACCACGTTCAGGCGGTAATAGAGATCCTCCCGGAAAGTGCCTTTGCCGACCTCCTCCTCGAGGTTCTTGTTGGTCGCGGCGATGATCCGCACGTCCACTTTGATGTTCTCGTGGCTCCCGACCCGGCGGATCTCCCGTTCCTGCAAGGCGCGCAGCACCTTGGACTGCATGTTGACGTTCAACTCGCCGATCTCGTCCAGGAATAGCGTGCTCTTGTCCGCCGCCTCGAACAATCCTTGCCGACGGCTCATGGCGCCCGTGAAGGCCCCCTTCTCGTAGCCGAACAACTCGCTTTCAATCAGGGTCTCGGGAATCGCGGCGCAGCTGACCGCCACGAAGGTGCGCTCGCGGCGAGGCCCGTGCCGGTGAATGGCGCGGGCGATCAACTCCTTCCCCGTTCCGCTCTCGCCGACGATCAGGACCGTGGAGTTCGAGCTGGAAACTTTGTGCAGCTTGTCGAAGACCTCCTGCATCCGATAGTGGCTGCCGACGATCCCTTCGATCCGATAACGTTCCTCGAGTTGCTGCCGCAGCAGCCGGTTCTCTTGAATCAATGCGATGCGGTCGAAGGCTCGACCGACGATGCGCAACAGATTATCCCGTTCCAGGGGTTTCGTGAGGTAGTCGAAGGCGCCCTGCTTCATGGCCTGTTCGGCGGAGTCGAGTGAGCCGAAACCGGTCATGATGATCACCAGCGTGGGCGGGTCCTCGCGGCTCAGTTCCCGCACCAGGGACAGACCGTCTGCCCCGGGCATCCGCAGATCCGTGAGAACCAGATCGAAGCGCTTCCGCCCTCCCTTCTCCAGCGCTTCGCCTGCGCTCTTGACGGCTTCGACCTGATATCCCTCCGCCACGAGGATCGTCCGGAGAATCTCGCGCTGTGCCGCTTCGTCGTCCACGACGAGGATCTGCCCCTTCGTCATGCGCTGGGCTCCCCTGCAGGAAGCTGGAGCCGGACCAACGTGCCTCGTCCCGGCTCGCTGGAGATATCGATCCTCCCCCCATGCTCCTCTGTGATCTGCTTCGTTAAGGCCAGGCCCAGCCCGATCCCCACTTCCTTCGTGGTAAAATACGGCTCGAAAACTTTGGGCAGGTCCTCGGGTTTGATTCCCGTCCCGGTATCCTGGAACCGGATCTCCACCCGTTCCTTCGCCCCTTCGTTCTGACCATCGAGCCCGGGGAACGCCAGCGTGCTGACCTGCAACTCCCCGCCGCCCGCCATGGCCTGAAAGGCGTTGAGCACCAAGTTCATGAAGCAGATCTTGAGGTGCGGCACGTCCACCCAAACCTCGGGCAGGCTGGTCGCGTAGTCCCGCTTCACGACGATGTTTTCCGCAGCCGCCCTCTGGGCGGCGACGTCCAGCACTTCATCCAACAACGTCCTCACGTCGGTCGCTTGCCGTGTCAGGTTCAGCGGCTTCCCGTATCTCAGGAAGCTCCGGACCATGTCGTCGAGGCGGCGAATCTCGTCCATGACCATGGAGGTGAGGCGTACGAACTCCTCGCGCTCGGCCGGCGCCGTCGGCGGAAAGTGCGCTTTCAGGTGACCCACGGTCATGCTGATCGTGCTCAGCGGATTCCGGACCTCATGGGCGATGCCCGACGCGAGGTGCCCGATCGCCGAAAGGCGCTCGGCCTGATGCAACCGGGCCTCCAATTCACCTCGCTCCTTCAGGCGTTCGACCATTTCGTTGAAGCTGCGGTTGAGCTCCCCAATCTCGTCCCGGCGGTTGGTCGGCAGTCGCTCGTCCAGCTTCCCCTGCGCCACACGGCGCGCCACGGCGACGACCTGGGAGATCGGCTTGGTGTAGGTCCAGGCGAGGATCACAGCCCCGCCGATCCCGACCGCAAAGATCAGGACGGTGCCGATCAACCGCTTGAGAAAGTTCGTCCGGGACATCTCGGCGAAATCATCAAGAATCATGCTGATCAGGATGTATCCGCTCCGTTGATTCCCGACCATGATCGGCAGGAGCAGATTGGAGGTCCTCTGACCCCGACCGCCGACCGCCTCCTCCCCGAGGCGCGCCGTGATGAGGATATCCTTGCGCTTGGGATCGACGCGCACGCCCACCCGGCGCGGGTTTGAGGAGGCGATCACCTCTTCCTCGTTGCTGACGATCGAGATCTCCTCCACCCCGCGGCGCTGGAGGTGCTGGACGTAGTCCTGCAGGCGAGCCTCGCTGGTCCGCCCTTTGGACGTCAATTGCTCCACGCTGATCTGGATGGCCGTACTGAGCTCGGTAGTATGCCGCTCCACCTGCGCGATGAGCTGCCGCTCGGCGTGCCAGTAGAGGCCGAAGAGAATCGCCAGCACCAAGAGCAGCAAGCCGAACATCATCGCCAACAGCTTGCCGCGCAAACTGAGCGTCCAGGAGCCGCCTGCCCACGTCCCTTCTTGATGTCGCACGGGCGGTAGTCTAGCCAAGGACCCTGCACAAAGTAAAGAGGGAAACGGGAAAGGGGTGCCGCACCCCGGTCGGGTCACAGTGGGTCGGACGATCGGCCGCCGCACGCCGGGCGTCGTGGGGCTTGCGAGCGTGCGGGACAGGCATCGCCGGGGAGCGCCGTCTCACGACGGGGCCTGGCGAGCCAGGCGGGCGTACTCACCCCGGAAACGGAGCAGGGGCGCCCATGCGTCCGCGTCGGCCATCGCGCCGCCCACGACGGCCGTTCCGAGAAAAATCGTGTGATCCCCCGCCGGGAGGCAGGAAGCGGTTCGGCATTCGACGTGCGCGAGGGCGCCATCCAGGATCGGGGCGCCGGTTCCGCCATCCTTCCACGCGACGGCGGCGAACTTGTCCACGTCCGTGTTCGCAAAATGACGGGACAGGTCTTCCTGGTCTTCGCGGAGCACGTTGATCGCGAAGCTTCCAGCCTCCGCGAACGGCCCGTGACACTCGGCCGCACGGTCGATACACACGAGCAGCATGGGCGGTTCCCAGGAGACGAGACACACGGCGGTGGCGGTGAGCCCCCACGGTCGTCCCTGTCGGTCGCGCGCGGTGACCACGGTCACGCCCGCAGCCAGCGATCTCATGATCCGCCGGAACGTCCGGGCATCAAATGTCATCGCCGCACCCGATTCGCGAGCCACCCGGCGGGCATGTGCTCATTCCGCGGCGCCGAGGTGGCGGTCCCGGGGATCAGAAATCACCCATCACGGGGACACGAGTCCTCAGCAGCGCCAGGCAACGGGCCGTACCGTTGCCGCAGCCACAAAGCGGGAAATGCCTCTGCATGGATAGCGCCACTGGTCTTCCGGTGGGTCAAGCAACCGGCACAGCGCATCACGAAGTCTGTTCGAGAGTGCTCTGGTCTGCCATTCGCTGGCGCGTCCGCGCCAGCCGCGCGGCCTCGCGGATGGCCGCGGCCAGTGCCGTGCTCACCCGGCCCTGAGCCACCGTCCGATCCGCGCCCCCGATCCGAGCGTCCTCCCCAAGGCCGGCGTCCTCCTGCGCACTCAACGCGATGATGCCCACGTCGACGAACAAGCCGCGCAGCCTGGGGATGATTTCCAAATCACCGTCCTTCGCGGGATCAACGTTCACGAGGATCACATGGGGCCGAAGCGCGAGGGCGCGACTCAACGCTTGTTCCCCGCGGCCGGCGGCCCCGACAACGACCGCCTCACCCCCGGATTGCTCGCGCACGATCTCGCTTAAGACGCGCACCTCGGTTTGGCTGTCGCTCACAACCAGAACGAGAATGCGGCTCATGTTGTGCCTCCCGTCTCGTCCGAATGTCTGACCGTCGCCGCCACCGCGATTCGTCCGAAGTGCCTCTTGGGTGCGCGGTTACGTCCCACTCTACCGTGTCCACGATATCTGTCAAGGGCTTCCGACGCAGTCCGCTTGACGAAACGCTCAACGCGCCGCACTTCAAAAAAAACCCCCGACCCGAAATTCGGGCCGGGGGCCTGGTCGCGGGACCGGGGAGGGGGGGAGTCGGTCCCGCGGCTGCAGTTCAAATCGTCGGTCGCACCCCATGTCCAGCGGGGACGCACACCATACACACACGTTTCGCTTCCGCTTCCGTCTTCCGAAACGGTTGTGACTATCCTGGGCAACTTGCATGCCACTCCAAAAATCCGACGCCATCCATCCCGCATCACGCCCCGTGCGACCTAAATTATTGAATGCACTAAATTTCAGAAGAGTGAATCTCTCTAGAAGAATAAGAGGAGTATGTCGGTGGCAATGATTCAGTGGGCCAGTTTGTCTCTAAGGGCGGAACAAAAATGGGACGATTGGGCATCGTCGTGCACCTGGATTGAATGTGTTCTCGCCCAACTGGTGAAGTGAGCATCCCCACCGGAGATGCGAATGGCGGCACGCGCCTGGCTCGTGGCTCTCCGTGATCTTCCGGTTCACCTTCCCTTACCGTTCCGCAAAACGCGTCTGAGGAACTGCCCCGTGTAGGACGCCTTCACTCGCGCGACCTGTTCCGGCGTGCCGACGGCCACCACATCCCCTCCTGCGTCCCCGCCCTCAGGACCGAGGTCGATGACGTGGTCGGCCGTCTTGATGACGTCCAGGTTGTGCTCGATGACCAGAACAGTATTGCCGGTGTCCCGCAAGCGGTGCAACACATCCAGCAGTTGCTGGATGTCCGCGAAGTGGAGGCCGGTCGTGGGCTCATCCAAGATGTAGAGCGTCCGCCCGGTGGCCCGGCGCGACAACTCTCGGCTCAGCTTGACGCGCTGAGCCTCGCCGCCGGAGAGCGTCGTGGCGGACTGACCCAGCTTGATGTACCCGAGGCCGACATCGTAGAGGGTCTGCAGCTTCTCGCGGATGCGCGGCACGTTCTCGAAAAAGCGCAGCGCTTCGTCCACGGTCATGGCGAGGATATCCGCGATGCTCTTCCCCTTGTACGTGATCTCCAGGGTCTCCCGGTTGTAACGCCTGCCCTTGCACACCTCGCACGTGACGTAGACATCGGGCAAGAAGTGCATCTCGATCTGGATGAGGCCGTCGCCTTGGCAGGCTTCGCAGCGCCCGCCCTTGACATTGAAGCTGAAGCGCCCCGGCTGGTAGCCCCGCATCCTCGCCTCGGGGGTCAGCGCGTAGAGCTCCCGGATGAAGCCGAACACTCCCGTGTACGTGGCCGGGTTGCTGCGCGGCGTCCGCCCGATGGGCGACTGATCGATGTCGATCACCTTGTCGATCTGCTCTATCCCCAGAATCTTGTCGTGCGCGCCGGGCCGCTGGCGCCCTCCGTAAAGCGCCGCGTCCAGCGCCTTGCGCAGGATGTCCGTGACGAGGGTGCTCTTGCCGGACCCGGAGACTCCGGTGACGCAGGTGAACAGCCCGAGGGGGATTTCCACCTCGATGTTCTTGAGGTTGTGATCGCGCGCCCCCACGATGGTCAGCTGCTGTCCGGTCGGCGGACGCCGCTGTTTGGGCACCGGAATGGAGAACTCTCCCGAAAGGTATCGCCCCGTCAGCGAGGCGCGGTCGGCCATGATCGCTTCGGGCGGCCCCGCCGCCACCACGCGGCCGCCGGCCACCCCGGCGCCCGGCCCGAGGTCGATCACGTAGTCCGCCGCCCGGATCGTCTCCTCGTCGTGCTCCACGACCAGGACGGTATTGCCAAGGTCCCGCAGCCGCTTCAGCGTGCTCAGCAGGCGCACGTTGTCCCGCTGGTGGAGGCCGATGCTGGGCTCGTCCAGAATGTAGAGGACCCCCATGAGCGAGCTGCCGATCTGCGTCGCCAGCCGTATCCGCTGCCCTTCGCCGCCCGCCAGCGTCGCGGCGGTCCGGTCCAGCGTCAGGTAATCCAGCCCGACGTTCATCAGAAACCCCAGGCGTTCCCGGATCTCTTTGAGGATCCGCCGGGCGATCTCCCGCTCCTTGTCGGTGAGGCTCGTCGCGTCACCGTTGGACCCGAGGGCCGCGAAGAAGGCCACGGTGTCCTTGATCGACTTCCGCGTCAGCTCGGCGATGTTCAGTCCACCCACGCGGATCGCCAGCGACTCCTTGCGAAGCCGCGCGCCGTCGCACTCCGGGCAGGGCTGCACGCTCGCCAGCCGCTCCACGTAGCTCTCGATCTCTTCGCGCACGCGCGAGGACTGGGTCTCCTTGTAGCGGCGGTCGAGCGAGCCGAGGCTGGCGCCGAAGAACTCCTCCCCGAGCTCGCGCAGGCTCGGGTCCAGCGAGACGGCGCGCAGGTCCACCTTGGTGCCGAGGCCGTCGCAGGCGGGGCACGCCCCGTGCGGGTTGTTGAAGGAGAAGATGCGCGGGCTGATCTCGGGATAGCTCACCCCACACTCGATGCACGCCATCCGCTCCGAAAAGGTCAGGTCCTGGCCCTGGTCCGGCTGGTTGATCGTCACGATCCCCTCGGCCAGTTTGAGCGCCGTCTCCAGGGAATCGGCCAACCGGCGCCCCAGCGCGTCCGAGACGACCAGGCGGTCCACCACGACCTCGATCGTGTGCTTCTTGTTCTTGTCCAGCTCGATCGCCTGGTCCAGGTCGTGGAGCGCGCCGTTCACCCGGACGCGGACGAACCCCTCCTTCCGCATCTGGACGAAGATCTGTCGGTACTCCCCCTTGCGCCCGCGCACGATGGGGGCCAGCACCTGGATCTTGGTCCCGGCCGGCAGGGCCAGCACCTGGTCCACGATCTGGCTCACGGTCTGCGACGCGATGGGCTTGCCGCAGCGGTAGCAGAACGGCCGCCCGACGCGGGCATAGAGCAGCCGCAGGTAGTCGTAGATCTCGGTGACCGTCGCCACGGTCGAGCGGGGGTTCTTGCTGGTCGTTTTCTGCTCGATGGAGATGGCCGGCGACAGCCCTTCGATGAGATCGACGTCCGGCTTGTCCATCTGCTCCAGGAACTGCCGCGCGTACGCGGAGAGGGACTCCACGTAGCGCCGCTGGCCCTCGGCGTAGATGGTGTCGAATGCCAGGGACGACTTTCCCGAGCCGGAGACCCCCGTGATGACGATCAGGCGGTCTCGGGGAATGTCCAGGTCGATGGACTGGAGATTATGTTCGCGAGCGCCGCGAATGCGGATGCTGTTTGTTGTCACGCGCCACGACTCCTCTGTGCGCCGCCGGGGACGGCTGCGGATCGTCGATTATACCCCGACAGCGGCCGCCCGCAAGGGCGACGCACGAGGCGGGAGGCGAGCCGGATGCGACTCCGGGCGAGAAAGGGTGGGAACCATCGGGAAGCGGGCGCGGAACGAGTGAGAACCGGGGGGCCGGCGCGATGCGGGTCAGCGGGTTGGCGAAAGACCCCTCCTCCCCCAGGCTGCTCAGTAAGGTCCAGATACAAGGCGCCGTCACCCATCCTGCGGATGGGTACCCGGTGCGGGGTACCCACCGAAGGTGGGTCGGCGGCGTGCTCAGCACGTTCGTCGCAGCGCCGCACCCATCAGAATGGGTACCCGGCAGATGGGCCTTTTTCAGCGCCGGTTACGCGTCGTCTTCCCCCTGGTCCGCCAGGACGCGGTCCAGCAGAAGCTCGACGACGTACAGCTCGATCACGCCCTGCCCTTGGCCCTCCAGGTCCAGGAACTGAACACCCATGCCGGCGGGCAGGCCTTGCGGAGTGTCCGTGGGGCTGCTCCACGTGACGCGCCCCACGGCCTTGAAGGGCCGCGCGACCCCGGGAAGGCTGAACCGGACGAGGACCTCCTCCCCCACGGGGTAGACCTGGCTGGTACGAAGGAACATCCCGCGGGCCGAGACGTCCAGGCTGCGAGCCGCCTTGAAGTCCTTCAGGCTGATGAACTCGACCGGGACCTGGACGCCCAGGCGGGGAGAAGCGCGCTTGGCGGCGACGCCGTGTTCGAGCATTCCCAATTTCACGAAGCGCGCCAGGTGGGTCAAGGCCGTCCATTCATCGAGCGTGCTGGCCTCCAGCAGCTGCGACAGGCCGTGCGTGCCGTCGCACAGCTTGACGAGCTGGTGAAACCCGCTCGGAAGCGTGCGGCGCAGCAACCCCTCGCGGAACACCGCGAACATCCGGATGGGGCCGTCCGGGGAGCCGATGGCTTTCCGCAGACCAGGAAGCTCGTCCAGCCGCCGCATGCCTTCCACCAGCAGCGACTGGTTGGATCGCACGATCTGCGCGCTGACGGGGCCGCTCCCCGAGGTCTGCTCCAGTTCGAAGTCGCCGGTGTCCCAGGCCAGCATCCGATATACCGCCGCTTCCCCCTGACGGTCCCCTTCCACGGCGTAGGCGACCCTCCCCTCCAAAAACAAGATCTCCCCGCGGCGGCCGTCGTGCGTCAAGCGCAGGGTACCCGTCCGGCGCTCCGTTTCCAGGACCTGGACGATGTTGGGCAAACCCATGACCTCCAGGCGGCCGCGCATGAGAGAGGATTCCGGAGGGGCTGTCGCGCGGCGGGATTCGAGCCGCCGGAGAACGTTCCGCACCCGCGCCAGCATCTCCTCCCGCCGGACGGGTTTGATGAGGTAGTCCTCGGCGCCCAACTCCAAGCCGCGGATCTTGTCCTCGACCCGCCCCCGCGCCGTCAGGAAAATGATGGGGATGTCCTGGGTCTCCGGGTTGGCCTTCAAGGCCGCAGCCACCTCGAACCCGTCCAGTTCTGGCATCATGCAGTCGAGCAAGATCAAGTCGGGACGGTTCGCGCCCGCCAAGAGCAGCGCCTCGCGGCCGTCGTGGGCGACGCTCACCTCGATCTGCATCTCGGTGAGCATGTCCGCCATCATCTGGGCCATGAGCGCCTCGTCCTCGGCCAGCACCACCCGCCAGGCGGTCATGATGCGTCCCCGCTCATTCCGCCGGCGGCCCGCAATTCGGCGAAGCCGGGAGCTCTCATTGCGCCTCCGCGTCCGCGCCGAGCTGCGAGGCCACCAGATTCGCCAGGTGGCGCTCGATCGCGTCGCGCTGCTCGGTGCTCAGTTCGAGGAACTGGATCCCCATTCCCGTTCCGCCCCACTTCCCCGGATCGGTGTTCGACCACACCACGCGTCCCATGGCGCGGATCGGTTGGCTCTGCTCCGGCAGCCGAAAACGCAGGATGACGTTCTCGCCGGGCGCGAAAGGCGTCGCCGTGCGGATGAAGACTCCCCACGACGACAGGTTGAACGTGGCGCTCTCTTGCCACAGCCCCAGGCTCTGGTACTCGATCGGGACCCCCACCTTCAGTCGCAGCCCCCCGCGGCGCTCGGAATCCGGAGCGGCCGTATCCAGCGCCCCGATCGTCAGCAGTCGCAGCAAAGTCTTCAGCGTTCCCCACGCGTCGAAGGGGCTGTGCGCCAAGACCTGGTCCAGCGCTCGCGCCCCGTCCAAGAGCGCCACGAGCGCGGCCATGGGGCGCGCTGACTGCCGGGCGACCGCGTCCCGCACCGCGTCCGGTACCCGCAGAGGCCCCTTCACGACGGCCAGGCGCGCCTTCAGGCCGGCCACCTGCTCCTGCCGCCGCGCGGCCTCCAGCAGCAGCCCCTGATTGGGCGCCGCCACCTCGCCGCCGACCTGCTGCGCCGGATCCACGGCCGCCATCTGAAACGATCCCTCCTGCCAGGAGAGGAGGTCATAGACGGCGGCCTCGCCTTGCCGCGGGCCCTGCGTGGCTCGCGTGATGTGGCCGTCGACGAAGACGATCTCGCCCCGCTCGTCGCCGCGGGCAAGCAGGAGCCGGGTAGTCCGCCGTTCGGCCTCCAAGATGCCGACGAGCGAGGCGAGGTTCACCGCCTGTAACTGCCCGCTGCCGGGGAGCGACGGCCGCTTCGACGGCCGGTTGCGTCGCAGGATCGTCCGGACCCTGGCCTTCAACTCCTCCGCGTCGATCGGCTTGGTCACGTAATCGTCCGCCCCCAGCTCCAGCCCGCGGACCTTTTCGCTGGGCGCCCCGAGCGCGCTGAAGAAGACGAGCGGGATGCCCGCCGTTGCCGGGTCCTTTTTCAGCGCCGTGGCGACTTGGAATCCGTCCAGTCCAGGCATCTTCACATCCAGGAGGATCAGATCCGGCCGCTCCGCCCGCGCTAACCGGAGCGCCTCTTCCCCGTCATGTGCCGTCAAGACACTGGCGGGCAATCCCTCCAGAACTTCCGAAATCGCCAGAACGACATACGGCTCGTCGTCCGCCACCAGAACGCGCCAGTCTGCCATAGCCACCGCCTGTGCGAGGAGGACGCTCGTGCGTCCTGGCCTCAACGAGAAGCGCCCGGCTGCGCCGCAAGGTCCTCGAAGTGGACGAGGCGCTTGAATGTCGCGAAGCGGGCCTCGATCTCCGGCATGGTCAGCGTGCGCAATCGATCCAGCGAGAAAGCCTCGACGTTGAAGGACGCCAGGACCGAGCCCATGATCATTGCCTGCCGGAGGCTGCCGGCGTCGAAACGCATCTGCCTCGCCAGGTAGCCCACGGCGCCCCCGGCGAAGCAGTCTCCCGCCCCCGTGGGATCCTGCACCGACTCCAGCGGAAGGGCCGCAGCGGAGAACCACTCACCTTCGGCGAAGAGCAGCGCGCCGTACTCGCCCCGCTTGATGATGAGAATGCGCGGTCCCCACGACTGGATGGTGCGCGCCGCGCGCACCAGATTGGGCTCGTTCGCCAATTGGCGGGTCTCGGCGTCGTTGATGATCAGGGCGTCGACGAGTTCCAGGGTGCGCCGCAACGAATCTCGTTTCCGCGCGATCCAATAGTTCATGGTATCCGCGGCCACCAGGGTGGGCCGCCGGACCTGCCGGAGGACCTCGCGCTGCAGATCCGGGTCGATGTTGGCCAGGAACACCACCTCGGAATCCTGGTAATCTTGTGGAATTGTCGGCGCGAAGTCAGCGAACACGTTGAGCTGAGTATCCAGGGTCTTCGCCTCGTTGAAGTCGAATCCGTACTCGCCAACCCATCGGAATGTCTTCCCCGGCACTCGCTGAAGACCGCGCAGGTCCACCCCGCGGCTGCGGAGGAACGCCAGATGCTGTTCCGGAAAGTCTTCCCCCACCACGGCGACCAGGCGAACGTCCGTGAAGAAACTTGCGGCCACGGCGAAATAGTTCGCCGAACCGCCCACAACCTCCGTCGCCAACCCAAAGGGAGTCCGGATCGTGTCGAACGCCACCGAGCCCACAACCAGAACACTCACCGTTCGCGTTCCTTTCTCGAAAGGACCTCCCCCTTCGGGAATGCTCGCTTCAGCAGGCCGGCCTCGACGGCGACCGGTCCTTCGCCGCCGACCCGCTCACGCTTTCAGGTATTTCCCCACGATCGGCGCCAGGTCCCGCTTGACCTTCTCCGGGATGCTCTCCCGTGCGGTGATGATGGCATCGCGGAGCGCGTGCGCGCAGGCGCAGGTCCGGTCCCCGGGGATCCTCGTCACGGCCGCGCGCAGGATGGCACGGGCGGTGGCGGCGTTCTGCCGCAGGATCGCCACCACCGACTCGACGTTCACATCCTCCTCGGTTTCGTGCCAGACGTCGTAGTCCGTGACGAGGGCCATGGTCGCGTAGCAGATCTCCGCTTCGCGCGCCAGCTTCGCCTCCTGCAGGTTCGTCATGCCGATGACGTCCACACCCCAGTTCCGGTAGATGCGCGATTCCGCCCGCGTTGAGAACTGGGGCCCCTCGATGCAGAGGTACGTGCCCCCCTTGTGCATGGTGGCCCCGACCTGCCGGCCGGCCAAGTAGAGAATATCGCCCAAGACGTGGCAGGTCGGATCCGCCATGCTCACGTGGGCGATGAGGCCGTTCCCGAAGAATGTCCCGACCCGACCGTTTGTGCGGTCGAAGAACTGGTCGGGAATCAGGATATCCAGCGGCTTGACTTCTTGCTTCATGCTGCCGACCGCCGACGCGGACAAGACCCACTCCGCCCCGAGCGCCTTGAAACCGTAGATGTTGGCGCGGAAGTTGAGTTCGGACGGCATCAGGGAATGCCGCCGGCCGTGGCGTGCCAGGAACGCCACCGGGCGGCCCTCCAGCCGTCCGACGAGATACCGGTCCGAGGGCTCGCCGAAAGGCGTCTGGATGCGCTCCTCGCGCAGGACCTCTAGTCCGTCCATCTCATACAGGCCGCTACCGCCGATGATCCCCACCAATCGCTCTGGCATCAACCCTCCGACTCGCGTTCAGGTCACGGCGGCGGTCGCGGGTCGACGCCGCCTTGACAGGTCATACTTCGGGTGTTAGAAGGAGACCCCTTCGTGACAACCAGAGGAGCGCCAACGTGCCGACCATCGCCGACGCCGTCGCGAGAATCCTCGCTGTCAACGGAGTCCGCCGGGTCTTCGGCCTTCCGGGCGGCGAGATCGCCGAGATCATGGCCGCCTGCCGCCGCCTCGGCCTCGCGTTCGTCCTCACGCGGCACGAGAACGCCGCATGCATCATGGCCAGCGTGACCGGCGAGCTGACGCGCCGGCCCGGCGTCGTCCTAGCCACCGTGGGACCCGGCGCAACCAACCTGGTGAACGGCGTCGCGAACGCGTTCCTGGAGCGGGCACCACTCCTGGTCATCTCGGCCCAAGTCGCGACATCCGTGGCACCCGCCCTCCCCCATCAACGGCTCGATCTGGAGGCCTTGTTCCGCCCGATTACCAAGTGGAGCCACACGCTCACCGGCAAGGACGCCGCGTCCACGGTGCAGCGCGCCCTAGACATCGCCGTCGAGGGCCGCCCCGGACCGGTGTACCTCGCCCTGCCGGGAGACGTGGCCCGCATGGAAGAGCCCGCTCCCGACCCTCGAATCGGCCCGTACCAGTCGCTGCCGACGATCGCCCCGTCGCCGTACGACCTCGACTCCGCCGCCCGGATGATCTCCGAGGCGCGGAAGCCGCTGGCCCTGGTGGGAGTCGGCGTCGATCCGATCGCAACGCGCCCCAGTCTCCTCCGCTGGCTCGACGCCGCGCGAACCCCCGTGGCAGTCACCCCCAAGGCGAAGGGACTCATCCCGGAGGATCACCCGCTATTCATGGCCACCTGCACTGGAATGGCTGGAGACCGACTCTTCTCCGAGCTGGTCCAGGAAGCCGACCTCCTGATCGGTGTCGGTTTCGATCCCACCGAGGCGATCCGTCCTTTCTATCTGGAGCGCCCCTTTCTCTCCATGGCTGAGTACGGCGTCGCCGAGCCGGCGTTCATCCCCGCGCTGGAGCTGATCGGCAGCGTCCCCGACACCTTGGATGCGCTCACGGCCAAGCCGCAGGGCCGCCACGCCTGGTCGCCCGACGCTCTCGCCGGTTTCCGACAGCGGCTGGCGGCCTTTCTGACCCCGTCGCTCGACCACACCCGGCTTGGCCTGTCGCCCGCCCGGGTCTTCGGTCGCTTGCGTGACCTCACACCCCGCGACACGATCCTGACCGTAGACACCGGCGCCCACAAGCTGCTTGTCGGCCAGGTCTGGCGCTCATACCAGCCCCAGACCTATCTCGTCTCTCACGGCCTTTCCACCATGGGCCAAGCGCTTCCCGCCGCGCTCGCGGCCAAGCTCGCTCAGCCCGACCGCGCCGTGATCGCTGTCACGGGAGACGGCGGGTTGGCCATGGTCCTGTCGGAACTGGAGACTGCCTCCCGGTTGCGACTGTCCGTCCTCGTCGTGGTCCTCTGCGACCGCAGTCTTCACCTTATCCGACTGCATCAGGAACGCAAGGGGTTTCAACCGGCCGGCGTGGATTTCGGACCGATCGACTTTGCCGGAATCGCTCCGGGTCTTGGGTGTCACGGCGTCCGCGCTCTAACCTGGCCGGAATTTGACGCGGCCGTTGCTGCCGGGCTGACCACGGATCGCCCGACCGTGATCGAAGTGCCGGTCGACCCCGCCGATTACAATCAGATGCTCTAGCAGGCTGCTGAAAAAAGTCCATCTCCGGTGACCCACCTGCGGTGGGTGCCCCCGCGCTCGCCCGGCGCTGCGACGTGCGTATCGAGTACGCCTCGCACCTGCACCCATCCTACGGATGGGTACCCGGCGCGCCGCCTTGGATCTGGACCTTTTTGAGC
>Ga0316617_100000173_pt1 | contig 14627 bp, 13 predicted proteins | sample OWC_Aug_M1_C1_D2_FD_207801 | JGI IMG/M metagenome (GOLD analysis project Ga0316617, IMG submission 207801) | Wetland soil microbial communities from Old Woman Creek delta, Ohio, United States - OWC_Aug_M1_C1_D2_B | ecosystem: Environmental > Terrestrial > Soil > Wetlands | place: USA: Ohio... | reverse complement strand
AATAACGTTCCTGCTCATCTATATTCCCATTGGCCAGCTATACCCCTTATCCCCTTATTATGGAGTTCAGCCAAGCCCACTAAGAAAGCAGACACAACATGCTTTCTTGTAAGAAAAGGTAGCAGAGAATTAGCTGGAGGAGTAAGCACTTCGGGCTGGGCATACAAGTATCCTGGTCGATTAGGGGATTCTCCAATTATAGGGGCAGGCTTATATGTCGATAATCGATACGGTGCAGTAGCCTGCACACATGTCGGAGAAATGACCATCCGGGCGGGAACATCAAGAGCAGTAGTTGCTTATATGAAGAAGGGCGCTACGGTGCAGGAGGCATGTTATGAAGCGTTTGATGATTTGCGTGCGCTTCGAGAGGGATATCTTGGCCCAGTTGAGATTCATGCATTGGATAAGAAAGGTGATTATTTCGTGTTGAGCACAGAAAATAATACCGATGATGTACACTACTGGCTCTGGGCTGAAGGCATGGAAAAGCCCGAATGCCAACGTCCGACAGTAGAAACTCTTTAGATAAGGGCATAGCAGAGTGAAATGCGTACGAGTATTCGGAAAATATTCTCGCGTGAAAAAAACAACCTGCCAATCCACAGGCTCGTATTTTCGTAAAACTTGATGAAAAAACGCCAGAAGGAGTTATTATGAAAATTCTCGCTACGGGAGGAGCTGGCTATATCGGAAGCCATGTCGTTAGGTTTTGGGTATCTGCAGGCACTTCGACGTCAGAGCTGAGCGTATTCTGCTTATTTCAAATCATAATTCATAGGTAAGTACGAATCGACATCTTGAAGAACGGGCAATCGTTTATTTGTTTCTTTGAGTATTAATCGGCATTCAATCACGGGCCATAGATTCCCGTTACCATTTTGCAGATTATTGGGAAATAGCAAAATCCCGCTGATTCATCCTGTACTCCTTTCAGTTATCAGGGGGTGATTTTCAATGCAGGAAAGGCATTACAAGAAATGCTGTGTGGTGCTGCAAAAGAGGGGCGTCCCCGTATCTTCACCTAGAGGAATACACGATTACCGTGCTGAAGATCATCTGATTTACTTGACTCAACGGCGTTTAATCGGGATGAATGGATACTGAGGAGTGGAATCAAAATTGCAGCCTGCAGGTATTCAGATTGTTGAATTCTCATTGCGGCGAGAATCTACAATCGCAGAATTATATCAATACAGGGTAAGTGAAGTCTGCTGTAAGGAATCACACAATGGTGAATAGCTTCGATGTTCCAGAGAAACGAAGACGCTATTTTTCGGACACTCGCCAAGTGTATTCCTTCATATTTGCTCTTTGTGTCGGGACGATAGGATACGTCCTCCTTCTGCAATATGCCATTTCAGTCATTTGTGGTCTGCTGTTCGGAAAGGGCCTGACCGATTTGGGCGGATACCCGATCGGGCATGATTTTCTGGCCTTCTGGACGGCGACTAAATTGGCGATAACGGGGGATCCAACGACAATCTATTCGCTGGAGACATTGTCAGCCGCGGAATACGCTGTGTCGGGAACAGATTCCCAGTACTTCGCCTGGAATTACCCGCCGACATTCCTGCTTTTCCTGTTGCCTCTTTCAGCCCTCCCTTATCTCACGGCGTATGGTGCCTGGATATTGGGCACAGTCTGCGGCTACGTAACTATTGTGTATCGTATTTTCCCCCGTCCGTTTACACCTTGGCTGTTCCTCGCACTTCCCAATGCAATATGGAACGTGATCGCCGGACAGAACGGATTCCTCTCTGCCATGATATTGGGCGGCGGCCTTATCATCCTGGACCGCCGCCCTTTCGCTGGGGGATTTGTACTCGGCCTGTTAAGTTATAAGCCACATCTCACAACGATGATTCCGTTGGCGCTGATTGCGGGTCGATATTGGCGTGCTCTCTTCGGTTTTGCGATTGGCGGTGCCGTGCTGATCCTTGCCAGTATTGCAGTATTTGGCTCTTCGGTCTGGGTCGCCTTTATCCAGAATATCCCGTTTGCCGTAACCCACTGGCAATCGGCATACTTCTGGCCTAAGATGCCGTCCATATACGCGCTGAGTCGATTTTCAGGGGCTCATGCCTGGGTCGCCGCAGGCGTTCAGATCAGTCTCGCAATCGTTGTAGCGCTGTTGGTGTATCGGGTCTGGTGCAACAAGGAAAGGATGGCCGTCAAGGGTTCCGTTCTTGTGATCTGTACATTGCTTGCCTCCCCATACCTGTTTCATGGTGATATGGTGATAATCGGTCTTGCTTTCGCCTGGCTGGGGAAAGCTGAATACGAAAAAGCAGAAGGCAATGGCTTGCCCCTGCTCATGATATTCTGGATAGGACTTTTTTTTACCACCGATAGTTTGATCGCTCAGAATTTCAATTTCAGTTCTATTATCTGCATATTGATGCTGGGATTTGCCTTTTCCCGTTGCGAACACCGTCATTCTTTCATGCGATTTGTCGGAAAGGGAACTTTCCGTTGATGGGGCGATGTTGAGATATAAAATGGTTATCGTCCGGCTGTTATGATTATGCTATTTGAACTTTTACCGTAAACCGGTGCGAAGCATGGGCGTTGAGTACCGATTTACTGATGTCATACATTTCTTATCCAAGACGGAAACGACAGAATATCTGAGACATGATTCCTGAAAAACCAGCGATTATCCCCGCACATAATCGTATACATCGCATGAAAGAAATCCTGACTGGCACAGGGGGATGGCTGAGGACGAATTATGATGTCATAATATTTAACCTGGTCTGGTTTCTGCTGCTCTTTGAGGGGCGCTCGAAGCTATTTCGAGATCCTGGGACGTTCTTCCATACGGCAGCGGGTGAGTATATCCTTCAATCAGGGCAGCTTATCCACCACGACCCGTTCAGTTTTACAATGTATGGAAGAGAATGGATCGCACACCAATGGTTGGGCGAATGCATCATGGCTCTTGTCCACCGGCTTGGCGGGCTGGACGGCCTTCTGGTGGCAACATGCTTTTTCATCGCACTGCTCTATAGCTGGCTGGCGGGGAAGCTGCGCCGGGCGGGCATAAATCCGCTTCTGAGCATGCTGCTGATATTCCTGGCATTTGCAGCCAGCAGCCATCATCTTCACGCAAGGCCCCATCTGGTAACGATCGTCGCTCTTGCCATCGTGTACGGTAAATTGTGTGATGTTGAAGAAAACAGAACGTCTATTGTGAAACTGTACACCCTGATCCCCCTGTTTATCGTCTGGACGAACATCCATGGCGGGGTAGTCGGTGGGGTGCTGACGTTGTTTATCGTTCTGTCCGGATGGTCCAGCGCATGGAGAATGGGCATCACTACTCCCGTCCGGTCGTCAAAAAATCTGATACTTCTGTGGCTTCTTGTCTTCGCATGCGCTGCATCGGTACTCTTGAATCCATACGGGATTGCTTTGCCGTTCACCTGGCTTTCCATTATTGGATCTCCGTATATAAGGGAAACCATACAGGAGCACGCGTCTATTCTTACACTGATCAGGCAAGGTGATGCGTCAGCGTTGATAATCGGTGCACTTTTGATGATACTTGGGATCCTCTATATTGGGCTTGTCTCCGGGGTACCGAGAGACAGACTGAGAATCACCTGGATAATTCCGTTTCTGTGGCTGCTGATGTCCCTGTACTCGAACAGGCACGGTCCGCTGTTTGCCTCCACTGCAATGATAGCGATTGCCGATATTTACCCGCACGTCGGCTGGGTTAAGAATCTGTCTAACAGAGGCATTGGTGTATTGAAAACGGATGCCTCTGGGAGTAAACATATGACATGGCCGAAAAAAACGACTTCTTTTTTGGCCGTTGCCGCAGGCACCATGCTGACTTATTCCCTGGTTGTCAAGCCAGTTTTCGGTTCAGAGAGTTGGGTGACGCCGGATAGAAAACACTGGCCGCTGGAGCATGTCGCCTGGCTGCAGCAACATCAGGCGGGCCAACCAGGCGTGCCAATCTTTAATGACATGCTCTTCGGCGGCTTCCTGATTTACTCCACCCCCGGCATGCGGGTATTTATAGATGACCGGTGGGAGCTTTATGGGGACGGCTTTATTTCTGCCTATGTTCATGGGGGGGCCGACGAATTCAGGGAGTGGGAGAGGAAATACGGTTTTCGGATAGCCCTGGTGCAACCCCATTCGAACTATCTTCGCTACCTTTCCTCCTCGGAATCCTGGAAAGCGGTGCATACTACGGAATCGGCCGTCCTGTATCGGAAGACACCATAGTGTTTCTGTCTTTCGAATCTCGACCGTCTGGCGGGCCTCGAAGGGGCACTGTATCGTCGTTCAATTCAATTTACGTAACAATACGGAATGCGACGAGTCATGATAGGCAAGCCGATAATCGCCTCTGTATAGCAGGAATTTCCGGATAACAGCATTATTTTCGCAGAGTACGTAATCGAAATGGTATCGATCGAATATTCTTTCCCATCCCTCTTGTCCGAAGTAAATCGTAATATAGTCGCGTATGAATTGATCACCGTACATGTCCGCGCGAATGTCGATGAAGACTCTCTGCTGCGGATAGAGCCGGTAGATCAGGTACCCTCCGTAATGATACGTATTCAATAGTCGTCCACTGATTCCCTTTTCCAGGATGTAGTCGACCGCTTTGACCGGAAGGTAAGCATTTCTCTTTCCCCTTTTTTGCTCGCTCAGCAGCGGAGTAAAAAAAATCAGCGACACACACACAATGAATAATATGGCACCATTGACGAGATACTCTTTTTCCCCGATATCCTGACCTCGATTGATCCTGTCTTGAAAGAAATGTACAATGCCGGCAGGCAGTATATTTTTCACTTCATACCCCCGTCCCGACGTAGCCAGAGCAAATGGCAGCATGGTCAGAATGGCCAGAGGGATATGCCTGGCTGCGAAAAAACTGGAGAGGATCACGAATCCAGGCAATAGCAACTCTGTCAGGTCGGGCCTGTTCTTTACGTAAACGTAGTGAATGACAAATGCGGCGAGGAGGAGTAAATAGGCTCGCTCAAATGAGTCCGAGAAGCTAAGACTGTGCCATTCGACGATGAAATTCATCGCCTGACTATTCATCAGCGTAAAAGGGAACGCCCAGTGTTTTACGAAGTATGGATTTATAGCGCTGGCGAGGGCAGTCAGCCCTGTGATTACAATCAGGCGCCTAAACTTTTCGTCATGCCATGCATTTTCCCTGCGCATCCTGCGGTTGAGATATTCAGAGACAGTAAAAAGGAACAAAAGGGCAATGCCTAATAGGTATGCGCCATGGACATTTGTCCATACCACCATTAATGGTGGCAGTACGAATGAGAAACGCAATGTATTACGGTACTTAAAATCGAACAGGACAAAAAGAAATATTGCATAACACAAAAAAGTGATGACCTGAGGGCGCGGCTTAATGAATACCTGGTAAAAAACAAACAACAAAAGGGCGAATAAAATAGCCCGATAATTTCCTTTATTGTTAGGGTTTCCTGCGTTAAATGCGATATAGAATGCAAGTACACCTAATCCGGACGTCCATACGACAACGCCAGTCTCACCGGAAAGAATATAGATACAATAAATCAATACCTCGAACAGCCACTCATGCAAGTGCCATGGCTGACCAACCATTGTATAAGAAAACACGTCGCCGGTTGGCAGTGATAAGTGTTCGACTATATATTTGCCGGCCATGAGATGCAGGTAATAGTCGGGATCCATCAAGACGAAAAAGACGGCATGCGCTGCAAAAGCAAGGATAAATGCTATCTTTTTCGTCTCAAACAACGTAATCACTTAACACTCCGCTCTCTCAATTCCATGCATGATTCATTGTTTTTTTATTGTCGCGAAAATCAAACTATCTCAACCCGCGGTGGGCATGTATTTTCTCGAGAAGTTCGAAATGCACTCTGACAGATTCTATTTTTTCTCCGCGTTGTCTGATAACATTTTCCCTGATAGGGCCGAGTTTATGTTCTGATCCGGCAATGTAACCGACCCGGAATGGGTTGATGCCCATGATACGGCAGCAGGTTGCATCAACGGCGAGGAGATTTCTACCCATGACAATCACGCCGGCATTCTTGGGCGTTCCCATGATAGGCCCATCGCCCTCCATTCCGACGATTCCGTCTACAATTGCAAAATGAGGCTTAACCGTTGTATTAATATCGATAATAGACTCCTCGATCCCTTCCCGATGAAGGACATTCTTGGGCCAGCCGTAGAACATCCCTGGCATGACACCAAACAGGTTCTTCATCGATAAGGTTACGCCGGCCCAGTGATGTGTCTTCATCTTCGGCATCGACACGATCCAATCAACCTTCTGTAAAGTAGCCGGCAAAATCAAATGTTGAAGCTTTGTGGTGCCTCCGAGGTTTGGGGTTGCAAACCACTGATCATTATTCAGATCGACGAAGGGAATTCGGTCTTCCCAGAGCACATCGATCATCTTCGATTCTTCCAGGACGAGATGCGTGTCCCTGTAGTGTCCCGGTCCCTCCGCAACGATCACTTCGGCAGCCTTGAAACTTTTAAATGCCTCTATTGCACCGCGCAAAACGAGCGGGTTCGTATTGATATGACCCGCGCCACGATGAGGCTCGACGAGATTCGGCTTGAGCAGGATGCGTTTCCCCTTTATTTCCTGTACGGAGGCTCCCAGTTCACTCAAGCCCGCCTTGATTATCGAAGCCAGGTCGATACCGTAATCCGGTGCTTTTGCGATGAACGTTTCAGCCGACTGCGTTTCTCTCAGATGACAGCCTGTTAGCATGGCACCGAAGGTCAGGCCGAAATACCCCTTCAAGAACTTCCGGATGAAATCCCGTCGGCTTATGCTTGTATTAAATTGAATCATTTTCCCTGAATACTTCATGAAATCGCATCGAGAAAGCCGCCATTGGCTTTATATGCCAGCACAAGTAGTGATAACAGTGTGGTTCCGTATGCCCCGAATTTATTTTGACGCGATAAGCATTCAACGATCAATCGTCTGGCCTCAGCCGGTCGATCCCCCCACGAGCCCAGTCCGAAGAGGCCCCAACCCAGGGACAGCGGTGTGCGGGTTGAACGAATCTGAGACTTTAGATAATCCAGACTCCTCGCGATCTCCCTTTTTTCAACCTTTCCAGCCAGGGCCGTGAGTGCCATGCCCGTACTTTCGGGCTGTGGATATAATTCCTGCCCGTAAACGATGGTATTTCCATAATTCCAACCCCCGCCCGGAAGCTGCCGGTCCATCAGCAGATGAACCGCCTCGCTCACGCGAGCATGTTCAGCGTAGCCGGACAAACGTAGCGCCATGATGACCAGAGCCGTCGGCTCAACCCAGGCGAATGTATCTTCTATCCAGGACCAACCCTTGATGGAAGGGTCATGACCGAGAGGTGAATTTTCTTTTTTCTTCCAGTGCTTACCGCTTGCACCAATTAAGAAATGGATAGCCAGATCCCGGTGTTTTCGATATGCGTAAGATCCATTCCATGCCAGCAGGGCCAAGGCAGTTGGCCAGAAAGCCTGAAGTTGATCTTTTGCCAGGCAAACTCGGCCATCGGCCAACTGTTCGGATACCAGCCGCGATCTTGCCGATTCCAAAAGGTGCAAATGGGAGCCGGCCGTTTTAAGCGCCAATATCGCCATGGCTGTTGCGTCAGCCCTGAAGGGCGTACCGGTATGTTCAGAAAAGCCTCCGCCAGGCGCTGACCGACCGGCAATAGTGTCGACGACCGATGTGATCTCTTTTTTGCGCATAAAGTTGCAACTACACTTTCACCGCAGTCAACAACATTTAAGAAGAATTTACAATAAATATACCATCGGACCTTATTTGGGAAAATATCTTCCGACCCCATGCGATCAGGTGATTTAGACCTCTTTTAGAATTCGCATAGCGCCGCCTTCCTTTTTTTTCCTCCCGAAAGGATGGGATATGAAATTAATAGTTTCCCGCGGATAGAAGGCATGGAGGGGCACATCATTCCTGCAACTGGCCCTTGTCGTTGGTTAGGGAGCACCAGATTGATGGAGAACCTACAAAATTTGAAGAACGTTTGTAGGGTGATCTGTTTGTAAGCGTTTCATCCAGAAAAAAACCACTGATTCGTCGGATAATTTGACACTTTCGCGTTGGTTCAATAATAGAGAACAAATACGGGCAGCTATATGTGAAAGTTTCATGAAATATCCATTTGTACTGTCAAGAAAGCTTACAGTTTATATTGCCACTGGGTGAAAATCGCTTTTCATATTAACAAAAATTTAGTTTGGCCTGAAACCTGCTAACAATAGAACCATAACATGCGTTGTGCATCGATCATTTGTTGCGTCAAAATGACCCGTGAATGGTAATCACATACCGCTAGATCAAGCCTGGATACCCGATCTTCCCTCTCTTGCTCCGGTTTCTCTCTCACGGGATTCAGTGGTCGTAATTTGTGGCTACATAGATAAAAAAGCCATATTTGAACAGTCCAAAACGGCACCATATGACCAACTTGTTGAATATAAGCCATTTTGTGAACGATTCTTCCATTTCGGAAAGTTGCAGGACCTTCGTGAAGGTGGCTCGACTGAAAGCGGATGCATTTCATAGTTCTTTATATTTATTGAGTTATTTGGAAACGGCCGGTCTTTGAGAATGCCATGGCACATAGAATGCTCTATGGATTGTCGAACGATACAGAAAGCAATACAGATGGCATTAAGGATGCAATAGCGAGTGAAGGAGGTGATGTAGAGTAAACAAGTTGGCCGCCAGTGAGGTAGTTGGAAGGTCAAAATGAATTCCTGTGATTATTTAAATAAATTTTGAAATCAATGGAGGAAACAATGGAAAAGATTATCAGGTTTTTTAAGGACGAAGAAGGCGCAACCGCCGTCGAGTACGGCCTCATGGTTGCACTGATTGCCGTTGTTATCATTACTGCAGTCGCCCTTCTTGGCACAAACCTCAGCACGAAGTTCGCCAACGTTGCAACGGCAGTTGGTACTGCTGGTGCAGGCAGCTAAGCATCATTCTCTGAAAATACAGGGTTTGGGGGGCGCATGACAAATGCGCCTCCCAAACCAAGACGATGTGAAGCATTCCCCATAATTTTAGTTGTCAGAAACAGGAAGGTAATGAATAAGCTTATCATGTTCTTTAAGGATGAAGAGGGTGCGACCGCCGTCGAGTATGGTCTCATGGTTGCACTGATTGCCGTTGTGATCATTGGTGTCGTTTCTCTTCTTGGCACAAACGTCAGCACGAAGTTCAACAACGCAGCAACTACAATTCAAGGTGGCAGCTAAGCATGCTTCGGAGTTAGAGAATTTGGATCGGGGGGCATAACCGAATGCGTCTCAGAATTTGAGAATGGAATACGATTATGGGATGTTCAATAAGGACAGCGTTCTGATTTTCTCTCGTCAGTTAAAGTCAAGCCCTTTTGGAAAAGTACAGGTATCATGGAACACGGACTGAAATTTTTTCTCCCGGCATTGCTTTTGTCAGCGTCCATCCTGGATCTGATGTATTCCAAGATACCGAACATATTGAATTATCCATTCATGGCCGGGGGGGTTTTGCATCATGCATACATGAGGGGCATGGAGGGATTTGTCTTCAGCCTTGAAGGACTGGGTTTGGGCATTGCCCTTCTGTTGTTTTTCTACCTTGCGGGGGGGATGGGGGCAGGCGATGTCAAGCTGATGGGGGCGATCGGCAGTTTTTTGGGGCCGGCCGGGGTGTTCAAGGCCTTCCTGATCAGTGCCGTTATCGGGGGGTTCTATGCAGTCCTCCTCATCATCATCTTTGGAAAATCGAGAGAGTACATGAATAAAATCGTATCCTCTTTTAAATATTTCTTTTATGTGCGGAGGGTTGAGGTTCAGTCGCCTCAGGTGACAGGTGCTGTTCCACGCATGCGTTATGGGGTGGCTATAGCCATCGGAACAGCGCTATCCATTTTCGCGTTTTAGATTATAAGCAGCCATCTTAAAAGGAGACGAGAGATGGATAAGAAGATGCTCGAAAACATCAAATTCAGAGTGAGTCCGCCGGTCATCATGCTCGTCGTAGCCCTTGTGATCGCGGGGATTGTCAGCTTCTGGAGCTACGGCCTGCTGCAGAAACAGACAACAGTAGAAGCAACGCCTGCCGACACTCAACAGGTTGCCGTGGCGGCTTACGATCTGAAGTGGGGTACGGTGATCACGAGCGAAGTGGTAAAAACTCAGCCCTATTTGAAGGGGAGTCTACCCACGGGCTACATCGCCGACCCCGCGGCGGCCATCGGACGGGTTGTCATGTATCCCATCCAGGTCAACGAGCCACTCACCGAATCGAGGCTAGCGCCAGCATCCGTCAAGACGGGAGGCGTGGCCGCAATCGTGTCACCGAAGAAGCGGGCCATGGCGGTTAAGGTGGACAAGGTGGTCGGCGTGTCGGGCTTCATCCACCCCGGCCACAGGGTCGATATTCTCGTTTCCCTTGCAAAGACCGAAAAGGTGCAGCAGCCCATCACCAAGATCGTGCTTGAGAACATCCCTGTTCTTGCCGTGGGTACCGAGGTCGAGCAGGCGGCAGGCCAGAAGGAAAAAGCGGCCCAGGTCGATGTCATTACACTGGAGGTGAGCCCCGAGGAAGGCGAGAAGCTGGCCCTTGCGGCTACGGAGGGGAAACTCCAGCTTGCTCTTCGCAACTACACCGACACTGAGGACGTGCAGACACGGGGCACCACGATCCCGAATCTCCTGGCATCTTACGCGGGGGCCAGTCCCGAGAAGAAAGGCACGGGCGTGCGGCGTGCCGCCCCCGCGGCACCGACCGGAGGCTTTACGGTGGAACTGATCAAGGGATCCAAGGTCAGCCAAGTGAAATTCAACAGGGGGGGTGAGTGATGATGCAGTATAATAAAAAAACCCGGCCAATGTACATAATCGCTATTCTGAGCAGTATCCTGCTGGGGTTCGTTCTTCTCAGTCCCGCCCTGGCCGCGGGTTCCGAGAAAATCAGGCTCGACGCTACCTCTCCCCAGAAGGTGACTCTCACGGTTGGCAAATCGGTCATCGTCGATAGCCCGGCGGTCATCAAAAAATTTGCCCTGGCGGCGCCGGAGTACGCCGACGTGACGATTCTTTCGCCACGCCAGATCTATCTCATCGGTAGGGTCCCGGGAGCCACCAACGCCACGCTCTGGGGCGTCGACGGAAAGATCATGGCCATACTGGACATCGAGATCATGCCCGACGTGAGTCGACTCAAAGAGAAGATTCACGAGATGCTTCCGAACGAAAAGGATATCAAGGTGACGGCCAGTCATGACGCCATCGTGCTTACAGGCACGGTTTCCAACACCGCGAACCTCTCCCAGGTGGTGGCCCTGGCCAATGCCTTTGCGCCCCAGGACAAGGATAAAAAAGGGAAAGTGATGAATCTCCTCGAAGTAGGAGGCGTGCACCAGGTCATGCTGGAGGTGCGCGTGTCCGAGATGTCGAGGACACTCCTGCGACGGCTGGGCGTCAACTTTGCCTATGTCAGCGACGGCGGCAATACTTTTGGAGTATCACTCCTCAAAAATCTGACAAGTGTTGCATCTATACCTATAATTGGATCGGGCATTGGAAACGCGGGTGTTACAAACAGCATTAATGGAATCCTCCGCTTTTCGGCAGGCGGGGCCACGTGGACCAGCTTCATCGATGCACTGAAGGAGAACGGCCTCACCAAGGTCCTGGCTGAGCCAACGCTAATCACCACCAGCGGCAGGACGGCGAACTTCCTGGCAGGTGGCGAGTACCCCATCCCGGTTCCACAGTCGGGAGGAGGCACGACCCCCACAATCACAATAGAGTATAAGACGTTTGGCGTGGGTTTGAACTTTACACCCACGGTACTCAGCAGCAACAAGATCAGCATGGAGGTGAAGCCGGAGGTTTCCGAGCTGGATTTCACGAATGCCTTAACCATTTCCGGTTACACCGTGCCGGCTCTTACGACGCGAAGGGTCGCCACCACGATCGAGCTGGCCGACGGGCAGAGCTTCGCCATCGCGGGCCTGCTGAAGGAAGACCTCCGCGAGATCGTGTCCAAGTTCCCCGTGCTGGGCGACATCCCCATCCTGGGCGTCCTTTTCCGGAGCACGTCCTATCAGAAGAACGAGACGGAACTGGTCATCATTGTGACGCCGCACCTGGTCAAGCCCGTCGACATGGCGAAGCAGACGCTGCCCACGGACGCTTTCGTAGAGCCCAACGACTTCGAGTTCTACCTGCTCGGGAGCATGGAAGGCCAGGGCGAGCCAACCAAATCGAAAAGCGCGGCTGCAACGCCCCGGTCGGACAAGGGCGGTCTCGAGGGGGATTTCGGACACATCGCACCCAAGTGATAAGGAGAGATCAATCATGCGAAAAACTATTGTTCTGATCGGGATCATCGCGGCGCTGTCTCTCACCATGGGCTGCGCCTGGCAGGAGAGCCGGGTTGCCATGGACTATGGCACGTCTTTTCAACTCCAGAAGTACAACCAGACGCTCAACCCGGAGGCGGAGAAGAACACGGCCCCCGTGACCGGCATGAGTGGGCAGGCTGCGCAGGCTACGGTTGACAAGCACAATAAGGGGTTCGAGAAGGAGGCATCGACCTCGACGAGCTACCAGATCAATGTCGGGTCAATGGGCAAATAAAAAAGAGAGGTTTCGGGCATGAGAAGTCAATCTTCTTCTCAAAAAGGCGCATCGGCGGTGGAGTTCGCGCTGATTCTGCCATTGCTGATAGTGATCACCTTTGGTATTATCGAATTCGGCATGCTTGTTTATAACCAACAGGTTATCACAAATGCAAGCCGGGAAGGGGCAAGGGCCGGAATTGTCGCCAGCAGTCCCAGGGTTCCCGCAACGGGGACGAATTCCATAGACTCCGTGGTTCAGAGTTATTGTGCGAATCATTTAGTTACGTTCGGTACTCAAAATAATCCAGTTACGACTGTAATCGGCTACAGCGCTACTGCACCTTTCAGCTCCGATCTCACGGTGCAAGTCAACTATCAATATTCATTTCTAGTGATTCCGAACTTCATTCCAGGCATTACCCAGTTACGAAACATGCAGGCAGTAACGGTAATGAGATATGAATAATTCATGCTTTTTTCAGGAGCAGAAATATAATGAAAACATTATTTAACATTTCTGCAAAGCTCAAGAGCGAGAATGGCGTCACGGCGGTTTATGTTGCCATCCTGCTTGTCATCTTTGTCGGGGTAGCCGCCTTTGCGATAGATATAGGATATCATAGGGTGGTACGCAGTCAACTCCAGAATGCCGCCGATGCAGCGGCACTGGCAGCATGCAATCATTTTTACGCTCGTGGCCCTGTGATAGTTGGTGCTGATCCAAATTGGGCTGCTGCGGCTGCAGAAGCTGCCAGCGCAATCACAATCAATACGGCGGATAATAATCAACTTCGAGTTGGTGTTACTTTGACCGGATGGTGGGATATCACGCAGGCTTATCCAGGCACCATGTGGAATCCAAACGCACCGAGCAGCCCGCCGAATAATCCCCCGACGGCCAATTATGGTCCGGCGGTAAACGTGACTATTACGAAATCTGCAGGTCAAAATGACGGGCCGATAGCGAGTTTTTTTGGCAGGATATTCGGTGTGCAGACGACTGACATGAGCGCAACGGCAACGGCCGTGGCTGCTTCCCCCGGTTCTGCCAGGGCTGAAACTCTCGTTCCCGTTGCCTTGGCAAAAGAGGTGGTAGTCGAGCCGAATTACACCAAATATAAATGTACAGCAGGCATTCCACCACTCGCTTATGACCCAGCCCACGTACTTACGATAGGTTCACCCTATATGTACCCAAATAGTCTGGCAGGCCAGTGGACCTCGTTTCAGCTGGATACGAATAATGTGCCGGACGTCCAGGGGCTGATCAGCAACGGAAACGCGACGACGCTTTCAACCGGCGACAATATCTGGATACAACCCGGAGTTAAAGATGCGCTGTACGATCAAACTAACCAGCCCAGCATCGAAAATTTCTACGCGGGCGACGACATCTATTTTCCATACGTCAATGCCATACTTTCCGATGTAACTCATTCACAGGTATCGATAGATGGATTTATCGGTTTTCATATCATATGCGCAGGGAAAGGTTGTGATGGCACTCCTTATGATCCCAATCCCGCACAAAATAATGAGAAGATCATTGTTGGCTGCTTCACGACAGCACCGGCTTCTGGCGGCCCCGTCGGGCCTCATTATGGCCCCCTTGACCGCTGCAGGCTTTGTCAATGAGGGTCTCATCCAAAAGAATGGGAATGTTAATCCGTGCGAAAATCAAGAAACAGCTTCTCGGGGCATGAAATCGATACTACAAGGAAGTAGATGGAACTGACGACATTGAAGGTCCGACTGGAAATAAGAGACGATTCGATCCGGCAGGAATTTACCCGGGTCGTATCGTCGGTGGAAGGCTTTGCGACATACGGACCGGGGGACTCTGGGAGTGTGGATCTGCTCATTCTACAACTCGGGGATCGTCCAGAGGAGGAAATCAAACAGGTCCAGGAGGTCATCATTGCAGGGACCGCCCGCGAAGTTTTTTTGACATCGAGAGTCCTCAAGCCCGAAATCCTG
>Ga0316617_100000172_pt1 | contig 14635 bp, 15 predicted proteins | sample OWC_Aug_M1_C1_D2_FD_207801 | JGI IMG/M metagenome (GOLD analysis project Ga0316617, IMG submission 207801) | Wetland soil microbial communities from Old Woman Creek delta, Ohio, United States - OWC_Aug_M1_C1_D2_B | ecosystem: Environmental > Terrestrial > Soil > Wetlands | place: USA: Ohio... | reverse complement strand
GCGTCTTCCCATTCCATGCGCTGGTGCAACCCGGCCAGAGAATGGCCGGATCCCTTTACCGTTTGAGACCAAATACCGGCCATGCGCCGCACGCGCAGACTAATGCCGGCATCAAGCAGTGCAAGCTGAGGGGTGTCGTAATAAATGCTGATGAGCTTGCGCGTTACCGGTTTGCCGATGGCGGCGCTCCTGATCGTAGGATGGCGGCGCAGGCGTCTTGCATCCGCTGGCTGGATGCGCAGCTTCAGTTCTACTTCATGAGCCATTTATATTGGATGCATAAAGCCAATGCAGCAAGGGCGCCCATTGCTGCAAATCGCGCGTAACCAGCGATGCGCGGATATCGAACAGGCTGGCACCCTGTTCCGCGGCCATGGCATAGATCTGTGCATCGCGCAGGCAAGTCAGCACAGGAAAGCCGACGGTCTGCAGGAATTTGTTCAGGGAAACAGCCGACCTTGTACGGATGTCCACCCGCATTCCCACCATGGCAACAGAAACCCGCTCCTTGCGCACGGCCTTTTCCTCGCGCAGCTCTTCAAGAAAATCTCTGGTCGCGCCAATATCGAAGGCAGAAGGCTGGATGGGCACGATGACCCATTCTGCCCGCTTCACGGCTTCAGTCAGTTTTTCATCATGCAGGCCTGCAGGAGAGTCGATGACCGTCCACTCTGCGCCCGGATCGCCGTGTTTATCCTTGCGGCCGTCCACTCCATGAATCAATGGCAGCTTATGAGGTCGGCGATTCAGCCAGCCCAGAGCGGATTGCTGGCGATCGAGATCGGACAGAATGACCCTCCGTCCACGGGTCGCGAAGTATCCCGCCAGATTGGTGGCCAACGTGGTTTTGCCGCTGCCGCCCTTGGGGTTTGCAACTAATACAGTACGCACAACCAACTCCTCATTCTTTCTCTTTCTGCAATAGTTCCGGCGTCATCACTGCGCGCAGCACACATTCATTTGTGCCGGCACGGGAACGGCTGGTGATCCACCAGACAGCACCTTTTTTGACACTCCAGCCTGCATCCTGCCCCGCAAGCAATAGTGCGGCAACCTCGCCCAAGGTGGGCTGGTGACCGACAATCAGCAGATTTTGCCCACTCTGCGGCCAATTGGCAGCCTTCAACAGATCATGCGCAGTGGCCCCGGGGGCGATCTCGTCACACATGGTAAAATCCATACCAAGCGCGCTGGCGGTTTGTTGGGTGCGCGCCGCTGGGCTGACCAGAATGCGGGTTTCGTCAGGCATACACGATTTGAGCCAGGCGGCCATCTGTTTTGCCTGTTTGCGGCCTTTGGCGGTGAGTTCGCGCGCCATATCGGGAATGCCATCCTCAGCTTCGGCATGTCGCCAGAGTATCAGTTCCATCGCTCAATATATTGTTGAAAAATGACCATAAATATTAACTTACTTTTTGCAGGAGCACTGTGAAATCTGCAACGCATTGCCAGTTGTTGCTGCCTGGCATGTTACTTGAAGCAGGAACTGTCAGGCAGGATGCGCCGGCATTGAATACCATGCTTCGTCATGCGACTCATCTTCCTGGCTTTGCCGGAGGCCGGGATGCTTGGCTGTGCCGTTTTTTTGGCGTGGAGCGTCAACAGGATTGGCCGGTCGCACCGTTTTCCTGCGTGGGGGAAGGTCTGGACCCAGGTACGGGATACTGGATATGCGCCGATCCGGTGCATTTGCAGCTGCAGCGCGGCCATTTCTCGGTGATTGCAGATGCATTCAAAGCAATCGATCTTGAGCAGGTTCGACAACTTACCGATACCCTCAATGAAAATTTTTCCCCTGATGGCATGCGCTTTTCAGCCCCTCGCGTCGACCGATGGTATCTTCATGTCGAGGCGCCCCCGAATTTGGGAACCTGCTCTCTGTCCGAGGCGATGGGCCAGAATGCTATTAGCTCAATGTTCCAGGGTGGTGACGCATTGCAATGGCGGGCTCGGCTTAATGAGATACAGATGCTGCTGCATGACCATCCTGTCAATCTGGAGCTGGAAAAGCGGGGAGGGCTGCCGATGAACAGCCTCTGGTTGTGGGGTGGGGGTGTGCTGCCCGCCCGCGTGGAACGGAATGCGGTTGCAGTATGGGCGCTAGATCCGCTCACGCGTGGCCTTGCGAAAAATCATGGTGCCACAGTAGCGCAGTTACCTGCTTCTGCCGGGGAGTGGTTGGAAAACGGTTTGCAGCAATCAACTCATTTAATTGATTTTGGTTGCCCGAAATTTGCGGACCAGCACAACGATCCGCGAGAGTTGATTGAGGTCATGAAACGGTTCGAAGGGCTATGGTTCACGCCTTTGCTGCAGTCTTTATGGCATGGGCGGCTGGCTCGCATCAGCCTGCATTTTGCCACCGCGCAACGGGTGGAAAGTTATTCCCTGACACGTGCGGATATGTGGAAGTTTTGGAGGCGCTTTTGGCCCGTGGGGGCGCGTTTTGGTTAGCATCTTTACACGTGAGTCGCATTCCGAAGCCGCCGAGGCATTACGGAAAGAAGGCTGCCACCCGGTACTGGCGCGGGCGTTTGCTTCGCGTGGAATTGTTCGTTCCGCGCAGTTGGAATATACCCTGTCGGGGCTGATCCCTCCGCAAAAGCTGAAGGGCGTGGAACGGATGGCAAGCATTCTTGCTGATGCCATAGGCCAGCAGAAACGCCTGATGGTCATCGCCGACTATGACGCGGATGGTGCTACTGCTTGTGCGGTCAGTGTGCGCGGGCTGCGCAAGTTCGATGCTCTGGTTGATTATCTGGTACCCAATCGTTTCGAGTATGGCTATGGCCTCACGCCGGAAATCGTAGCGTTGGCGGCTGACCGCCGGCCGGATTTCATTATCACGGTGGATAATGGCATAGCTAGTATCGACGGGGTGCGCGCAGCAAAAGCCCGCGGCATCGAAGTGCTGGTGACGGATCACCATCTGCCCGGCGACGAGTTGCCTGATGCGGCGTGCATCATCAACCCCAATCAGCCGGGCTGCGAGTTTCCCAGCAAGTGCCTGGCTGGTGTTGGTGTGGCTTTCTACTTATTGCTTGCATTGCGTGCCGAGTTGCGTTCACGCGGCATTTTTCAGTATCAGCCTGAACCCAATCTGACAGAACTGCTGGACCTTGTGGCCTTGGGGACTGTGGCCGATCTGGTGCGGCTGGACGATAACAACCGTATCCTGGTGGATCAGGGCCTGCGTCGCATCCGTGCCGGCAAGGCCAGCCCTGGCGTCGAAGCCTTGTTGCGTGTGGCTGGTCGTGAACCGGAACGAGCGAACGCACAGGACTTTGGATTTCGTGTTGCGCCGCGCCTCAACGCCGCCGGCCGCCTGCAGGATATGTCGCTTGGCATTGCCTGCCTCCTTGCAGACGATAAAGCAGAGGCCATGCAGTTGGCGTTACGGCTGGATGGATTGAACCGTGAGCGGCGAGATATTGAGGCGGAAATGTTTGATTCCGCCCTGACTGCGCTGGACGATATCGATCCCGGCGATCGCTACAGCCTGAGCCTTTATCAGCCTGACTGGCACCAAGGGGTGATCGGTATCTTGGCTTCGCGCGTCAAGGAGCGCTATCACCGTCCGGCGATCATCTTCGCTCAGGCCAGTGACGGAACGCTAAAAGGTTCTGGCCGGTCGGTGTCCGGATTGCATCTGCGAGATGCGCTGGATCTGGTTTCCAAACGCCACCCTGATTTGCTGATCCGTTTTGGTGGGCATGCGATGGCAGCAGGATTGGCTATCGAGCAGCATGACTTCATCCGTTTCGCTTCGGCGTTCGAAACAGTTTCGCGTGATCTGTTGACGCCGGCCGACCTGGAGAGTGTTCTGGAAACCGATGGCTCGCTGGCGGCGGAAGAGATCGGCCTTGATCTGGCGGAATCTCTGGAACGGCAGGTGTGGGGGCAGGGTTTCCCGGAACCCGAGTTCGTTGATGAATTCCTGGTGGTGGGGCAGCGCGTTGTGGGCGAGCGTCATCTCAAGTTGCGTCTGGAGAAGTCCGGCACGGTCTTCGAGGCGATCCTGTTCAACAGCAGTCAACTGCTCCCGACGAAAATTCGTGCTGTATATCGTGTCCAGGTCAATGAATATAATGGGGCCCGCAGCGTACAATTGGTTCTGCGTTATTGCGAATGAGTGTTTTGTTCTTTGACCCATAATCTGTTCGCGGGTAACATCAAAAAGTCTTCTGGAGCGAAGAACAATGCGTCGTAAAATGGTTGTCGGTAACTGGAAGATGCATGGCAGCCTTGATCGCAACAGGGCATTGTTGGCGGCGGTGTCAGCCGGCGTGCATGGCCTGAAGAATGCCGATTTTGTTGTCTGCGTTCCCCACCCTTATCTGTTTCAGGCGCAGGCCATGTTGCAGGGCACCAATGTTGCCTGGGGTGCGCAAAACGTTCATCAGCGTGAACAGGGCGCCTACACGGGCGCGGTGTCTGCCTGGATGATCGCTGATTTTGGGTGCACGTATGTCATTATCGGACACTCCGAGCGCCGGGGGCAGTTCCGTGAAACTAACGAGAGTGCCGCCGCCTGCCTGCGAGTGGCGCTCAAGGCCAACCTGACCCCCATATTCTGCGTTGGGGAAACGCTTGAAGAATATGATGCGGGCATGACTGAAGCGGTAGTGGCAAGCCAGGTGGATGGCGTTCTGGAAAGAATAGGGGTGCGGCTGATGTCAAGGCTCGTGCTTGCCTATGAGCCGGTTTGGGCAATAGGAACCGGTAGAACAGCCGGTCCCGCTCAGGCGCAGAGCGTACATTCATTCATTCGCCAGCGCATTGCAAAACATGATCTTACTGTCGCAGCGAACATACGCATCCTGTATGGGGGTAGCGTAAAAGCCGCAAATGCGGCAAAATTACTAGTTATGCCGGATATTGATGGCGGGCTGGTCGGTGGTGCATCACTCGATGCTGAAGAATTTATTGCAATCTGCAAGGCTGCTAATCGCGGTTGACTGAAAGAGTATGGTTGAATGGAAACGATAGTTTGGGTAATACACGTTATTGCGGCGTTTGGGGTTATCGGCCTGGTGCTATTGCAGCATGGGAAAGGTGCAGACATGGGCGCGGCATTTGGTAGTGGCGCTTCCGGCAGCCTGTTTGGGGTTTCCGGCTCGGCGAATCTGCTGAGCCGCGCGACAGCGGCCATGGTGACAGTTTTTTTCATCACCAGCCTCACATTGGGCTATCTCACCAGTCACCGGGGCAAGCAATCCAGCGTTGTTCAAATGCAGCAAAAAACTGAGCAAACAACGAACGTTGCAAAGCCAATTGAGCCTACCAAGGCCAAGGATGTTCCCCAGTAAATCTTGTTACACGCTGCGGGCATAAACTGCCCGAAATATTTGCCGACGTGGTGGAATTGGTAGACACGCTATCTTGAGGGGGTAGTGGCGAAAGCTGTGCGAGTTCGAGTCTCGCCGTCGGCACCAATAGCAAGTTTCAGGCAGTCTCATGCAGTCCTAGAAATGATATAGAAAGCCCGTGAATCCTAGAGATTGCGGGCTTTTTTGTTTTTCAAGCTGCGCGACTTGCGGAGAGTGCTGCTGACCCTACCAACGAAGACGGCGAAACTTGCCCGAGCCATGTTCTGCCGGCAAATGTATTAATGACGTGGCCCCTGTCTCGGGTAAATCAAATTTGACCTGTTGTCCTCCAATCGTGGATAATTGCGGAGTTGTTCATCCCCGAAAATGCCCAAGTGAAATTTTATGAAGTGTTTTTGGGAGGTAAGTGGCGGAAAGGTGCTGGTATAAATTAAGCACCAATGCGGCTTAAGACTATTTTTCTGAGTTTGGTCTCGCCGTCGCACCAAAATTTTGAAAGATACGGAACGTGCTGGAAAATTATTTTCCGATTTTGTTGTTCATTTTCGTCGGGCTTGGCGTCGGTATCGCCTCCATTGCTGCCGGAAAAATAGTATCTCCCAATCGCCCCGACAGCGCGAAAAACTCTCCTTACGAGTGCGGTTTCGAAGCTTTCGAGGATGCACGCATGAAATTTGACGTGCGTTATTACCTGATCGCCATTCTGTTCATCCTGTTCGATCTGGAAATCGCTTTTCTCTTCCCTTGGGCGGTAGTGATTCGTGAGATTGGGCTGTTTGGCTTTGTTTCCATGATTGTGTTTCTTGGCATCCTAGTGGTGGGGTTTGTCTACGAATGGATGAAGGGGGCGCTGGAATGGGAATAGAAGGCCTGATGGAAAAGGGCTTCGTTACTACTACCCTGGACACAGTAATCAACTATACCCGCACCGGCTCCATGTGGCCGATGACTTTCGGCCTGGCCTGCTGTGCGGTGGAAATGATGCATGCTGGCGCTTCGCGCTACGACCTTGATCGTTTCGGCATCGTGTTCCGCCCCAGCCCGCGCCAGTCCGACGTGATGATCGTCGCTGGCACTCTGGTCAACAAGATGGCGCCGGCGTTGCGCAAGGTGTACGACCAGATGGCCGAGCCGCGTTGGGTGATCTCCATGGGTTCCTGTGCCAATGGCGGTGGCTATTACCATTACTCTTATGCTGTGGTGCGCGGTTGCGACCGCATCGTGCCGGTGGATGTTTATGTGCCGGGTTGCCCGCCGACCGCCGAAGCGCTGCTGTACGGCCTCATCCAGTTGCAGAACAAAATCAAGCGTACCAATACGATTGCCAGGTAAAACAACGACATGACGCGCCTGGAAAAACTCTCCGCAAGCCTTAAGCCTGCTCTGGCTGACAAGCTGGTCGCCATGCATCAGCATGTTGGCGAAATTACGATTGAAGCCAACTCGGCCGATCTGATCGCAGTATGCACCACGCTGCGCGACCATGCCGACCTCAGGTTCGAGCAACTCATTGACCTGTGCGGCGTCGATTACAGCAGCTACGGCGATAGCGCCTGGCTGGGTGCGCGCTTTGCCGTGGCTTACCATCTGCTGTCGGTGTCGCTCAACCAGCGTGTCCGCCTCAAGGTGTTCGCAGCGGACGATGATTTTCCTGTGCTGCCTTCCGTCGTTGAAATCTGGCCGTCCGCCAACTGGTTCGAGCGCGAGGCGTTCGACCTGTTCGGCCTGATGTTCGAAGGCCATCCAGATCTGCGCCGTATCCTTACCGACTACGGCTTTGTCGGCCATCCGTTCAGGAAAGACTTCCCCATGATCGGCAACGTCGAAATGCGCTACGACCCCGACCAGCAACGCGTGGTGTACCAGCCGGTGTCCATCGAGGAGCGCAACAACGTGCCGCGCATCATCCGCGACGAAGGCTTCCATCATGGCTGAAATCAGAAATTACACGATGAACTTCGGCCCGCAGCACCCGGCGGCGCACGGGGTGCTGCGCCTGGTGCTGGAACTGGACGGCGAAGTCATCGAACGCGCCGATCCGCACATCGGCTTGCTGCACCGCGGTACTGAGAAGCTGGCGGAGCAGCGCACCTTCCTGCAATCCGTGCCCTACATGGATCGCCTCGATTACGTCTCCATGATGAGCAACGAGCACGCCTACGTGATGGCGATCGAAAAACTCATGGGCATCGAGGTGCCGGAACGCGCGCAGTACATCCGTGTCATGTTCGACGAAATCACCCGCATCCTCAACCACCTGCTGTGGATAGGCGCGCATGCGCTGGACGTGGGTGCGATGACGGTGTTCCTGTACGCATTCCGCGAGCGCGAGGATTTGTTTGATATTTACGAGGCGGTCTCCGGCGCCCGGATGCACGCGGCCTACTACCGCCCAGGCGGGGTTTATCGCGACCTGCCGGATCGCATGCCGCAGTATCAGGAAAACAGTTTCCGCAGCAAGGAAGACATCAAGGCGCGCAACGACAATCGCCAAGGGTCAGTGCTGGATTTTATCGAGGACTTCACCAACCGTTTCCCAACCTACGTTGACGAGTACGAAACCCTGCTGACCGACAACCGCATCTGGAAGCAGCGTACTGTCGGTATCGGCGTGGTGACCCCAGAGCGCGCGCTGGCGCTGGGCATGACCGGCCCGATGCTGCGTGGCTCGGGGATTGAATGGGACTTGCGCAGGAAACAGCCGTACGAAGTGTATGACCGCCTGGACTTCGACATCCCGGTCGGCGTCAACGGCTATTCCTACGACCGCTACCTGATCCGCATGGAAGAGTTCCGCCAGTCCAACCGCATCATCAGACAATGCGTAGACTGGTTGCGCAACAATCCAGGCCCGGTCATTGCAACCGACAGCAAGGTCGCTCCGCCGTCGCGCGAAGGGATGAAGCAGGACATGGAAGCGCTGATCCATCATTTCAAGCTGTTTACCGAGGGCTTCCACGTGCCGGCGGGCGAAGCCTATGCCGCGGTGGAGCATCCCAAGGGCGAGTTCGGCATTTATCTGGTGTCCGATGGCGCCAACAAGCCCTATCGCCTCAAGATTCGCGCCCCCGGTTTTGCCCATCTTTCCGCGCTGGATGAAATGACGCGCGGCCACATGATTGCCGATCTGGTGGCCATCATAGGCACGCAGGACATTGTTTTCGGGGAAATTGACCGATGAGCGTCGTCTTTCGCGCCGATACGGCGTTGCTCGGCCAATCGCGATCCTCACATACTGTCATGTATGCGCCGGTCGCTCGCAGTCTCGCCCCTTGTCTCGACGCAAAATACTCGCTCCTCGGAGTTGGAAGAATTACATGCTGAGCCAAGAATCTCTCGCCAAAATCGACCGCGAACTGACCAAGTACCCGGCCGACCGTCGCCAGTCGGCAGTAATGTCGGCACTACGCATCGCGCAGGACGAACTGGGTTGGCTGTCCAAGGACACTATCGCTTTTGTCGCCGACTATCTGGGCATCCCGGCTATCGCTGCGCTGGAAGTGGCGACCTTCTACAACATGTACGATCTGGACCCGGTGGGCAAGTACAAGATCACCGTGTGCACTAATATCTCCTGCATGCTGCGCGAGTCCGACAAGATCGTCGAACATCTGGAACAGCGCCTCGGCATCGGCTTCAACGAAACCACGCTGGACGGCAAATTCACGCTCAAGGAAGGCGAGTGCATGGGTTGCTGCGGTGGGGCGCCGTTGTTCCACATCAACAACAAGCAGATGTGCGAAAACCTGACGCCGGAAAAGGTGGACGAGATTCTCAAGGGGCTAAAGTAATGGCGAACGAAGTCTGCTTTCGCACCCTGCACCTGCCTAACCCGGGGTCGCTGGAAACCTACCGCAGCATCGGCGGCTACGAAACGCTAAAGCGCATCGTGACGCAAAAGGTACCGGCCACAGAGATCATCGGCCAGGTCAAGCTGTCCGGCCTGCGTGGCCGCGGCGGAGCTGGCTTCCCCACCGGTCTCAAGTGGAGCTTCATGCCGCGTTATTACGACGGCACCAAATACCTGGTATGCAACACTGATGAAGGCGAACCGGGAACTTTCAAGGATAGAGACATCATCCGCTACAACCCGCACCAGTTGATCGAGGGCATGGCCATCGCCGCCTACACGCTGGGTGCGCACGTCGGCTACAACTATATCCACGGCGAAATCTGGGAAGACTATGTGTTTTTCGAGAAAGCGCTGGACGAGGCACGCGCCGCCGGTTTTTTGGGTGAAAACCTGTTCGGCACTCATTTCAGCTTTGACCTTTACGCCCACCACGGCTACGGCGCCTACATCTGCGGCGAGGAAACCGCCCTGATCGAATCGATCGAAGGCAAGAAGGGCCAGCCGCGCTTCAAGCCACCGTTCCCGGCCAGCTTTGGCGTGTTCGGCAAGCCGACCAACGTCAACAACACCGAATCCTACGCATCCATTCCGTTTATCATGCAGCATGGCGGGCAGGCGTTTATGGACCTGGGCGTGGCAAATTCCGGTGGCACCAAGCTGTTCGCTGTGTCCGGCCATGTGGAAAAGCCTGGCAACTTTGAAGTCAACATGGGCATTCCATTCCCCGAATTGCTGGCGCTGGCCGGCGGCGTTTGGCGCGGGCGCCAGTTGAAAGCGGTGATCCCCGGCGGACCTTCCACCGCAGTGATGCCGGCTGCAGCCATCATGGGTGCCACCATGGATTACGACGGCCTCTCCAAAGCCGGTTCCAGCTTGGGTGCAGGTTCGGTAATCGTGATGGACGATTCCACCTGCATGGTGCAGGCGCTGAAGCGTTTGTCCTACTTCTTCTTCGAGGAATCCTGCGGCCAGTGCACGCCTTGCCGCGAAGGCACCGGCTGGCTGTACCGCGTCGTCAAGCGCATCGTCGACGGCCAGGGGCGCATGGAAGACCTTGCCCTGCTGGCCGACGTCAGCCAGAACATATCCGGCCGCACCATTTGCGCGCTGGGCGACGCAGCGGCCACGCCGGTGCTGAGTTTCATCAAACATTTCCGGCCGGAATTCGAGTATTACATCCAGCATGGCAAGAGCATGGTTACGGGTAAATAATGCTGAAAATAGAAATTGACGGCAAAGCGGTAGAAGTCGAACACGGCAGCACCATCATCGATGCCGCCGACAAAATCGGCGTGGCGATTCCGCGCTTCTGCTACCACAAGAAATTGTCGGTGGCCGCCAACTGCCGCATGTGCCTGGTACAGGTGGAAAAGTTCGCCAAGCCACTCCCGGCCTGTGCTACGCCGGTTTCCGAAGGCATGAAGATATTCACCCGCTCCAAGTCGGCCGTGGAAGCGCAGAAGAGCGTGATGGAGTTTCTGCTTATCAATCACCCGCTGGATTGCCCGATCTGCGACCAGGGCGGCGAGTGCGAACTGCAGGACATCGCGGTCGGTTACGGTGGTGTCAAGTCGCGCTACACCGAAGCCAAGCGCGTGGTGTTGAACAAGAACATAGGCCCGCTGGTGTCGACCGACATGACGCGCTGCATCCAGTGCACCCGCTGTGTGAGATTCCTCAAGGAAGTCGGTGGCATGATGGAACTGGGGCTGATCGGTCGCGGCGAGCATGCCGAGATCACCGCCTACGTGGACAAGAGTGTCGAGTCTGAGCTGTCCGGCAACATTATCGACCTGTGCCCGGTCGGCGCGCTGACATCCAAGCCGTTCCGCTACTCGGCACGCAGTTGGGAGCTGATCCGCCGCCCATCCATCGCCGCGCACGACGGGTTGGGCTCCCAAATCGAGGTGCAGGTCAAGAACAACCGCGTCATGCGTGTGGTGCCGCGCGAGAAGGAAAGCATAAACGAGTGCTGGATTTCTGATCGCGACCGCTTTTCCTACGAAGGCCTCAACAGTGCCGACCGTCTGGTTGCGCCGATGATCAAGCGCGGTGAGCAATGGGTGGAAACCGACTGGCAGAGCGCGCTGGAATTCGCCGCCAGCCGCATCAAGGAAACCGTCGCGCGCGATGGCGGGGAAGCGCTGGGCATGCTGGTGTCGCCCAACAGCACCATGGAAGAAGGGTATCTTGCCAAGAAGATTGCACGTGCCCTCGGCTGTGGCAACGTGGACCACCGCCTGCGCCGTAGCGACTTCCGTCTGGACGGAAACTTCCAGGGTACGCCGTGGATGGGCTGCAACATCTCCGACCTGCAGAAAATGGATCGCGTGCTGGTGATCGGCAGCAATTTGCGCAATGAGCACCCGCTACTGGCGCATCGCCTGCGCCATGCGGTGAAGATGAATGGCGCTGAACTGTCGCTGATCAACCTGCTGGATGAAGACCCGCTGATGCCGGTGGCATTCAAGGCCATCTGTTCGCCGGATGGCATCATCAACGAACTACTGCAACTGCTCAAGGCCATGTCCGGCTTGCAGCGCCTGTCGCTGTGTCTGCCGCCGACGCTAAGCAAGCTGCTGGAAGGGGTCGAGGTAAGCGACAACGTTCAGGCCATGGCAGCCAGCCTGGCCGGCCACGGCAAGGATTACGACCTGATCAGCCCGCACACCGGCATTTTTGTCGGCAATATCGCCCAGCACCATCCGCGTTATGCCGAAATCTACAGCCTGGCGGAAGCGATGTCTTCACTGTGCGGCGCCACCTTCGGCGTGCTGTCCGAGGCCGCCAACCGCGTCGGATTGGACTTGGCCCGTGTACTGCCCAGCCGTGGGGCGCTGAATGCGCGCACCATGCTGGAAAATCCGCGCAAGGCTTACCTGCTAGTCAACGTCGAGCCGGAGTTGGACTGCCACAACGGGCAGATGGCAGCCAAGGCGATGGCACAAGCGGGTTGCGTGGTGGCGCTGACCGCCTACAAGTCGGATGCTTTGCGCGATGCCGACGTGTTGCTACCGATCGCACCGTTTACCGAAACTTCCGGTACCTTCATGAGCATGGAGGGCCGCGTGCAGAGCTTTGCCGCTGCGGTCAAGCCTCTGGGGGAATGCCGCCCGGGCTGGAAGGTGCTGCGCGTGCTAGGCAACTTGCTCGGCCTGGAAGGCTTCAGCTACGACAGCAGTGAACAGGTCAAGGATGAGATATTTGGCGGCGAGAAGCCATCGAAAGTAGTGTGGAACCGTCTCAACAATAACCTGCGGCATCTGGTCGAGATCGATGCGAAGGCCAACAGCAAGGCATTGCGCCGCATCGGCGAAATCCCGTTGTACCAGTCCGATGCCATTGTGCGGCGCGCGCCGTCGTTGCAGAAGGCCGGCAAGTCTGCTGTCGGCTTCGTCGCCATGAATGGCGCATCGCTCAAGAAGCTGGGTTTGCAGCAAGGCGACACTGCCCGTTTGACGCAATCCGGCGCCAGTATCCAACTGCTAGTGCAACCCGATGAGCGTGTTCGGGACAACTGCGTGCGCTTGCCGGTATGTGCCGAAACGGCCGCTATGGGCGACCTTTACGGCGAAATCATGGTGGAGAAGGTGGCGTAATGGAAGCCAATGTCCTGCATTTCTTCCAGTCGCTGTGGGGGCCCTTGTGGGAACCGATTTGGGGTGTTCTTGCACCGCTCTGGCCGCTGATATGGACTTTGGCCAAGATCATCGCCATCGTGGCGCCGTTGATGGGGGCCGTGGCTTACCTGACGCTGGCCGAGCGTAAGGTGATCGGCTACATGCAGGTGCGCATCGGCCCTAATCGCGTGGGCTATTACGGCCTGCTGCAACCCCTTGCCGATGGCCTCAAGCTGCTGTTCAAGGAAATCATCATCCCGACGGCGGCCAACAAGTTCCTGTTCCTGCTGGCACCGATCCTAGTGCTGGGGCCGGCACTGGCAGCCTGGGCGGTAATACCGTTTGATCTTGACATGGCACTGGCCAACATCGACGCTGGCCTGCTCTACATTCTGGCCATGACGTCGGTCGGAGTGTATGGCGTTATCATCGCTGGTTGGGCGTCCAACTCCAAGTACGCCTTCCTCGGCTCGCTGCGCAGCGCGGCACAGATCGTTTCCTATGAAATCGCCATGGGCTTCGCTTTGGTGGGCGTGCTGATGGCGGCCAATAGTCTAAACCTGGGCAAGATCGTGCTGGCGCAGCAGGGTGGTTTCTGGCAGTGGTACTGGCTGCCGCTGTTTCCGCTGTTCATGGTGTATTTCATCAGCGCTGTGGCCGAAACCAATCGTGCGCCGTTCGACGTGGCGGAAGGCGAATCAGAAATCGTCGCTGGCTTCCACGTGGAATATTCCGGTATGGCCTTCGCCGTGTTCTTCCTGGCTGAATATGCCAACATGATCCTTGTGTCCACGCTGGCTGCCATCATGTTCCTTGGCGGCTGGCTGTCGCCGCTACCCTTTTTGCCTGACGGTTTCCCGTGGTTGGTGATCAAGGTGGCGGGAATGTTGTTCTTCATGCTGTGGTTCCGTGCCACCTTTCCGCGCTATCGTTATGACCAGATCATGCGCCTGGGATGGAAAGTTTTCATCCCGATCACGCTGATGTGGATCGTGGTTATCGGCGCCTTCATGCAAACCCCGCTGGCTTATTTATTCCACTAGGGGAAGGGACATGATCAACAGAATCAAAGAACTGTTCCAAAGCCTGATGCTGCTTGAGTTGCTCAAGGGCATGTCGCTCACTGGGCGCTACCTGTTCGCACGCAAAATCACGGTGCAGTACCCGGAAGAGCGCACGCCGATGTCGGCACGCTTTCGCGGCCTGCATGCCTTGCGCCGCTACCCGAATGGCGAGGAGCGCTGCATCGCCTGCAAATTGTGTGAGGCGGTATGCCCTGCGCTGGCGATCACCATCGAATCCGAGCAGCGCGACGATGGCACGCGCCGTACCACGCGCTATGACATCGACCTGAACAAGTGTATTTTCTGCGGTTTCTGCGAAGAATCCTGCCCGGTCGACTCCATCGTCGAAACCCGTGTGCTCGACTACCACGGTGAAAAGAAGGGTGACCTGCTATACACCAAATCCATGCTGCTGGCGGTGGGCGACAAGCACGAAGAGCAGATCGCCGTGGACCGAGCTGCAGATGCGAAGTATCGATAAAACCTGTGAAAGGTGAAAGGTGAAAAGTGAAAAGTGAAAAGTGTAGCGTGGATGTTTTGACATTTCTCGTTTCACATTTCTCGTTTCACAGAATTTAAAAAAATGATTTTTCAAGACTATGTGTTTTATTTCCTGGCGGCGATCCTGCTGTTCGCCGGCCTGCGCGTGATTACCGCACGCAACCCGGTTCATGCGGCATTGTTTCTGGTGCTGGCATTTTTCACTGCATCCGGTATCTGGCTGTTGCTGGAAGCCGAGTTTCTCGCCATCGCCCTGGTGCTGGTCTA
>Ga0316617_100000170_pt1 | contig 14676 bp, 12 predicted proteins | sample OWC_Aug_M1_C1_D2_FD_207801 | JGI IMG/M metagenome (GOLD analysis project Ga0316617, IMG submission 207801) | Wetland soil microbial communities from Old Woman Creek delta, Ohio, United States - OWC_Aug_M1_C1_D2_B | ecosystem: Environmental > Terrestrial > Soil > Wetlands | place: USA: Ohio... | reverse complement strand
AACCAAGAATTACGATTGCTTATGACATTGCTCCAGGTATTTCAGATATTCCAAGTGGAATTTGGACATCTTTGTGAAAAAATTTATTTGTTTAATATTTGGACATAAATTAAATATTAGTAAATGTCCATATTCTAATGCATCTAAAGAATATTGCCTAAGATGTAAACCGAAGCAAATAGGAACAATGAGTTTTAATTAAATTATTATGTCCAAACAATGTGGAGAATGCAGCAAATGTTGTGATGGATGGCTACATGCAAACATTAGAGGAAATGTTTTATCACCAGGAAACAAATGTATCTTTTTAACTAATGATCCAAACGGATCTTGTTCTATTCATAAAGATAGACCAATAAAACCATGTCAAATTTTTAGTTGTATTTGGTTAATTACAGATATGCCAGAGCATTTAAAACCATCATTGTCTGGTGTAATTGCAATGAACAATAAAATAGATGGGGTTCCATATGTATTTTTAGTAAATGCTCCAAACTATCCAACCGATGAAATAATTAATTGGTTTAAAGAAAAAGAAAAATATTCAAACTTACTCTATTTTGATACAGATGATAATATTGTTTATATTGGTGAAACTAAATTTATAGAAGTTATTGAGTTACATAAAGATGATATAATAAAACAACATCTAGATTTGGCAAAACATTATATAAAGCAAATCTAAACTAAACCTTGAGAGTTTTGGTTTTTTAAAAACTCTGCTATACTTAAGTTATTACAGTTTTCAATTAGGAGAAACACATGTCAGATTTTTTTAGTTTTCGTTTACCAGATGAGTTCATTAATGAGTATAAAGCAAAGGAATCGCCCTTTGGTTTTGTGGACGCTGGTGGTAATTCATTAGGAGAGATTACGTTTATTCGAACCTACTCTAGAATGAAGGAGGATGGGACTAAAGAACGATGGTCAGATGTATGTCGTCGTGTAATTGAGGGGATGTATTCAGTTCAGAAAAACTGGGCTAAAGAAAATCGTCTACCATGGAATGACTATAAAGCACAGAAATCTGCTCAAGAAGCATTTCAACGCATGTTTGAGTTAAAATGGACTCCACCAGGTCGTGGTATGTGGGCATTTGGAACACCTATGACTATGGAAAAGAGAAATTCAGCAGCACTACAGAACTGTGCAATGGTTTCTACAAAGGATTTAGATAAGAACGATCCAGGTGCGTTATTTGCTTGGGTCATGGATGCTTTAATGCTTGGTGTCGGAGTTGGATTTGATACTGTTGGACAAGAAAAGAATTTCCAGATCTACTCCCCATCTGAGCCAACAGTGACATATGAAATTCCAGATACTCGTGAAGGATGGGTTGAATCAGTTCGCTTATTATTAAATTCTTTTCTTCGTCCTAATCAAAATATTCAAGAGTTTAACTATGACCTTATCCGTCCGCTAGGAGCACCAATTAAGGGCTTTGGAGGGGTTGCTAGTGGTCCAGCACCACTCATTAAGTTACATAACACCATCCGTAAAGTTATTGGCGGTAGAGCAGGAGAGAACCTTGATTCTCGTGCTATTGTAGATATTATTAATCTTATTGGTACCTGCGTAGTTTCTGGCAATGTTCGTCGTTCTGCAACTCTTGCATTAGGCAAGCCAGATGACAAAGATTTTATTAATTTAAAAAATTGGGAAGCATTTCCAGAAAGAAATAACTATGACCCAACAGGAGAAAATTCTGGTTGGGCATGGATGAGCAATAATTCTATTTCAGCAGAGGTAGGAACTAACTATGAAGATTATGTTGACCTAATTGCAAATAATGGAGAACCAGGGTTTATTTGGTTAGATGTGGCTCGTAACTATGGTCGTCTTGCAGATCCAGCAGATGGAAAAGATTATCGTGTTATGGGATTCAACCCATGTGCAGAGCAGCCATTAGAATCATACGAACTTTGTACTCTAGTTGAGGTACATCTAAATCGTCATGAATCTAAGGAAGACTTTTTACGCACATTAAAGTTTGCCTATTTATACGGAAAGACTGTTACACTTGTTCCAACACATTGGCAACAAACAAATGGCATTATGCAACGTAATCGTCGTATTGGTACTTCTCTTACAGGTATTGCATCATTCTCTGATAAACATGGTCTACCAACCACACGTGACTGGATGGATGAAGGATATAAGACAATCCGCAAATACGATCATCAGTACTCAGAGTGGCTATGTGTTCGTGAATCAATTCGTGTAACAACAGTTAAGCCATCAGGATCAGTTTCGCTTCTTTCTGGTGCATCTCCAGGAGTTCACTGGACACCAGGAGGAAAGTATTATCTTCGTGCTGTTAGATTTGGTTCAACAGATCCAATGTTGCATTTATTTAAAGCAGCAGGGTACACCATTGAAAAAGATATTCAATCAGACAATACAGAGGTAGTCTATTTCCCAATGGCATCAGAACATAAGCGTTCCGAAAAAGATGTAACGTTGTTTGAAAAGATTGGACTTGCTGCTACTACACAAAAGTATTGGTCAGATAATGGTGTTTCTGTAACTCTGTCTTTTGATAAAGAAACAGAAAAGCAAAATATTGCTCCAGCATTACATATGTATGAAGGACAATTAAAGGCAGTTTCATTTTTACCAATGGGTAACGAGGTCTATCCTCAACAGCCATATACACAGATTACCGAAGAGGAGTATAATAAATATATAGGTCAAATTAAGAAAATTGACTTTTCCGCCATATATGATGGGGTAGATAATCTGGAGGCACAAGGAGAAATGTACTGCACAACTGACTCATGTGAAATAAAAATATCATGATGTATTATTTAGAAAAAAACTTTATTAATAGTGAAGATTTAAAAAAGGTACAAGAGTATATAACAACTATTAATTTTCATACTAAAGACGAACATGTACCACTACATGATAATCTGTTTAATAGTGGTGCACCATTTGACATTCATACACGTGGGGAAATGCCACAAGAAATTTTAGAAATTTTTTCAAAATATTCAAGAGGATATTGGGAACTAGTTTCTAAACTTGAAACAGAAGTTAAGTATCACCCACCAATGTTTTCTAAGCACTACATTGCAAGATACAGACCAGACTCTGAAGATAATTTTCACCACGCTGAAACAAGACCAGATGGAACTTATGGATCTTACATATATTGGAATGATAACTTTGATGGCGGAGAAATAGTCTTCAAAGATACTGAAGATACAATAAAAATGTCTCCAGGAGATTTAATCTTTTTTAAAGAGATTACAGAAAATAAACATAAAATAAATAAAATTGATAATGGATTTGCCTTTATTTCAGAATCTTGGATGTCTCCATGGGGAACCTGTCCAGATCCAAATGTTAGTTATGACACGGTGCATTGGGATGATTGGGAGATAAAGGGTTTCTATGAATGATCTAGTTAAAATTGTTAAAGGATTTGTTCCATTTCAGGATTGTAGATTAATTGCAGAATATGCACGTAAGAATGATAGTCTATTTTTAGATTTTGGAAATAATGAAAAAGAGTTTACTTTTCATGCAAACTTTAATGACAATAATATTAAAAAGTTATTGCAAGGCTATCAAAAAGAAGTTTATCGCTTTGTTGTAGAAAATTATGAAGGACCTTTTGAGCCGTATGATGAAAGCAAAATTCATCTTGCAAGATTTGAAGAGGGGTATGGAATGCACGAGCATTTTGACTCAACTAAACCAAATGATATTGCCACGCTGATCTATATAAATGAAGACTACGAGGGTGGACACATTTATTTCCCAGAATTAAATATTCATGTAAAACCACAAGAAGGTGATTTGATTTGTTTTCCAGATACACCAGATTTTGTGCATGGTGTTAAACCAATTAAAGAGGGCATTAGATATACAGCACCAAGATGGTTTACCCGCATCGTGTGATAAAATAGTACATTATGTCAAGCCCATCAAATATTTATGCAGAGAAGGTATTCTCTGAGCATCCTATAGCATTATGGGCATTAGATGATAAAGCAGACTATATTTCTTTAATTGCTGAAGAAGATAGAGATCTAACATCTTGGGCTGTTACTGGCGGTACTGCACAAGAAGGCACTGCATTAGATCAACCATTTCCAGAAAGTATAGTTAATGAACTAATTGGAGACTTAGTCGTAGGAGATTATGGCACAATAAAATGTGTAAGCAATGATTTAGTATCTTTTACGTCCCTTAATACAGATATGGCTACTTTTTCAATAGGAGCATATGTTTATGCACTAAGTCCATATATTTCAAGTATTGATATTGGATACCAATACTATAACCCATCCATGGGCAACATTGTTGAAAAAACAAAAACATATAGCACATCCATTTATAATCAATGGTTTTTTGTTTCTGAAACATTCGATATTCCAAACAAAGATACTGATTTACAAATTATTTTAAAGATTAATTATATTGGATCATCTGAAACTACTGACGATTATCACTTTTTAGTTAATGGAATAACATTGGGTCAGTGGGCAGAAGAATTTAACTCATTTTCATTGGGTTCTGAAAAAGTTTTAATTCCATCTAGCATTGCAATAGATCAATCATATGGTATTGCAGCAGATGCTTATGGACTACAAGAATCTACTGGATATTACCTGGTTAAAGACAACGCATTAATGGCTAAAAATTCTGGTATTCCTATGGTGTATGGAGCAAACAATGTTACTATTTTATCTCCAAATGATTTACCATCTGTTATAGTTCCAGGCAATGGATTTTTAAATGAATCTGGCAAGTTTAATGAATACACATTTGAAATGTGGCTAAGAATTAATTCAGATTCTTATACCAACAAAAGATTCTTTGGACCAATAGGCTCCACTGATGGACTATATGTTAATGGACCCTTTATTACATTAAAAATAAATGATTACTTTGATTCTCACTATGTTGGAGAATGGGCAAGACCAATGCTTGTTCATCTTAGAATTAGCAATAATTCAGCAAGTTTATTAATTAACGGTGAAGAAGTAATTGTTTTAGATTTTATAACAGCAAACTTAAGTTTTCCAAATAAATTAAATAGTTCTGGAAAAGATCAGGACTGGCTAGGCTTTTATTCGTATGACGATGTTTCTCCAATAGAACTTGATTGTATTTCTTTATATGGATATGCCGTTTCTACTATTGTTGCAAAACGACGATTTGTTTATGGTCAGGGTGTGGAAATACCAGAAAATATCAATGCATCATATAGTGGAACATCAACTTTTATAGATTATACTTTTGCTGATTATACGAATAATTATAACTATCCAGATTTGGGTTCATGGTCTCAAGCATCCATTGATAATCTAAGTGTTGTTGATAATATGTTAACATCTCCAGATCATCAATTACCAGAAATTATTTTAAATTCTAAATCAATTACTGAATTGTACAATGACTGTAAAACTATTCAGGCCGAAGATTCTTTGTTTCTAAATCTCAAACCTACATCTGCATGGACAAATGTTGGTGGTTATTTATTATTTAACTCATTAAATATTTTAGCGAATGGAACTAAATGTTTTTATGGTATTTTTAAAGTACCATCATTAACCTCAAATAAACGAACACTGTTTAAAATAGAAAATCCAGTAACAAATAATACATTTACAATTGAATTATTAGAAGATAGAATCAATTATGTTTTAAAATTTGATGGTCAAGAGTCAATAGTTTATTATTCTGGTGGCATAATGGCTGGAGAAGAATTTCTTGTTGGAATAAATATCGATGAATTTTCAAATCAAAATGGATCTAATGTAATGTCCTTTTTTGGAGATTTAGGATCATTAAAATTATATGTAGGTGGTTTTAAAGATTTTGCCAATACGTTTAATGGAAATATTTATAAGGTTGCCTTTTCAACACCTAAAAACTTTTCAGAAATGGACAATCTTTTTAATGAATACGGAGTGCCCGTAGACTATGAAAATATTTTTGAAAAATATGGACCAAGTATCGAGTACAATGCTGGAGATAGTTATTTTGGAAATGATGGAGCAGAATATAATGATGAAGATGTTCTTGTTACTAACCAAAATGCGTTTTGGGATTACGTAATTAGTGGTGGAACACCATCATCTTTTGCGTCAACATTTGCTAAAGATCATTTAGCAAGTTATAATCTTGTTCCTAAGATATACTTTGAAAAATTCCAATTAGATATTGATATTAGTGGCTCTTGGGAAGATAATATTCCATTGTCATACTTTGCACAATACGTTACTGATAAAAAGGGTGACCAGTATTATGACTTAGATTTTGTTCAGTTTAATTTAAATTATCCAGCACCATCTAATTTTATAGAAGAAGAAACTACTGGATCATGGTCATACAATGAATTGAGATCAGAGTATCAAAGTCCAATACAAAGAAATTACAATACATTAGATAACCACTTGTATACAGGATACATCGACTATGAAGATTTAAAAAATAAAGCAGTAAAGAATTATAAATATGATACAAGCAATTCATTAGTAAAATCTTATATTACTTTTCAATATACAAACACGGGAGCGACAGAACCTTGGTCATTTTTTGTTAAAACCGAGAAGGCTCCAAAAAATGGCATAATTGATCCAGGATCTGATTGGATTAATACTAGATATGAACTAGTAGATAACATGTTAATCTATCCACCAAAGGGTGCTGACTTTAATGATCTTTCTATGGTTATTACTTTGAGATTTGAATTAAAGGGAGTTACTCAATACAAAACAAAAATAAAGAAATTACAATTAGCATCACAGGCGTTTAATGATGCGACACCAAATCCAATTGGAACTAGATTTGGAATTCCACTATATTCATATCGTAAATCAGGGTTATATTATGATTATAAGAATTCTAATCCATATACAATTTATAAAGGAAGTTCTCCCTATCTTTATTTAACCAGATATTCTGGAGTTCAGGTTAGAGGAGACTATGATCCAGCAATCAATAGAGGGTTGCTAATTCCTATTAATTCTGAAAAAGCAAGTAATTATAAAGTTATGGCGATGCAGACAGCCATAAGATATGACGAAGATTTTTTCCCATATTCACCAACACAAATTTTTGAGATTGAAAGTAAAGATAATCTTATTAAATTTTTTATGGTTGCCAACCATCCTAGTGGAAAACGTGCAAAAATATATGCAGTTAATGGCAAAACAGGAAGAATTGAAAATGGTATTGGGTTTTATTTAAATGGAAATATTGTTAAAGAGCCAACGATTACAATTCGAGAATGGTCTATGCTTGGTATTTCTTTTTCAAGTTTATTAAATTTTGGTAATTATATTGGTTCAATTAAAATTAATGGTCCAATCCTTGTTAATTTAGTTTCACATTATAAGTCAACTAATTTACAAGAAGTACAAAATATCACAGAAAGACCATGGTTTAAAGTTAAATATTCTGGACCATTAACGTTAGACTGGGATTTCTGGGATAGTGCGTATATTTGGCAGGGGGTACTTGTATTATCAAGCACATCTTATTATGGTGTAAAGCCATCTGATATCTATAAGAGTTATACTGGAACCAATAAGATTATTGTAGATGACACAAGATCATTAAAGTTTCAAAATTACCAATATCAGGTTTTAACCGAAGTATTATGGCAGTCCAAAGTCCAAAATGCTGTTTAATATGGTATACTAATGGTTATGGATCTGTCAAATCAAAAGAAAAAGCGTAAAAACCTGCCAAAAATGAAAGGGCAGGTCGGGGAATCTCGAATCAAAGTAATCGATAAACACTATGATTGGGGTTTATATGTTTATAAAAAGGCTAACGGTAAGTGGTTCACTGATGGAAATGGTTCTGTTCTGAACATAGAATCCATGAAGGGCGATATTGGACAGATCGCAAAACTTAAAGAAGCAGCAATTTATTATGGTGATGACGGAGATGGGCAATGCATCTTTGTTCCTGGTCTTACTAGAATCTCAGAAGAAGAATATTCAGAGCAAAAGCAAAGACTACAAGAAGGTCTAATCCCATCTATGAATGATCTAGGTGCTTGGCATGCTGCTCAACAAACCCACAACAAGTATGGAAGTGAAGAATAATGTCAGAAGATAATGAATATATTTTAAGAGCAAGAACAGACGATCTTCCTGCACCAGATGATACTTTTAAAAAGGCAGATCCATTTAATAAGTCTTGGGATGAACTAAAAGTTTTAACTGGTTTAGACAATAACTTTAAGCGTCGTGCTTCACGCATGTCTAAGGTGGATGTTTCACAAACTTATATGGATAATGCAAAGGCAGAGAGCAACGGTATTGGTGGAGCAAAGTCAAAAGAAATTAATCCAGGTACTGTATATAGAAATGGTTATGGTTTGTTTGATGTTATTACACCACCATGGAATGTTTATGAATTAGCAAGTTTATATGATACATCATTTGCAAATCACTCTGCTATTAATGCAAAGGTAGAAAACATTGTAGGTCTCGGATATGATTTTGAAATATCTCCAAGAACAATGATTAAGTTAGAAGCAGCAGAAGCAAAGACTGCAGAGAATGCTAGACGAAGAATTGAAAGAGCAAAGATTGAAGTTCGTGATTGGCTTGAATCATTAAATGATGAAGATTCATTTACAAAAACAATGGAAAAAGTTTACACTGATTTACAAGCAATTGGTAATGCTTATATTGAAATAGGTAGAACTGTAAAGGGAGAAATTGGATATGTAGGACACATTCCAGCAACTACTATGCGTGTACGTCGTTTACGTGACGGTTATGTACAGGTAATTGGAAATAAGGTTGTTTACTTCCGTAACTTTGGTGCAAAGAATGCAAACCCAGTTACTGCAGATACACGTCCAAATGAAATTATTCATTTCAAAAAATATTCACCATTAAATACTTTCTATGGTGTACCAGATATTATTTCTGCAATTAATTCTTTGCACGGTGATCAATTAGCGTCACAATATAATATTGATTACTTTAGCAATAAGGCTGTTCCAAGATATGTTGTAACTCTTAAAGGTGCAAAATTATCCGCCGATGCAGAAGATAAAATGTTTAGATTCTTACAAACTGGATTAAAGGGACAATCTCATAGAACTCTTTATATTCCTTTACCAGGAGATTCCGATACTAACAAGGTTGAATTTAAAATGGAACCAATTGAAAACGGAGTACAGGAAGCATCGTTTGAAAAGTATCGTAAACAAAATCGTGATGATATTTTAATTGCTCACCAGGTTCCAATTTCTAAATTAGGTGGATCTGATTCTTCTGCAATCGCAGCAGCACTTGCACAAGATCGAACATTTAAAGAGCAGGTAGCAAGACCAGAACAATCATATCTTGCAAAATCTATTAATAGAATTATTCGTGAAAAGACAGATATCTTAGAATTTAAGTTTAATGAATTAACATTGACTGATGAAATTGCACAGTCACAGATTCTTGAGAGATATGTTAAGACACAAGTTATTGTTCCAGACGAGGCTCGTGAAATACTTGGTATGCCACAGAGACCAGACGGTGGAGGATCAGAACCTTTCCAACCTAAACCAGACAATGCTGAAAGAGCAAGAGATGGTGAACGGTTAAATAACCAATCTGATGGATCCGCAACAGTATCTGGACGTAATCCAAAGGGTGAGGGTAGAGCGTCTCAATAAATGAGAAACAATAAAAAAGGGCTCTATAATATATACTAGTATGACTATATCTAAAGCCCACTGGAATACAGATGGCGAAAATCTTCGCCTTTCAATGCCACTTACCAAAGTAGACAAAGAACGTCGCATGGTAACTGGATTTGCTTCGTTAGATAACTTAGATAAGCAATATGACATAGTCACAGCAGAAGCATCAGTTGCTGCTTTTAAGAGATTCCGTGGCAACATTCGTGAAATGCATCAACCATCAGCAGTAGGCAAGATGGTTTCATTTAAAGAAGATAAGTACTTCGATCCAGAAACAAAGAAAATGTATAACGGTGTTTTGGTTACTGCATATGTTTCTAAAGGTGCACAAGATGCATGGGAAAAAGTTTTGGACGGTACATACACAGGATTTTCAATTGGTGGAAGAATGAATAAGTGGGACGATGCTTATGATGAAAAAGCAGATGCACAAATTAGAATTATTAAAGATTATGAACTAGTAGAATTATCTCTAGTAGATTCACCAGCAAATCAATTTGCAAACATCGTATCTGTTGAGAAGGTTGATGGAATAGATGTTGTTAAAGGTGAAATTGCAGATGTAGTTGTAGAAAATGTTTTCTGGGACAAGGAATCTGGAATTGTAATGGTTTCACAAAATGAGTCAGAGGTAAGCCCAACAACTGGCAATCAAATGGAAAACATAGGTTTCGTTGAAAAAAATGACAACGAAAAAGTAAACATGATAAAGTTCTTAGTTGATAGTGCTAAAGGCATTAATACTTCTAAGATTAACAAGGAGGTAAATCCTATGACAGAAGAAACAACAAACGAAGCAACAGTTGAAAAGACTGACGCTGTTGTGGATAACGTTGAGGTCGCTCCAGAGGTAGATACAAAGGCAGATGCCGTTGTTGCAGAAGAGACAAAGTCTGATTCTGTTGAAGCAACTGAAGAAGTTGCAAAGGCAGACGAAGTAGCAGAAGTTTCTGATACACAGGAAGTTGCTGAAGAAGTATCTAAGTCAGATGATGTTATGGAAGCAGTTAATGCTATTTCTTCAACAGTAACTGAAATTAACAAATCTCTAGAAGCCTTTAGCGATCTAGTATCAATGGTAAAGTCTTTGCAGGCAGAAGTAGAAATGCTTAAGTCTACAAAGGTAGATATTGATACAGCAAAAAATTCATTTGATGCAGTAGCCAAAGATATTGCTGCAGCAAAAGAATATTACAATGAGTTTGGAAAGCGTGTAGACGCAGTAGAAGCAGAAACCGCATTCCGAAAGTCTGGCGATCTAGGCGAGATCGTACAGGAACAGCCAGCAATGGTTGAAAAATCCCTATGGGGCGGTAGTTTCCTCAAAACAGCCGACTTATTCGCAAAATAAATAAGTAAAAATCACAGGAGGTGACAATATGTCGGAAGAAATTAAGAAGAACCAGCCAGGTGAGTCAGGTCAATTAGGCGGAACTACACCAGGTTTATATCAAGGACAAGGTGCATTTGCATCAGGTTCTGACGCAGGTTCAAACGTACCAGGTAATTATACTGATGGTGGTGTTTTGGGTAATATCCCTAACTCACTTTCAGGTGTAACATCTGGACCAAACGCAGTAAATCCTTCAGGTGAGGCTGGAAGCGGAATCCTACGCCCTGAGCAAGCACGTCGTTTTATTGACTACGTGTGGGATGCAACAGTTCTCGCCCAAGATGGTCGTCGTGTCACAATGAGAGCAAACACAATGGAACTTGAAAAAGTTAACGTTGGTGAGCGTGTCATTCGTGCCGCAGCACAGGCAGTTGGCGATTACACCAACGCAGGTGCTACATTCTCTAAGGTAGAACTTACAACCAAGAAGATTCGTCTAGATTGGGAAGTTTCTGCTGAAGCACTAGAAGACAATATTGAGGGGGCAGCATTAGAAGATCATCTAGTTCGCTTGATGACCAATGCATTCGGTAATGATATCGAAGACCTCGCAATTAACGGTACTGGTGACTCTGATGATGGAGCATTCCTTGGTATCATGAACGGTTTCGTAAACCGTGTCAAGAACGATGGAGATGCACACGAATCAGTAGTTACTGTTACAAATAACTCATGGACTCCAGAAGTTATGCAGAACATTATTCTAGCAATGCCACGTAAGTATCGTGCACTTAAGAACAATCTTAAGTTCTATGCAGGTACAGACGTTTTCCAAGGTATTGTGAAGAATAACGGTACACTTGCAGATGCAATCGCAGAAGCATTTGGTTCACATGCTGGTGCAGCAGGTACCCCTGCTATGCGTCAGTCATACCTAGATGGTAATGGCCAGACATTCGGTGGAGCACGTACAACTCGTGTTCTAGGCATCGATGTTCAGGAAGTTCCTTACTACCCTGCAGGATATGTCGATTTGACATTCCCACAGAACCGTGTTTGGGGCTTCCAGCGTGACATCACTGTTAACCGTGAATACAAAGCGAAGAAGGACACAATTGAATACACAGTATTCGTCCGCTTCGGTATTCAATGGGAAGAGCAGGATGCAATCGCATGGGCTGATGCTGCAGCAGATGCATAATCTGTAAAGCAAAAACCTTTTGGGGGGCAGTGAGATATAAAGTCTCCTGCCCCTTCAAATTTAATTAATCTGTTATAATATATGTACATTAGGAGGTATCATGTCAGAAGAATTAAACAATAACGAACTTTCTACCTCAATGGTAGAAGCAGGAGAATCAGTTATTCCACAAGATATCAATCCAGTAGTTGAAGAAGTTGTAAAGGCAGAAGAGCCAATCGTTGCTCCAGAGCCAGAAGTTGCTCCAGAACCTGTGGTTGCTGAAGCACCTGCAACAGAAAATGCTATTACTACACCACGCTATGAAGCACCTTCAGAAGAGGTTCAAGCACTTGGATCAGTCGCAAACGGGGCAATTGGAGCAACAACAGCACCAAAGTCAGTAAAGAAGGCTGCAGACAAAAAGGCACCAGCAAAGAAAGAAACAGTTGCAATTCACTCAACAAAGAATGTAACTTGGAGCGGTGTTGGCAAGGTTTATCGTGGTTACAATATAGTTGAAAAAGACGCTGCTGATAAGTGGTTAACTCGTGATCACATTCGCATTGCAACTCCACAAGAAGTCGCAAAGGAATTTGGTAAATAATAAATGGAAGTAATGAGAGTTCCGCCTTATCCTCTAACAACAGTATGGAATCTTCCGATTCCTAGTTATGAGTATATTCTCTCAATAGAGGATTTGGTGGACCACTCAATTGAAGAAACTAATGTTACTTCAGATGCTAATGGAAAAGTAGAATATACATTGCCATTAGCAAAAGTTCAATATGATAGAAACTTTTTTATTAAATTTTATGACACAGAGCATGAACATACTTTGTATGAGTCAAATCTAGATGTTATTAGACCATATGTAAACCCAGAAACTTTAGGAACCACTGCTTCAGAAATTGAAGAGTATAAGATGTACGAATTAATTGCTCGTTCAATGATTGATACAAAAGTCGGAAATGGATTTTATAATCACAAGTTAGTTTTACAGGGTGTTGGACAAGGAACAGATTATTTCCCTCTATGGGAAGATACAAGTCGTGTATTAAAAGTTTACGAAAATGATGTTTTAGTTTATGATATAGATGCAGAAGATCCAGCAACAAATGTTTATACTTATAAAATTACTTTAGATAACTCTGCTATTTATAGAATTGACCCAAGTGATTTAGCAGGAGATACAATTAATAGAATTGAATATCATCCACCAGTATTGCCATCAGCATCTGGAGATTTAGGACATGTTGGTTATAGAACTGTAGCATTCCCAAGAGGATATGATTATATATTTATTTTAGACTCTGGATATAAGGCAGTGCCACCAGATATTGAAATAGCAACAAAGATGTTAATTGAAGATTTAAAATGTGGCAAATTAGAATATTACAAGAGATATATGTCATCTTATAACACTGATCAATTTAGAATTCAGTTTGATAAGTCAATGCTTAGTGGAACTGGCAATTTCCTTGTTGATAAAATTTTAGAAAAATACGAAACTACAATTACTAAGCCAGGAGTTTTATAATGATCTGCGAAGCAACGGACGCTATATTTCCGATGCAAGCGGATGTCTATCACCCAATTGTAGAGCAGGGTACTTATGGAAATGTTAAGAAAACCTGGGTATTAGATAGAACAATTGCTTGTAACCTCGCTTCACAGGGGAATGCATTAAAAGAAGAAATCAAGCCAAATGTTAATATTACACAGCAAACAATATTAGTTGGAAGAGTTAAAAGCGATATTCGTATATCTAGTTTAGATGCAAGAAATGCAGCAACTAATGTTATTATTACTAATATAAAAGATAGCAATTGCAATGAAATTTATTTAGAAACATCTGGACCTCGATCTGGCAAATCTACTATTTTTGAAATTGCATCACAGGAACCTTTTGTAGGACCTTTTGGAAATGTAGAATATTATAAACTAACAATTAGAAGATCTGAGAATCAGGCGGTGGATGTATGATTGTAAAATTTAACACTGCAGCATTTCGTAAAGACATGAATAATATTATTGACTATTCTGTTGGATTTTTAGATGGAGTACAAAAAGGTAAGACTGCATTTTTTCGTACACTAGGATTAGAAACAGTTGAATTAATGAAAGAATATATTGACTCTAACGCAAGAGTAAATCCAGAAATGTTACACCATGTGTATGAATGGAATCAGACTGGTAATCCAGACGGTAGATTATATGATTTAGATTATACTGTGAGTAATTTAGGATTATCTTTTAAATCTACATTTAAACAATCAACATCAATTAAAGATGGATCACGAGTTCCATTTTATGATAAAGCAAGAATTATGGAAAACGGTATCCCAGTAGTTATTAAACCAAAAGTGGCACAGGCCTTAGCATTTGAAGTAGATGGGGCAGAAGTTTTTACTAAGCAACCTGTTGAAGTTTTAAATCCTGGCGGAACTGCAGTACAGGGTGGTTTTGAAAAAATATTTGATTCAC
>Ga0316617_100000165_pt1 | contig 14815 bp, 9 predicted proteins | sample OWC_Aug_M1_C1_D2_FD_207801 | JGI IMG/M metagenome (GOLD analysis project Ga0316617, IMG submission 207801) | Wetland soil microbial communities from Old Woman Creek delta, Ohio, United States - OWC_Aug_M1_C1_D2_B | ecosystem: Environmental > Terrestrial > Soil > Wetlands | place: USA: Ohio... | reverse complement strand
CACCGCCCTCGGCGTCGTCATCATCCCGGTCCTCTTCGTGACGATCGAGCGCCTCCTCGCCCGGGGGCGGGGCCCGGCGGGGACACAGGCGGACGCGTCCCGCGCCGCCGAGGGCGAGTCCTGATGAGAGGTGACTGTTAGCCATGGCGCAGTTCTTCCTCACCCACCGTGTCTTTGCGATTGTCATCTCTCTGGTCATCACGCTGGCGGGGGTGCTGTCTGTCTTTGGACTCCCCATCAGTCTGTACCCACAGATCAGCCCGCCCGTGGTCAGGGTCGAGACCACCTACACGGGCGCCAGCGCCGAGGTTGTGGAAGAAACCGTGGCCGTCAATATCGAGTCGCAGATCAACGGCGCCGAGGGGATGCTGTACATGTCCTCCAAGAGCTCCTCGGACGGCCGGTACGTCTTGGACATCACGTTTGGCCTGGGGCGGGACGCGGACCTGGCCATGGTGGACGTGCAGAACCGCTTGCAGCAGGCCACGGCCAAGCTGCCGCAAGAGGTGGTGAGCTTCGGCATCACGGTGAAGAAACAATCGCCGGACAAACTGATGGTGATCTCGCTGTTCTCGCCGGATCAAAGCTATGATGCGGTCTTCCTCAGCAACTACGCCTCCATCAACCTGGTCGATCCCATCACGCGGGTCCCCGGCGTCGGCAACCTCACGATTGTGGGGCAGCGCGATTACGCGATGCGGCTGTGGCTCCGGCCCGACAAGCTGGCGAAGCTCGGCCTGACGGCCGATGACATCACGAATGTGATCAAAGAGCAGAACGTGCAAGCGCCCGCGGGCCAGATCGGCCAGCCGCCCGCCAAGGCCGGGGTGGATTTCCAGTACACGGTGAACGTCAAGGGGCGGCTGGCGACCTCGAAGGAATTCGAGGGCATGGTGGTGCGGACGTTGCCCGACGGCTCCATCCTGCGGATCAAGGACGTGGCCCGGACGGAGCTGGCCGCCCAGGACTACAACAACATCGGGCGCTTGAACGGCGTGCCGGCCACGGTGCTGGAGGTCTATCAACTCCCGGGGGCGAACGCGCTCCAGACCGCCGACGGAGTACGAAAAACGCTCGAGCGGTTGGCCACATTCTTTCCGCCAGGCCTGACCTATGAAATCAGCACGGACAACACCCGCTTCATCACCGCCTCGCTGGAGGAGGTCGTCCACACCTTCTTCGAGGCCCTCCTCCTCGTGGCCCTGGTCGTGTTCCTCTTCCTCGGGACCGTCCGCGCCACCCTCATCCCCATGCTGGCGGTCCCGGTCTCCATCATCGGGACCTTCGCCGCCTTCGTCCCCCTCGGCTTCTCCATCAACACGCTCACCCTCTTCGGCCTGGTGCTTGCCATCGGGATCGTGGTGGACGACGCCATCGTGGTGGTCGAGGCGGTGGAGCACCACATCGAGCAGGGGCGCCCGCCCTTCGAGGCCGCGAAGCACGCCATGGCCGAGGTTGCGGGCCCGGTGGTGGCCATCGCCCTGGTCCTCTGCGCGGTGTTCGTGCCCGTTGCCTTCCTGGGCGGGATCACCGGCCAGCTCTACCGGCAGTTCGCCCTCACCCTGTCCATCTCCGTCCTCCTCTCCGCCCTGGTGGCGCTGACCCTCACCCCGGCGCTCTGCGTGATGATCCTCCGCCCGCGCACGCGGATGCGGGGCCCCGTCGGCGCCGCCCTCCGGGCCTTCAACGCCGGCTTCGCCCGCCTCACGGCCGGTTACACCACCGGGGTGCGCTGGGCGATTCGCGGCTGGCCCGTGACCCTCGCCGTTCTCCTCGGCCTCGCCGCCCTCGCGTTCGGCCTCCTCCGGACGCTCCCCACGGGGTTCGTGCCCAATGAAGACCAGGGCGTCCTGTTCGTCGCCTTCATCCTGCCGGATGGCGCCTCGGTGGAACGTACGGATGCCGTGACGCGGCGGGCGGAAGAGTTCCTCAAGAAGCTGGATGGCGTGCAGAGCGTTGTGACCATGGGCGGGTTGAACATCCTGACCAGCGTCTTCACCTCGAACAACGCCACAATCATCGTGAGCCTCAAGCCCTGGAGCGAGCGGACGACGGCGGACACCCGCCTCCGTACAATCTTTGCGAAGATGCGCCGAGAATTCAGCAGCTACCCGGAGGCGGTCGCCCTGGTCATGCCCCCGGCGCCGATCCCAGGGCTTGGAACGGCGGGAGGTTTTCAGTTCGAGCTGCAAGATCAGTCGGGGCAGTCGCCCGGAGCCCTCGACCACACGGCCCGCCAGTTCCTCGCCGCCGCGGCCGAGCGCCCGGAACTCAGCGGGCTCTTCACCGCCTTCCGCACCACCGTCCCCCAGGTGAAGGTGGATCTCGACCGGGAGAAGGTGAAGACCCTCGGCATCCCGGTGAACACGGTCTTCGACAGCCTCCAGACCTACCTCGGGGGCCTGCTGGTGAACGACTTCAACCGGTTCGGGCGGACCTGGAAGGTGAAGGTGCAGGCCGAGCCGGAGTTCCGCCTCGCCCCCCGGAACATCCAGAACATCTACGTCCGGACCCAGACGGGCAGCATGGTCCCCCTGAGCACGCTGGCCACGGTGAAAGCCAGCGTCGGCCCCGACATGCTCCAGCGCTACAACCTCCTGCGGGCCGCCGAGGTAAGCGGCGCGGCCGCCCCCGGGTACAGCTCGGGCCAGGCCCTCCAGGCCATGGAGGAGGTCGCGCAGGCGACCCTGCCCCAGGGCTTCGGCTACGAGTGGACCGGCACGGCCTTCCAGGAGAAGGCGGCGAGCGGCGCCCAGGCCCTCATCTTCGGCCTCGCCCTGGTCCTGGTGTTCCTCTGCCTCGCCGCCCAGTACGAGAGCTGGGGCATCCCCTTCGGGGTCCTCCTCGGCATCCCCATCGGGGTGGCCGGAGCGTTCCTGGCCGTCTGGCTGCGCGGCCTCACCAACGACGTCTACGTCCAGATCGGCCTGGTCATGCTCATCGGCCTGGCCGCCAAGAACGCCATCCTGATCGTCGAGTTCGCCAAGGAGAAGCACGAGCGGGACGGCCTCCCCCTCGTGGAGGCCGCCCTCCAGGGCGCCCAGCTGCGCTTCCGGCCCATCCTCATGACCTCGTTGGCCTTCATCCTGGGGGTGGTCCCCCTCGTGATCGCCCGGGGCGCGGGCGCCGCCTCCCGCTGGTCGCTCGGCACGGCGGTCTTCGGCGGCATGGCGGCCGCCACCGCCCTCGGCGTCGTCATCATCCCGGTCCTCTTCGTGACGATCGAGCGCCTCCTCGCCCGGGGGCGGGGCCCGGCGGGGACACAGGCGGACGCGTCGGTCGGCGAAGTCCGGGAGAACCCATGAAAAACGGCGCGCATTGCCCCGCTGGCCAAGATCGTCCCCCTCCCGCTGTGCGTCGTCGATCCTGACTGGAACCGACCAGGGGCGGAAACCCCTGACGCCTACCGTGACTGTTCGGTCAAGATCTATCTCGCGTGGAGCCAACCATGACGCACGCCATCGCGAAGCTATTCCAGAGTTATCCGGAAATCGCCATCTTTCTGGCGCTCGCTACAGGGTATGCTCTCGGCAAGCTCAAGATACGGGGCTTTGGGCTTGGCACAACGGCATCGGTGCTGCTGGTAGCTATGGTGTTGGGGCAGATCGAGATTGCGGTCCCGGCACTCCTGCAGAATCTCAGCTTTGCGCTTTTTGCTTTCTGCATCGTGAATATGGGGGACGTCCATAAAAGTATAAAAGTCATTCCTTGTCGCCATGAATTACGGGTAAGTGAGGGCCGTTCTCGCTCTAGATGAGACCACGTTTCCTCGTCGAGTCTGCAGTTCGTACGAGTTGCATCCCACCCGTGACCGTCGTCTTTCCTAGCGTATCGTGTGTGTCGGTTGCGAACTTGGCGTGCCTCGCGGCATCTGTCCTTCTGGGATGGGAGAATTTCAGGTCCTTATGACCGTCCTCAATAACTGGTGCGGAAAACATTTATACTTTTATGGACGTCCCCTATGGACGTTTCCTGGGTTCGGGGGGTTGGGTCCCAGGTTCTGATGCCGCCGGCGGTAGGACGCGGGCGGGTCAGGGGGCTCTGACGATGCCCTCATGGCGCCATTGTGTGAAATGCTCGAGTTCAAGCCGATCAATATTGAACCCCTTGTGCCCCGTGTGCGTTATGTGGCGAATCGTTCGTGTTGTTTTTCTCCCGACGGTTGGCATTGCGAAAGTGTGCCCCCATTTCGGGTGCCGGCATCCCGATTGCGACAAGGGGAATTCTTCATTCGACAGGGGAGTCACCGCCCGGCGAGAGCGGGAGCGCGGCTAAGGCTCAAGAATGACATGTTCTTGCGAGGAGGCGGGGCGCGCGTCCGGCCTCCGGTCGGGGCTGGCACACTTCGTGCTCTTGAGGAATCTCGACGATGACGCCATACGCTCCGACACTTGAGACCGGAGACGCATGAACAGGCAGCGTGGGGCTGACGGGCCCCCGAAGGATTCGAGGGTCGTAACCGATTGCAGCAGGAGGGCGCCACATGAAGAAGTTCATCGCAGTGTCCGCCGCAGTCCTCTTGACCGTCGCAGTGGTTGGCCCGGTGTTTGCCCAGGCGCAGGCCCCGGCCAGCGCCCCAGCCGTCAAGGGCACCGAGGGTCCGGATGTGCGCAAGCAAGAGCCGAAGGGCACCGAGGGCCCGGATGTCCGGAAGTCCGGCAAGAAGACCGCCGCCTCGCCGGCCCCGCCGAAGGTGCAGCCCAGGGGGACGGAGGGCCCAGGCGTCCGCAAGCAAGAGCCCAAGGGCACCGAGGGCCCGGATGTGAAGAAGGCCACCAAGAAGACCGCCAAGTCCCCCGCCCCAGCCGTCAAGGGTACCGAGGGCAAGGGTACCGAAGGGCCGGATGTCCGCAAGCAAGAGCCGAAGGGTGCCGAGGGTCCGGATGTGCGAAAGGTCCCCGAGAAGAAATCCTAAGTATCTTGGATGCCATTGCCACGCGCCGGCTGGTTCGCCAACCGGCGCGTGGTGTTTATGAATGGTAAATGCTAGAATGGAGGGGCCTTGACCATGACGAGCCCGCAGAGATGCGTCGAGATGACACTCCATGCCTGAGTCTCCCCACAAAGCTCTCCCTGAAACCGCCGCAACGGTGTTCGTCGTCGACGACGACGAAACCGTTCGGAAGGCGTTGGCGCGCCTCGTCCGGTCGGCCGGCATGACGGCCCGAACGTTCCCGACGGCCGAGGCGTTCCTCGCGGAAAGCCACGCGGTGCCGGCCTCATGTCTCGTGCTGGATGTCCGCTTGCCGGGGCTGAACGGCCTGCAACTCCAGGAGGCGCTCCATCGGAAAGGCTACCCGATCGCCATCGTCTTCATCACCGGTCACGGGGATGTGCCCACGAGCGTACGGGCCATGAAAGCCGGGGCGGTGGATTTCCTCCAGAAACCGTTTACGGGTCCCGAACTCCTCGACGCCGTCCGCCGCGCCGTCGGTCGCACGCGAGATGCGGTGGCGAAGCAGGCGGAAACCGCGGAGATTCAACGACGGTACGATACGCTGACGCCGCGGGAGCGAGAGGTCTTCTCGCTGGTGGTGACGGGCTTGTTGAACAAACAGGTGGCTGGGGAGCTGGGCGCCGCCGAGAAGACCATCAAGATCCATCGTGGACGGGTGATGGCGAAGATGCAAGCACCCTCGGTAGCCGACCTCGTCCGAATGGCCGGGCTATTGGGAATCCCCCTGCACACGCCCGCCCCTCGCGGCGCGCGTCGCGCCTCGTAATTCCCGTCCCGCGCACATTATTTTGGCGGCTCGAGCAGATACCCCCGTTTTCTATCATCTGAAGCGGCGAACCGGCCTGCCCGTCCGTCCCGCCGCGGGGACCGCCAAAACCGTATAGGACCAAGGTCCGACTTGTCGTCGTGAATCCTCCGGAGCAAATTCAGATGTCAGATGTCACTGGAATTCGAGGAGGACCGTACATGATATCCCCCGCGCCGGTGTCCGGTGATAGGCTGCTCCGAGATCCGCAGGACTTCTCGCTCGTCCTGGGTGGGCCGCTCTTCCAGCTCATGCGGCGGGCGCATCTGTCCGACGATGCGCTGCAGTTGGTGCGCCAACGCATCCTCGTGCTCTCGCTGTTCGCCTGGCTGCCACTCCTGGTGCTCTCGGCACTGGACGGTCAAGTGCTGGGCGGGAGGGCGGCCGTCCCTTTCTTGCTGGATTTGGACGTACATATCCGATTTCTGGTGGCGCTGCCGCTCCTGATCGTGGCGGAGCTGGTGGTACACCAACGCATGCGGTTCGTGGTGAAGCAATTCCTGGAACGGCACCTGATTCCCGAGCGCGCCAGGACCCGGTTCGATGCCGCCATCGTGTCGGCGTTTCGGCTGCGCAACTCGGTGCTCGCCGAAGTGCTGCTGATCGCGTTCGTCTACGGCGTCGGCGTCCTGATCGTCTGGCGGCACTACGGGGTGCTGGAGGCGGCCACGTGGTACGCGACCCCGGGCGCCGGGGGCTCGATGCTCTCGCTCGCGGGGATGTGGTATGGCTATGTGAGCGTGCCGCTCTTCCAGTTCCTGCTGTTGCGCTGGTATTTTCGGCTGGCAATCTGGGCGCGCTTCCTCTGGCAGGTGTCCCGCATCGACTTGCGCCTGGTAGCCACGCATCCGGATCGCGTGGGCGGCCTGGGCTTTCTGTCCAACACGGTCTACGCCTTCACCCCGTTGGCGGTGGCGCACGGCGCACTGCTGGCCGGCATGATCGCCAACCGCATCTTCTACCGCGGGGCCACGCTGCTGGACTTCAAGGTCGAGATCGCCGTCATGCTCATTTTTCTGCTGTGCGTGGTGCTTGGCCCGCTCTTGGTGTTCGCGCCGCAGCTGGCGCAGGCGAAGCGGACGGGCAATCGCGAATACGGCACGCTGGCCCAGCGGTACGTGCGCGAGTTCGACACCAAATGGCTCCGCGGCGCCGCGCCGGCCGAGGAACCGTTGGTGGGGAGCGCCGACATCCAGTCCCTCGCCGATCTGGGCAATAGTTTCGAGGTCGTGCGGAGCATGCGCCTGGCGCCGGTGACGAAGGAGGCCCTCCTCCAGCTCGCGGCCGCGACCCTCGCGCCGGTGGTCCCGCTGGCCCTCACCATGATGTCGCTGGAAGAATTGCTGAAAAAGCTGCTCGGAATCGTGTTCTAGGGAGGGATCGGGACATGGACGTTCTGGCAACTACTCCACGGTTGAGGAAGACCCGGCGGGCGCTGCCGACGCTGCTCCTCGTCCTGACGATGCTGGGCGCGGCCGGCTGTACCATCGGGCCGAGCACGATGACCCGGGACCGGTTCGACTACACGGCGGCCGTGGCCGAGTCGTGGAAGAGCCAGATGCTGCTGAACCTGGTGAAGCTCCGCTACAGCGACACCCCGGTATTCCTGGACGTCGGGCAGATCGTCAGCGGCTATACAGTGCAGAGCACCTTTACCGCGGCCGGGAACGTCTTCAACACCAGCGGCACCGTGCCGGGGGTCCCCAACAGCAGCATCGGGCTGGGGGCGCAGGGCCAATTCACCGACCGACCGACCATCACCTACGCGCCCCTCATGGGCGAGCGGTTCGCCCGCTCGCTGATGACGCCCGTGCCTCCCGCGGCGATCCTGAGCCTGATCCAGGCGGGATATCCCATCGACCTGACGCTGCGGCTGACGGTGCACACGCTCAACGGCATCCAGAATCGGTTCGGCGGGGGGGCCCGGCGGCGGCCGGCCGACCCGGACTTCTACGAGCTCCTGGCGCGGCTCCGGCGAATCCAGAACTCGGGCGCCATCGGCATGCGCGTGCAGCGCGTCGGTCCCGAAGTTGCCACGGTGCTGACCCTGCGGCAGAAGGTGGAGCCGAGCGTCGAGGCGGACATCCTGATCGTCCGGCAGTTGCTGGGACTCGAACCCCAGGGGGGCGAGTTCCGGGTCGTGTACGGGGCCGTGGCCGCGAACGACAAGGAACTGGCCATGCTCACCCGGTCGATCCTGGACATCCTGGTCGATATGGGGTCGTTTATCACGGTGCCGGAGACCCACGTGCAGGAGAAACGGGTCGCGCCGTCGGACGAACCCGAGGTCGGCCCGGGCGGGTCCATCCCGCCCCTCGTGCGGATCCAGAGTGGCGCCGAGAAGCCGGGCGATGCCTTCGTGGCGGTGCCCTACCGAAACCACTGGTACTGGATCGATGACCGCGACCTGCCGTCCAAGGGGCTGTTCAGCTTCCTCATGTTCCTCTTCACCCTGGTTGAGACCGGGGACAAGGGAGCCCCTCCCGTCGTGACGATCCCGGCGGGGTAGGCGGGGCGGGATAAAACAGGCCGGCCAGAACCAACAGCCTGCCCAAGTGCAACCTTGGGCCGCTCGGGCAGAGTGCGATAAAGGCAGAGCCTGGATCTGGCGGGGCGCGGGTACCAGGTCAAAAAGGGGCAGCCTTTTCAGGCGTTCGGCTGTGCTCTTCAGTATGGTGTCCTCGGAAATAGGAGGCGGAATGACCAGGGAGACAGGTCCTGTTCCCCAAATGGGCCGGCCAGCGCGGGAACCCGAGGCGCCGGGCGTAGGCCGCATGCGCCGCGCCAGGCGCCTGCGCCCCTTGGTCTGGGCGGGGCGCGCCGTGGTCGGGCTCGGGTGCACTGTCCTGCTCGGTTGGATGGCGCTGGCCATCTATTTCGACTTCGCCGTGCTCGGGCCGCCGGGGCTTCGCGCGGGGCTCGGCGCCCTCGTGCCGGTGGGCGCGGTGGTCGCTTTGGTGTTTGTGCGCCCGCTCCGGTGGGTTGTCGCCGGGGTGCTGGGGGCGTTCGTGGTGGTCCTCGCCGTGTGGCTCGCCATCCCGCCCTCCAATGCGCGGGACTGGCAACCCGACGTGGCGACGCTGCCCTATGCCGACATCGACGGCGATCGCGTGACCGTGCACAACGTCCGCAATGCCGAGTACCGGACCGAGACCGACTACACCGTGCGCCTCGAGGACCGCGTGCTGGACCTTTCGAAGCTTCGCTCGCTGGACCTCTTCCTGATCTACTGGGGATCGCCCCTCATCGCCCACACCATCATGAGCTGGGGGTTTGAGGGCGACCAGTACCTGGCCATCTCGATCGAGACGCGCAAGGAGAAGGGCGAGGAATATTCCGCGCTCCGCGGGTTCTTCCGTCAGTACGAGCTCGTCTTCGTGGTCGCGGACGAGCGCGACGTGGTGCGCCTCCGCACGAATGTCCGCGGCGAGGACGTCTACGTCTACCGGCTCGACGCGTCCCCTGCGATCGCGCGCAAGCTCCTGCTCCGGTACCTCGCGGAGATCAACCGATTGCACGACCGGCCCCAGTGGTACAACGCGCTGACACAGAATTGCACGACGGCGATCCAGCGCCTCGCCCAGTCCGGTGCGCCTCGGTCGTGGTGGAGCTGGAAGCTGATCGTGAACGGCTACCTCGACGAGCTGGGGTACGACATCGGCGCCTTCGACCACTCCCTGCCGTTTGCCGTTCTCAAGGCGAAGAGCCATATCAACGACCGGGCCAAGGCCGCCAACGATGACCCTGGCTTCTCGGTCCGGATCAGGGAAGGCCTCCCACGGATGGCCGCGACCGCGGCAAGATAGGGGTGACACCATGAACCCGATGCCCGCTCGCCGGTCTTTCCTTCTCGGTGCCCTGTGTCTGGCCCTGGCGGCCTGCGCGGGGCCAATCAGCACGACCCGGGTCGACCCCACAATCGTTCAGGCGGACCTCGGCCGGAGCGCCATCACCACGGGTGAGCCGAGCTGGCCGACGCGAAACGTGCTCTTCGAGCGGGGCCTCGCCGACGCCTTCGCCGCAGAGCCCGAGACCGCCCTGGCCGACCTGCACCGGGCGATGGTCGTGGCGGGGGGGGACCCGGACATGCTATTCGCCTTGGCCGAGTTGTCGTTCCTGCACGGCCAGGCGGCGAAGAAACCAAACTACTCCCTGGCGGCCGCCGTCTACGCCTACGCCTTTCTGTTCCCCGAGGGGGCCGGCGTGGCCCCCGGCCGGTTCGATCCCCGGCTCCGGACCGCGGCGGACCTGTACAACTGGGCGCTCACGGTGAGTTTCGCCTCGAAGGACCGGTTGGAAGTCGTCCCGCGGGGTGGCACCTTCGAGTTGCCCTTCGGGCGAATCGCGGTGGCGTTCGATCCCGCCGCCCTCCGCGCCGGGGACCGCGAGCTGGTCCGGTTCACCCCGGTGGCGGAGCTGGCGGTGGACGGTCTGGCCATGCGGTATCGCTGGCCCGGCCTGGGCGCCCCGCTCGCCGCCGCCACCCGGCCCCTCGCGTCCGCGCCGCCCGGGCGGGACATGGTGGCCCCCCGGCTCCAGGTGTCGGTGACCGCATTCCTCCGGATCGCCGCCGCCCGGCGCGCTCTCGTGCAGGGCGAGCCGCTCGCGGGCACGTTGGAGCTTTACCTGGCCTGGGACGGGGAATCGGTCACGATCGCCGGCGAACAGGTCCCGCTCGAGAACGAGCCGACGGCCGCGCTGGCGCTCAGCGTTACGGGCGTGCCGGTCTTCGAGATCGAGACGTTCGGGTTTCTCGGCCGCCTGTCCGGGCTCCTGGCGGAGCGGCCCCCGCTCGTCTCCACCACGCCCTACAAGCCCGGGCTCATCCCCGTGGTCTTCGTGCACGGCACGGCCTCCAGCATCGTCCGCTGGATGGATATGTACAACCGGCTGCTGGCTGACCCCGAGCTCCGCAGCCGCTTCCAGGTCTGGTTCTTCCAGTACGACTCCGGCAACCCCATCGCGCTCTCCGCCCTCCGCCTGCGCGAGGCGCTGACCGCGGCCGTGGCGCGGCTCGACCCGGCGGGCACGGACCCGGCCCTGCGCCGGATGATCCTGATCGGGCACAGTCAGGGGGGCCTGCTGGTCAAGATGCAGGCCATCCACACCGGCGACCGGCTTTGGAACGGGGTCAGCAAGAAGCCGCTCGACGAGCTCACGCTCTCCGACGAAACGCGCGACCTGCTCCGGCGGGGGCTGTTCGTGGAGCCGGTACCCACAGTGTCTCGGGTGGTGTTCATCTGCACGCCGCAGCGGGGCAGCTTCGTGGCGGGGAGCGATCTCATCGCCAACGTCGTCCGGCGGCTTCTGACCCTCCCCCTCGCCCTTACCGGGGTGGCGGTAGACCTCGCCCAGAACCAGGACGCGGCGGTGGGCGGCGCGGTCTTCCCGTCGGCCGTGGACAACATGTCGCCGAAGCACCCCTTCATCCGGGGCCTGTCGGAGATCCCCGTGGCCCCCTCCATCACGGTCAACTCCATCATCGCGGTCGAGGGGGACGGCCCGGTCGAAAAGGGGAACGACGGCGTGGTGGAGTACGCGAGCGCCCATATCGAGTCCGTCGAGTCCGAGCTGGTCGTGCGGTCGGGCCATTCCGTGCAGGGCCATCCCCACGCCATCGAGGAAGTGCGCCGGATTCTGCGGCTGCATGGGGGGGTGCCGACCGGCACAGTGCGGTGATGGGGGACTAGGGCTGACGACCCCAGCGGTCAATCGGCTGGCGGTGCCCCCCGAGCTGCCAGAGTTCAGGAAAGACCTGAAATCTCTTTAGAATCTACGTTTCTCGTGTCCCCCTTCTAGGCGGTCGGCCACCTAGCCGAGTGGCAGCACCCGTCCTACGGATTTTCGGGTTGCGCACTTCACCTCATAGGTGTATGGTCAACGATCATGGTACATCGGGTTATCCTAACCAGGCTCGCTCAGAAGCAGCTTCAGAGGATGCCTCGTCACATTGTGGAGAACCTGGCGGCATGGGTGGATGACGTGGAGACACGGGGACTAGAGGAAGCACGCAAGGTTCCCGGATATCATGACGAACCACTCCATGGCGCACGACAGGGCCAGCGGTCCATTCGCCTGAGCCGCTCCTATCGGGCCATATATCTACTGAAGGGCCAAGCGGCTGCTGAATTCGTGTCGATTGAGGAGGTTTCAAAGCATGCCTACTAGGAAGAAGAGCGACACGATGAGGTTCTTGGAGCAACTGACGGGTCGCCCGCTTACCCTGGGCGGACTGCTGCAATCGATCCGCCTGGGCGAGGAGATGTCGCAGGCCGCTTTTGCGAAGCAGTTGCGAATCTCCCCTTCCCATCTCTGCGATATCGAGAAAGGTAGGAAGGTCGTCAGCCCGGAACGGGCTGTGCGATTCGCCGCCGTCCTGGGCCGGTCAAAGCAGCAATTCGTACGTTTGGCGCTCCAGGGATTAGTCGATGAAACGGGGCTGAAGATGAAGGTGGATGTAGCTGCCGCCTAGGCGCCTCGGGATGGGAATCGGTAGAGAGGGACTGTAGGGCAGGGAGGCGATCCGTGATGGAGGGCTAGGCTCTAAAACAACTTGCCCACTGAAGCAAGGGCGGTAGCCTCCGGGCCCCGGATGAGGGAGAAGGGATCGATATCATTCCGCGGCAGGATCTGGCGACAGGTGAAATGGATCTGTTGTGATTCAACCCGACCGGCGCTCGGCGGGTTGCGCGGTACGGACCGGATTTCAACCGCACGCTCTCTGCATTCCTGGCCTTTTCTTTTGACTCTCCGCGTCCCATTCGATAGGCTGCTTCCGACGAGCGCCGCATTCAGGCCGGTCTGCCTGGTATTGCTGTCACTTGGGCGCGGAGCAGGCGCGGTGTGCTCCGACGATGGTTTGAGCCGTCGGGAAAACGGAGAGATTGATCGTGCCTAATCTCCGAATCGGATTCCTCGGAATCCGCCTTCCGCTTTCGCTTTTCATCGTTCTCGCCTTTGGGCCGTGCGCAGGCGGAGCCCAGGCGCCCGCACGCGATGCCGTCGGTACGAAGACGGTGCTGATCCTGCATTCTTTCGAAAGCCAGGCGCCCGTGTTCGCGCAAACCGACAGCGGACTCTCCAAAGCGCTCCTGGCCGGCGGGGTGCCGCTCCAGAATCAGTTCTTCGACTCTCTGGATCTGCGGCGGAATCCTGATCCCGCGTACCGGAAAGTCCTGCTCGAGCAATTGCAATTGAAGTACCACCATCGTCGCTTTGACCTGATCGTCACCATTTACCCGGAGGCCCTGGACTTCCTTCTGAACGAGGCGCGATCTCTTTTTGCCCCCGCTCCCCTGCTGGCCCTGTACATGCCGACGGACACAGAGTCGCCCGTAAGGGGTTCCGGCCGGCGAATCATCTGGCACGCCGCTAGGCTCGATTTCCGGGGCACGCTGGAGATCGCGCTCAAACTGGTCCCCGCTGCCAAACGGGTCTTCGTGGTGAGCGGCGCCCACGAGGTGGACCGACGCCAGGAAGCGCGGGCGCGAGTGGAGCTGAAGCCCTGGGAAAACCGCGTGGAGTTTCACTACCTGAGCGGGCGGCCACTGGAGGGGATGCTGACGACGCTGGCCGGCGCGCCCCCCGATAGCATTGTCCTTCTCTTACCGGTTAGTAGCGACGCGGCCGGGAAACTCTACTTCTCCCCGGAAGTGGCACAGCGAGTGTCCCAGGCGTCCTCGGCGCCAGTCTTCGGGGTCCTCGAGACCGCGCTGGGACGCGGCATCGTGGGGGGTGTGCTGTACAGCTTCGAGCAAGTCGGCGCCGGTGCGGGCCGGCTCGCCCTGGAGATCCTCCGAGGCGGGCCGCCCTCGGGCGTCGTGCCGTCCGTTCTGGAAGTCCCGCCGACGCCCATGTTCGACTGGCGCGAGCTGAAACGCTGGAACCTGAGCGTGGACGCCGTGCCGCCAGGAAGCATCATCATCAACCGCGAGTACACGCTCTGGGAGCGGAACCGCACGGCGGTGATCGTCGCTTTCTTTGTTCTCGTCCTGCAGGCACTGTTGATTGTGAGCCTTGCGGTGAGCAGGGCGCAACGCCGGCGTGTGGAACGGCAACTCGCGGAGCAATTGCGGATTGAGAGCCTCGTCGCCGACCTGTCGGCCCGCTTTGTCCATCTGCCCGCGGGCCAGATCGAGAGCGAAATCCAGGACGCCCAACGCCAAATCTGTGAAATCCTCGACCTCGATCGCTCCACGTTGCTGCAAGTGCCGCCGGACGAGCCCGGCACCATGTGCATGACGCATATCCACACCCCGTCGGAGACGCCGCCAATTCCGATACCGATGGATATGCGGGACGTCATCCCGTGGGCAATCCAGAGGCTCCTGCGCGGGGAGACGTTGGCCGTCGCGACACTTGCGGCCCTCCCGCCGGAAGCCGCCCGGGACCGTGAAAGCCTCCAACAGTACGGGACCAAGGCGGTCGTGGCGGTTCCACTCGTCGCAGACGGCGCGATCGTCGGGGCGCTCAGCTTTGCGGCGACGCGCGCGGAGCGGGCGTGGACGGCCGAGGTCGTGCGAGGCTTCCGCATAGTCGCCGAGGTGATCGCCAACGCGCTCGCCCGGCAGCGCGCGGATCAGGCGCTTCAGGAGAGCCAGGCGCGCCTGACCCTCGCGGTGGCCAGCGCCGAGGCCCGCCTGTGGGAGGTGGAAGCGGAGACCGAGCGCGTGTGGATGACGGAGGAGGGTCGGGCCTACTTTGGACTCGGCCCGAATGAGGCGATGACGTTCGATCGCCTGGCCGAGTTCATCCACCCCGACGATCGTGTGATCTGGCGCGATAACATCCGGCAGGCGCTGGACACGGGCCGGGTCCTGCGCAACGAATTCCGGGTTCTCAGCCCGGACGGCAGCGTCCGGTGGATTGCCTCCCAGGGGCGCCCCCACGGCGATGCGGCCGGGAGGCCGCGCCGTCTGCTGGGGGTGTCCATCGACGTCACCGAGCGCCGGCAGGTCGAGGAGCGCCTCCGCGCGAGCGAGGCGCTGAGCACCGGGGTGCTCGCCTCGCTCCCCGGGCATATGGTCATCGTGGATCGCTCGGGGGCCATTCTG
>Ga0316617_100000162_pt1 | contig 14845 bp, 9 predicted proteins | sample OWC_Aug_M1_C1_D2_FD_207801 | JGI IMG/M metagenome (GOLD analysis project Ga0316617, IMG submission 207801) | Wetland soil microbial communities from Old Woman Creek delta, Ohio, United States - OWC_Aug_M1_C1_D2_B | ecosystem: Environmental > Terrestrial > Soil > Wetlands | place: USA: Ohio... | reverse complement strand
TTTTAGCTCTTTAACGAAGGGAAAAAAATCAGATGGTTACTCTTCAGAAGTAGCTTTATTTTTTATCTCCTTAATCGTGATGAACTCAGCTGAATCGCCTTTGAAAATGGTCGGGGTGATGGAGATTTCCACCGGGACTTCGGTTTGTGTTTTTGTAAGTAAAACGGTTTTAAAGGTGTTCAAGGTGGTTCCTTTCAATCGGTTCAGATAGTATTTCCGTGCGTCATCAAAGCCACTTGGGGCGATGAAGACAAAAAAATTCTTCTGCAGAAGCTCGACGCGTTGATAGCCGAGGAACTCAGCAAAGGAGTGACTGATGTCGCGAAAGATCCCTCGTTGGATGACTGCGACGATGCGATCCATCTCTTCAACAACCAGATGATTTTCGATGCGTTCTTTTAAAATAAGTCCCTCTTCAGGGGAAATAATCGTGACAAGATTGTTCACCTTGTCTGGCAGGGATGGTTTTTGTTCAAGAGTCACTCTTTCAGTGGGAGGAACGAGTCGTTCCAATGATGCAGGTGTTTGCTGTTGCTGGATTTTATTTTCTAATACCTCTATTTGGTGTGCTTTTTTATCCAGGTCGTCGACGAGATGCTGCATCCTTTGAACCATTGCATCTGATACGTTTTTCAGGTCAGCGAGGTTTTTGGTGTTGTACTGAATCGGTGGTGATGGAAGAGGTGGTGTTTTCTTTGCAAAAAATGAAGGCACTGGTGGTGTCGGGGAAGGTTCTTGAATTGGTTCCCGTGGAACCTCCCGTGCGGCTCTTTTAAAGAACCGGGGGGCGACTACTCCTTTTAAGACATAATGATAGTCAATTAGAACAATGAGTAAAAGACACCCGAAGAGGATGTAATGGAAAAGGTATGTCTGATCCATTGGGTTGAACATGATGGTAAACCCAATGCTTGAGAGGACGAGGGCGGTGGGCAGCATGGAGAGCAAGAGGTTGCGTTTGCTTGCTTGTAGGTGTAGCATCATATCTAGCACGAATAGGAGTAGGGTAAGGGAGAGGAGTTGGACGTTGCTGAACCCAGATAACAGATAGAGCGGAGTCAGTTCGAAGATGACCTGCGGGTCGTAGCTTGCTTTGAAGAAGAAGATGAAGAGGAATTTCACCAACAGATAAATGGAGAGGAAAATGAAAAAACAGTTGGGAAAAAGCCAGAGGCGACTATGAGATTTTTTTGTAGGTTTTTTTTCTTTTTTCTCGGATTCCTGTTTTCTTAAGATAGTACATCACACCAAGTGTTGCTAGGATGATTGCAATAATGTCAAGCAGGTATGGTGGGAGGCTCAGAGTGAGTTGTACTCCTATCCAGGGAATCACTAAGGTGTTGCCGCTTCTGAGAGACTCCTCACTGTTATAATAGATATATGCCTCCGCCGGAGCAGAGCCTGCCCGATCATTAATCACAATACTCAGACCAGTAAAAAAAGTTTTTTGAAAAACAAAGCGAATTGCGATATCACAGCGCTGATCGATGGTTTCCTGTTCCGTGGATTTCTCAAAAAAACATTTCTTGGTATCTAATAAATGGCTTTTTTTTGGCGTCTCGCTGAACTCATTACTCTCGACGAAAGAGTCGAAATCTTTGTATTGTTGGAATACAAACGTTGAGAGTTTTTTCCCATAATTCTCCAGAGTCACGGTGACATTGTAGACATCAGCCCAAGAGTTGTAATCGGAGATGTTGAGGTACACTCTGACATAGTCGCCCTGTTCTTCAACCCTGATGTACCCATACTTTGGGGGGACGTTGATGACTCCGACCCCTGCTTGACCTGCGTTAGCTTGGTAGGGGTAAATGATTATTGGGAGGAGGATTATCAGGAGTACGATGAAAAATGATGGCCGGTTTTTCCTCATTTTTCTCCTCGTCTACCTCTTTTTGTTCCGCAGGTAGGCAATTATCATGTAGATGACGACAAGTAGAACGATGCCGATGATGACAAGCTGCATGATGGATAGAGGTTCGCTTGCTTCTCCTTCTGAGTCGGTTTGTGGTGGTCCGATGCTGATTTGTGTCGTATAGGTTTTTGTGACGCCATTGGTGGTGAGTTGATAGGTGAGAACCCCGGTTGTTCCTTCGCTGAGTGCTCGGACAGTTACTTTGATGAGTCGTTCCGAGGTATTGGTGGACGTAAAAGTGATCGGTGATTGGGTTTCTGTCCCACTATCATAGAAATGCAGGGTGCTGAGGTTTTTCTCATCAGCCCAAATCTGCAAGGTGACCGCCCCGTTCCCGGAGACATAAGCTGTGATGTCTCTGGTTTCTCCTTCATACATGGAGAGTCTTTCGACATATTGGAAGGTGATCCCGGTGCCCTGGAGTTCCTCTATTTTGTAGTTACTATGTCCGACGTAGATGACGAGGAGTGGGACATCGATGATGAAGGAGGTGTACAAGGTGACGGTGGCATTGGTGTCCACAAAATATGATTGAGGATATGACCCGTTCAACGGGATCTGGATGTTCTTAAATCCAGGTGGCCAGCTCTTGGAATGAATCGTGACGTAATGGGTGATGATTTCATCTGGGAGGACGCGTTGATTCATATTGTTGATTTCCACCTCCGGGTACGTCTCCGTGTCAAAATCGATGTTCATCGGGATGTTTCCGATGTTGCCGATTTTGAAGAAATTATCACCGGTGGCGTCCATGACGGTGAAGGGATCAACATGGAAAATAATGGAGGTGGGTTTGCTGAGGGAATACCCGGATTTTGGTTTTTCAACAACGATACGAATGGCTTCAACACTGGTTCCTCCATGGGAGATCTCAGCAGTCCAGTTCTCATAGTAATCAACTATGTTAGGCATGAAATCGTTTAACCCGATGCAGAAGCTATACCGCGTGTTTGATTTCTGGCATAACTCTTCTTTGATGTAGGTGATCCCATAACCGCTTTCATCAGACCAAGTCACTGCAGCATTCTTATGGTAACTCCATTCGTAATAATTGGTTTCATTTCTCTCCCCCATCGGAATGGTGATTCCTTTGTAAAGTCTTAGTGTTAAATCATCAAAATCCAATGTTGTGGTGATGTTCAGATACTGCCAGACACCAGCGACAAGGACTGGTTGGTTGAAACGAGTCTGTTGTTCCCCTTGGAACATTTCGATGGTAAGGGAAGCGTCCTGGGCTGTCGACATCGAGGTCATTCCTAGGCAACCAAAGAGGAGCAGCAAGCAAAAAATGATCCCTTGTGTCTTATAGTGTTGTCCCACTCTCCTCTCTCCTGTAATCACTTGTAATCGTGCATGTACCCATCCGTATTTCTTATCCGATTTCGTCTATTAAAAGGTTTTCTTTGAAAAATAATATTTTATCTGAAGAAAGGATCACGAGTGAAATAAGAATGATTAAGGAAAAAAATAGTCATAGAAAAAAAAAGAAAAAATGGGGTTATTGTATTGATTCTTTAGGTGGTCATGAGGTGATAGCGGATTGGTGCGACATAGTCTCCCGCCATCTGACCGAAGGGGATGTCACATCTGAATTGGACATCATTGGTACTAAGAGAAGTCCCATTTGGTTCAGCAAGGTGATAGACGCCAAGTGCCCCGTAGAAGTAAATCCCACCAGGGGTTGCGGTGAAATTGTCATAGGTATTAAGGTCACCACCCCGCACCCAAATCCTTTCTCGTGAGATCGTTGCAGCAGGGAACGTCCGATGAACCAATGTTGTCACATCGGTGGTAAAGGAATAATTCCCATTGGATCGACTAATAACCGTGATATTACTCAGCGCTGTCGCGTTCTCTCCAGGGTGACCGATGATGACTGGCCAACCAGCACTCACAACCTCACTGTAGGAGTAGATTCCGAACTCGTCCATGCTCCATATCGTCAGAGGACCAGGGGCATCTTCCCCACTGTCGATGACCTCTATTTCGAAGTTCCAGGATTCAACATCATTCGTCGCATTTCGTGTCGTGTCCCATACCCCATCACCTGGTGCGTATCGTACCTGATAACTGGGGATAAAGGTAAAGGATAAATTGTGACATTCAGTAAAACCGGTGCTTCCATAGGGGTCGAATCCGATTTGGTCACTATAGGATCCCTGGATGAATTCCCCACCATGAGGCCAAAGCATCCGCCAGACAGCAGTTCCCGTGGTGTTCTCATATTGAAGGTTGAAATTCCAGTTTCCACCTTTGGTCTGATTATAGGTGCTAGTCTCGGCTCCTTGGTCATACCAAGCATAGATGGTGACATATTCTATATCATCCCACCCTTGATCGCTGCTGATGTTGACGATGAAACGGTATTCTGCGCTGTTGTTCACATCACTTTGCGTATTCAATCGAGACACCCAGGTACCACCCTGATGATACTGGAAATCATACCACAGGATTCTTGGTTCGAGATGAAGGACCGTGACGTTTAAGGTTGTGGTATTATGCCAGATATCAGGGATATCACCAGGATCGGCTCTCCCGATCATGATAAGGGGGCTTATGAGAAAGAAATTGATGATTAAAGAGCTAACAATGGTTATTCCTACAAGCGTAGTGAATAATTTTCTCTTCCGTTCCATCTCCATTTTTTTCACCTTCTTCCTATCCATATCGAGTTACTTTACGACATGTTAACACATGTCAGGAAGCGTTTTGGCAATCACGATATTTAAAGATATTTCGTCAAAACGTCGCCCTGGAAAAGTGTCAAAACCAGAGAGAAAATCACACCTTTTCTGAAGAAAAAATCAAAAAAAAAGGGTCAAAATCAAAAAGACAGTACCCTTAAGAACAACCTTTCTAGGTAGTCATCAGATGATAACTAATAGGAGCAGTATATTCCCCTGCCGTCTGTCCTAAGGGGATATCACACTTATATTCAATATCATCTGTCGTCAGGTTCGTCCCATTCTCCCGGGCGATATGGTACGTCACTGCAGAACCAAAGAAGTACAACAGGTCAGACGCCCCCGTAAAATTCCTGGAGACCTCCAAATCACCACCACGCACCCACACCCGTTGTCGAGAGATATTCGCTGTCGGATGGGTTTCATGGGTGAGATTCCCGACATCAACAGAGAGAGAATAATTCCCATTCGACCGCGTCACCATAGTGATATTTGACTCAGCAGTCGCATTCTCCCCAGGATACCCGTAGATAGCAGGCCAGCCTGCGCTGAGAATTTCCGTATACGAATAAATCCCAAACTCGTCAGCAACCCAGGTCACATACCCCTGTTTATTGGAAGCAGAAACCCGGAAATTCCAGGACTCTGCATCATTCGTCGCATTCCGAGAAGTATCCCATGCTCCATCACCTGGAGCATATCGGAATTGATACCCCGGGATAAACGTAAATGTTATGTTATGACAATCCGTGAAACGCGGGCTTCCAACAGGATCAACGACAACCCGCTCCGTATAGGAAAAACCGGTTACTTCACCACCCGTAGGCCAAAGCATTCGAAATGATGGTGTACCAGTACGGTTCTCATATTCGAAATACAGATTCAGATTCCCCCCTTGTGTCTGATTATAGGTTGAGGCGTCATTTCCTTGATCGTACCAGGCGGAGATGTTAATATAGGTGATATTCTCCCATCCGTTATCTGCACTTACATTAACGACGAATCGATATTGAGCACTGTTGTTCACATCACTTTGCGTATTCAATCGAGATACCCAGGTCCCACCCTGGTTATACTGGAAATCATAAAAATTAATCCGTGGTTCACGATACAAGACAGTCACGTTTAAGGTCGTTTCGTTGTACCACTCCTCGCTAATATCCCCCGGATTGGCCCGGACGTGCTTCACAAGATACGGCTCTAAACAGAACATTCCGGTGAACAAAGAAAGAACGAGTACGACGACTACGAGTACCGAATATATGTTCTGTTTTCCCATCCTTCTAGCCTTCGAGAGACCTATCTTCTGTTAATATGACAATATGGTGTTAGCGTGCATGTCTGAGATTCATTGTCTATGATATAAAACTTTGGGTAAAAAATCCATTTTTATCATTGATTGCGGAATCAATAAAAAACGGAGCACTCAACGTTCATAGAATTGAATCTTCGTTGCCACATGAGCAGAATATTCCCCACCGATAGTTCCAAAGGGGATGAACACATTGAACTGCACATGAACATATTGATGGGTATTATTTCTATGAAATACACCAGAGGTGTTGATAATATCAATTGCATTAGGTTCTCGAATTCCATTGAACATCATATCCGAAGTGATATCATCGTTTAAATCCGCGTTTGCACAGATATACACATTATTAGCAATAAAAATGCGATCACCAGAGGACACGTTTGTGAGATTCTCTTCAAAATAGATACTAAGATTATATTCATAATTCGAACAGTATGTGATGTTGACGACATTGGTTGTCGCATTATACCCTGGCGGGGCTCGCACATCCACCCAGTTTTTATCTGGCAACAGCATCGCAAATTTATAGATACCATATTCGTCCCGCTTCCATGCTTTCAGACCCGACATCTCAGTAGCAGTGACATTGAAGTTCCATGAATAGGGATCATTCGTTAGGTTCCCTGTAGCATTCCATGTATTATTGCTCGCTGCCCATCGGGTTTGATTAAGCGGCTTAAAATATATCTTGAGACATCTTGTAGAAGCGTTAATAATCGTTTCAGTGCATTTACTGGTAATAAGCTGCACCTCGTTTTTCGGCCAGAGCAGCTTAAAACTCGCATTCCCGGTTACATTCTCATATCGTAGGTACATGTTAAGATTCCCCCCAGTAGTCTGATTATAATAACTATCATCACTACCCTCGTCAAACCAAGCGGCTATGTCTATGTAATCAATATACACCCAACCGTATCTCGAAGTAACATTGACTCTGAAATAATACTCCTGGTTCACATCAAGCAATCCGGTGGCATTGTTCAGCTTCGAGCCAGTATTATTTCGTAAATCATAGCTTTGGATGACAGGAGCAGCTGGTCGGATATAGTGACAGTGAGCATCCGCAGTATCTGGGATATATTCCCTATTTCCATTGAGATCGAATGCATTTGAATAAAACCAATAATATCCAAATCCGCTGGGAAAGTCAAAGCTCCAAGCCCATGGTAAACTCGTGTCTGGGTTACTTGCGTTGTTCCATCTCAGGTATCCTGATTGTTCTGCACCCATACTCCCCCAAGTCGGTGGTGTCAGCCTATACTTCCTGACAATGACATTATCCACTAACACATAATTCGCCGAGGTCATACTTACCCCATGGACTTGTGACACGAGATAATCAGCGGTTGTTTTTGTGGTATCAGTCACTGATCTGGCACTATCACCAGCGGGGGCAGAAGGCGTGATTTTTGAAGAATACGTAGAACTAGACACGTTAATTTTCACATGATACCAAGTGCCTGTCGATACAACAGGGAATGCGGCTCCAATCTGGGCCCAGGTCGTCGGTGCTGAAAATTCAAAAAAACCTCCATCGCCTGCTGAATTTTGCAACCGCCAGCAGTACCCATTGGTCCAAGACAGGCTATTGACCCTCCAGCCGAATTGATGAATAACCCTCTGAGTCCCCGCAAGATATACATCATATTCAATGATACCATTGAGGATCTTATAATTCGTACGAATCCGAGTATCCTGATATGTTCTATTCGCTGGTATCGTATTATCAGGGATGTGTTTGAGTGTGGGACTGGGGTTTCCCTGGCTTTGATTGACCGATATTGAATCCGTGTTCCAGGAATCCATTACCCATTTCCCCAGACCATTTGAGAAATCATCGAAGAAATAAAATGTTGCATCTCCACTGCTCAGGGTAGTCGCATTCGAATTACCATAATACAGCCAGATGGAAGAATCGTTCCGTGAATTATTCACCCAGAACGTGGCTTGTGTTCCGGTGGTATAGTTTTTCAACCAGTAGGAAAGAATGGTTGAGTTATCTGAATAACTGACAAATCGAATATCGTCAAAATCATTTTGTGCATGGCTATTGCAGGTGACGTTTCCACCACTTGTGTTTCCTATGATGATTTTCATCTGATACCCTTGGTTTTTACCAGTGATGTTCAGTTGTTTTCTGTATTGCCAGTTAGGGTTCCACCAGCTTGAATTCTGGGTAGAAAAATAATACCAGAGTGTCACATTCTTTGTATCATCACTAGCAGTCGCTGTCAGCGAAAAAGGAGATACGGTGATGTTGTAAGGGGAGATATGGTCGACTTGTGAGGTTGGTTTTGAGATGTCATAACCGCATTGTGTATCATACGCTGGAGAACTGGGAGGATCCTCAATATTTCCTGCATTATCACGGGCACGGCTGTAGAATTGATATTGACCGTTTCCATCGGGGAAGGTGAAACTCCAACTCCAGGGGGTGTTTTCATCCAGTCCATATGAGACCGCAGCGTTCCAACTTGACATGTTGGTTGCTCGATGTCGGTAGTATAAGGTGATGTTTTTTACACCAGAATGCGTATCTGATGATGTTGTAACAGTGATTGTCAGAGGATTACCTGATGCATTGAACCAATACGGGGTAACCAGATCAACTTGCGATGTTGGTGGGATACCATCGTAACCACCAACGGTGTCATTTCCCGTGAAATATTCCACGTTGGTGTCATTATCAACTGCAAGACTGTAGAATCGATAATACCCGGTCCCATTTGGGAATGGATAATCCCAGGAAATCGTACCCCACGGTGTGGTATCCACTCCAAAGAAATAGGGATTCGACCAACTAATATTATCAGCACTATAGTAATAGTAGAGGGAAACATTCTGCAGACCACTGCCGTTCATATCGGTTGCCTGGGCTGTTATCGTCAAATCAGTGTTATGCCAGTAGGGGCTAATCGTATTCACTTCAGAGTAGGGTTTTGTGGAGTTATAGGCACAATCAGTATCATTATCTGGGGCGCTTGGGGGGTCCTCGAGATTTCCTGCGTTATCTACTGCGATGCTGTAGAACTGATAAAACCCTTTGGCTTTTGGGAAGGTGAACGTCCAGGACCATGGTGTAGCGGTGTCTGAGCCAAAGAAGATCCATCCTCCCCATGCTGATGCGTTATCGATTCGATACCGATAGTAAAGGTTGATTTTTTGGAGACCACTGAGGGCATCAGTTGCTGAGGAACAGGTGATGACCACATCTCTATCTGGTTCCACATACCAATAGGGGCTGATGGTGTCTAACTGTGATGAGGGCTTGACGGTGTCAACACCACAGGAGGTATCAAAACTGGGGACAACTGGAGCCGCCTCAATGTTTAACTCTCCATCGATCGCCCTGCTATAGAATCGGTAATATCCATCTCCTAGAGGTGGTGAGAAGGACCAGGAATAGGGGCTGGTCGAATCATTCGTCCCATAGCGGTTCCATCCAGACCAGCCTGTGAGATTGTTCGCACTATAATTGTAATACAAGGCGACGTCTTTGATTCCGGTCCCATTATCTGAGGCGGTGACCGAAATAGATAGTGGTGTCGTCTTGTGCCAATACGATGATAGACCGTTCACGAGAGAAACTGGATATTCATTATCATAAATCCAGGTGAGATTCACATCAGTCACGGTAGGTGTTCGATAGGTATCACCCGTGAGGTTGATCCTCCATTGCACCCAACGTTTATCAGGAACCTGACTCATAGTAGAAAACCAACTCGCGGTCGTAAGATTTGCTTGTGTATCTGCTGCTCTCACCCAGGTTGTGAGGGTTGTACCCGAGGATAATGTATAACCTACAGTAATGGTGTTATAATCAGGCATGTTCCTGGTCGTATCATGAGCAGAAGAAAGCAGACTTCCTGAGGTATGAAAGCCACTTTCGTTTCGCTCCACCGTCACATTCACAACATCAACATACACATGTTCATTATTGTTCAGCCCGACGACCCGCCAGCGTATCTGAAAATTCGATTTGAAGTATTGCGAATCGGTAATCTTCTGAGAATACTGAGTCCAAACATCTGATCCGAAATTATCAAGTCTAGTGATCTGATCCCATGCCGTTCCATCGTAGTAATCAAGGTAATATTCCCCGTCATCCGCGTTGTCCTCATACGCCCAGAATTTCACATATATTGCTGTGACATTTGATCCTGAGCAGTTCAAAGAGGGTGACAACAGATTCCCTGAGGCACCACCAGATCCACTAGCTCCATCGAAATCCGCGGAGTAACTCCCCGAATAAACCCGGTCACCTTCCATATTCCAATTACTCCCCGCCGGGCTTTCCGACCAATCAGATGGCGGCCAGCTCCCCTCAAATCCCTGATTATTGATACGAGTAAAATTCCGGAGATAGAAACGCTCCTGTAAGTGAAATGACCCATTGCTCACATTGATATTGGTCTTCGTCCCATTGTTAAAATCACTACTTGATGTCTGCAACCAGTTCTCTGTCGCAAGATTATAGGCATAGGCAATGTCATCCCCAAACTGGAACCGGAGGACATGCACACCAGGGGTAAGGACATGAGAGATCTCAGAGCAGGTCTGATTAGAGAAAAAATCAGGGATAAAAACAGAATCATTGACCCAGTAACACTCCCGGATGATATTACCATCATTGCAGAGTAAAAACCTCAGGTCAGCATCCGGATCAGCTCTCCCCCAGCTTGTTCCATTCACTGCAGTAATGGTCAGATCCGCACATCCAATCGTGGTGAAAAGCACAGTCCAATTTGCACCAATAATAGGATAGCTATGGCTATTCAGAATCGTGATACCACAAGGTGGATCGTTTTTATTCATTAACGCAACCATAGGAAGTATAGACGCAGTGCACAACAGAATCATGACGATGATGATAAAAAATCGCTTCAAACTCTCTGAGTGATGAGACCAAAAACCTCCCAACCCTATTTTCTTAAAAAACACCATTTTTGCTGGCTCATGGATTGATCCGCGTAACGTTGTTCGTGGTTGCTGAGAAATCGTTGATCGAATCGATTCCTGAGTCTGTTCAGATTCATCCGCAGGTCTGAATGAATCCCGATCAAGCAAAACAGTATCATCTCTAGGAGATTGGAATCGTTGCCTCTGTAGGATTCTATCGACTTGTGTTTCAACATCAGTTTCAGATGTTTTTGATTTTTTTTGAAATGAAGAGCAACGTACTTCATCGGTAGCAGATAAGGTCCTTTGTTTCACCGTAGGTTCAAACACCCCGATAATCGAGGAAAAAAACAAGCAGAAATCACCGATGACGACTTGAACAGAGATAGTGGAGGTTTCTGAGTCGTCCACAAGTATTTTTATGGTCCAACTCCCCGGATTGGCTTTTTGTGAGATGCTGAGATAAAATGAATAGGTGGTGTTTTGCTTTGAGCAGAAAGACGGATCAAGATAGATACAGTCATATCCACTGGCATCCCTCCAGACTCCGTTGTCGTATTCCCATTGATAGTAGTTCTTCTCAGATCGTTCTTGGATACTAGGTTCGGTCTCTCCATTGTAGGCAATGATACAAAGTTTTGTATGATCCTCTGGTAAGGTGACATCAAAATAATGGAACACCCCAGCGATGAGGATAGAATCACCTAGTGATACGTGGGAAGGTGATGTCAGGGTGGTCTGTGGGGATGCCTCTAGGCAGTTGAGGCTGATAAGGAGAAATGGCAGTATCACGAGTAAGATAACTGCTTTTCTTTTTATGCCATAGGCTCGCAACCCATCCGAAATATGCATCCGGAAAAAAGAATCTCTTCTTCTTATTTATATTTTCCTTTCATTTTTTTGTGGAAGTTGAATAGTACCGCTTGAGAATTTGTACTGCTCGTAGGGTAATCCATTTACTTGGTTCATCTTTTTTTTCGATACTGACTTGGTATCGACCATTGAAAGTATTTTCTAAGATCCATTGACCCTTGTTGTTTTGTTTTGAAACGACCAGGTCAACTGCTTCTTGCATCCGTTGATCCTTGTACCCAAGTGTGGTGAGGAAATCAAGTATTTCGAGTGCATCGGTTTGATACATGAGGGGAAATCCAAACCGGAGCCACCCTGGTTTTGGAACACGGTCGAGGTGATGACTGCTTTTGAACACATGATGCAGTAAAAAATACTCGGCTCCTTTTTCTATTGTTTTTTTTACGGCTGCTGATTGTTGCTGTGGTGAGATTTCAGCCAATGCTTTCATTGCTTTTGCTGCCCCCATGTGACAGGAATGTCTGCTGAAACATCCGGTCTTGAGTCGATCGTAGGGGCCTCCGGTGGGCGCGTGTGGTATCTTATCATCGAACCGCTGGTAGGTGGTGATCCAGTCAATTCCTTTTTGGAGTCGTGGGTCGTTGAGATACCCGAGTCGAATCAGGCTGAAGACCATGTTTCCGGTAAGACAAGGGATGACCTCACTGCGACGGCCTCCACCGTTTTTTTTGCTTCTTGAGTACGCAAATCCCCCACTTTCTGCATACTGTGAATTATTTAAGATGAATTCACAAGCGTTCTGTATCTTGTCATTGGTTCCATCAGCGTATAATTCCGCAAGAATAAGGAGCTGCCAGACAGTACCCTTGTATTTGGCCGAGTAGAATCGCTCAGGATCCTCCCAGTATCCCTTTGAGTGTTGTTTTTCAAGAATTGCCGGCACCAATCCGGTATGCATGATTTCTTGTTTTGCTTGTTGTACTTCTGGGTCGGCCTCATGTCTTCCTAAGAGGCTGCGAAGAGTAATATACCGAATAGAGGGGTTGCTCTTTTCCAATAGCCAATCGGTTGGATCGTTGTTGAGATAGGATTTCCAGGATTTCATTGGAGCTGGTCTCCGGTGGTTTCTTTTAGAGTTTCATTTTCTTAAAAGCGTAGGTTCCAATACCAATCATAATTATTGAGAACAGGGTGACTATCATAAAATCTAGCATTGGACTAAGCTGGATGGCCCCAATGATTACTTTTTCTTGTTCTCCGATAAGGATAGTGCGAATACCATCAACAGCATAGGTCACAGGATTCATGAAGATGAATGGTGCAAGCCAGTTGGGGAGGTTTGTGATGGGGAACAGGCTTCCAGAAAGGAAGAATAAGGGGAAGACAAGAAAGCTGATGATGAGTTGAAATCCTTCCGGGCTTTCCATCTGGGAACCCAGGATAAGTCCGATGCTGACTAGTCCGATGGTCGTCATGAGAAGAAATGCTAAAGAGATAGCGATAGAGGATACCGTCAGGTGCAACCCGGGCATAATCCCCACGAAGGTGAAGATAAATCCAATCGCAAAGAGTATCAATATTTGTAGCAGTGTGTCGGTGGATCCACCAAGGATTTTTCCGACAAAGATGGAAGTTCGTCGCATGGGGGCGACGAGGACTTCTTTCATGAAGTCGACTTTTTTATCCCAGACGATGTAGACGCCAAAGAAAACAGAGGAGAACAACGCAGTCTGGATTAGGACACCAGGGTAGATGAAGGTTTGATAATTCACTCCTCCAAACGATACTGCAGAGCCAAGGCCTCCCCCGATGATCAATAACCAGAGTAAGGGGTTAATGATGGAGGAGATGACCCGGGAGCGTTCTCGTAAAAAAACCTTTGTTTCCCGGTACCATAGGGCGTAAATTCCTTTCAGTTCACTCATGTTTTCTCACTCGCATGCATCATTTTTTCAGCCCAGCTTCCCTCAGGTGTTCCTTCTCGCATCGCTCTGCCGGTGTAATGGAGAAACACGTCATCAAGGGTTGGAGACCTGATCTCCACCGATTCGATTTTTCCGACGACATTGAGGATCTCCTGAAGATGTGAACTGGCATCCTCCAAGGTGAGACAAACCTCCCCTTCGCAAGAACTGATATCTTTTATATAGGATAGTTTTTTCAGCGCATCTACATCTAATGCGATGGCTTTCAAACGAATGATATCGCCACCCAGGTCTTTTTTCAGTTGTTTGGGTGCGCCAAGGACAACAATCCTTCCTTTATCGATTATAGCAAGCCGGTCACAGAGTTTGTCAGCTTCCTCCATGTAGTGGGTGGTGATGATGATGGTCATGTTTTTTTCTTTTGCTAGTCTTTCGATATATTTCCAGATATGTTCCCGGGATTGGGGGTCGAGTCCAAGGGTGGGTTCATCAAGAAAGAGGATTTTGGGGTGATGCATCAATCCGCGTGCAAGTTCGAGTCGTCGTCGCATGCCACCTGAGTATTTTTTCACCCGGTCGTCTTTTCGATCAGTGAGCTCTACAAGGTCTAGTACTTCTTTTATCCGTTCCTCCCGAAGGTCACTGGGCATATCGTAGAGCCATCCATGGAGTTTCAGATTCTCATATCCCGTGAGGATCTCATCAGAGCTGGGATCCTGAAAGACGATACCGATGGATTTTCGAACTTTATCCGGTTGTTTGATGATGTCAAATCCGTTGATAATCGCCGTTCCTGAGGTTGGGGGTTTTAATGTCACCAGCATGAGAAGGGTTGTTGTTTTTCCTGCGCCATTTGGTCCAAGTAATCCGAAGATTTCCCCTTCATTGATTTGGAGGTTCAGGGTATCAACTGCAATCATTTTTTCGAATTTTTTTGTCAATTTTTTTGTTTCTATGATAGGCATGTTGTTCACGATGATTTGGTTGTTTTTCCTTTACGATTTTTATTGATGAACTCTGAGACTTTTCTTGATGCATGTGTAGTTATCGGTTCTCCATGACCACTGAGCATCACGGTATAGTCAAGAGGAAGGAGTTTCTCAAGAGATACAAAAGCATGGTTCATATCCCAAGTGACGCTCTGTGGTGGACCTCTGATGATTCCATCCTTGCATCCAAGTGTGTCACCGATGAAGAGCACTTTTCGTTTTTGGTCATAAAATGCGATGCTTCCAGGAGTATGACCTGGGAGATGTAGGACAGTCAGTCCTGCAATAGTGTGTCCATCGTCAAG
>Ga0316617_100000161_pt1 | contig 14846 bp, 14 predicted proteins | sample OWC_Aug_M1_C1_D2_FD_207801 | JGI IMG/M metagenome (GOLD analysis project Ga0316617, IMG submission 207801) | Wetland soil microbial communities from Old Woman Creek delta, Ohio, United States - OWC_Aug_M1_C1_D2_B | ecosystem: Environmental > Terrestrial > Soil > Wetlands | place: USA: Ohio... | reverse complement strand
CATGGCGGTAGGGGACTGGGAAATCGCCTGGTCGTATCCCAGGCCACGATTGTTAAATATGAGGCTGTAGTCTGCAAATTTATCGAGAGACAATGCCATTTAATGTTTCTTTTCTGGTGTCAGCATCACTAATCATTCTGGGGAAGCAGTTCCTCGCCGGTTTCTTCTTCACCCGCTTCGTCACTGCTGTTGTCCAAGGCTTCCAGGTCTGCGCTGTCGTCCGCGTTATTTTCGGCATCCTGATTGTCCGGTGTTTCCTTGGGGGTGTCGTCGGCCGCGGCGATGTAAATGAATCGCCAGTCGCGATAGCTTGGTTTGCCGGCCAGCAAGGTATCTAGCGCACCGAATCCCGCCTGCTTGAGAGGAGCGCCCTCGGCCTGGCTGTAGATGCCGGCGATACCACCCTGTTTGGTCAGTACGATTCCCCATTGCGACGAACCGGTCAGCGGGTCGCGCCACGGTTTGCGTAGATGGCGCTTGATGTTGGGGTAGCGCGGGTCGCGCAAGAGATCCGCCATGCTGCGCGGGTATTTCTTGGCTCCGCCCGGGGCGGCGTGGTAGTAGCTGGCGACAGCATCGATGTACTGCTGGCCGATAAAGAGGAGTTCGCGTTCCTTTTCGCGCTGCTGCAGGACTTTCCAGATGGCCGCAGCGCCCGCCAGTGAGAGTCCGATGAGGGCTACTGCGAAGAGAACGCCGAAATAGGTGTAGCCCCGATTTTTTGGGCTGTTACAACTCGCCATATGGGGTGCCGTCTGCAGCCTGCCCCTCGGCGCCGCTGGCGATGTCGTAGAGGCCCGTCTGGTCAGGCTCGGGTGGCGAAAAGGCCAGCCAGGTATCCTTGCTGCCGGTGATGGGGTCGACTGGGATGTTGCGGAGGTAGCGCCGCTGCACCAGTTCATCCAGACTCTCTGGATAGCGGTTGAGATCGTTGTGAAAGTTGCCGATCGCTTCGCGCATCACGGAGAGGTCCTGGCGCAGGGCAGTTTCTTTGGAATGCTCCAGGCTGGCAAAGTAGCGTGGCGCAACGACAGCGAGCAGGGTGCCGATGATGGCCATCACGACCAGCAGTTCTATCAGGGTGAAACCGCGCCGTTGCTTCATCTCACCATTCCCGATAGGGCACGCCGTTGAGGCCTTCGCCGGGGGCGTAGGAATAAATGTCGTAAACATCGCTGCCTTCCAGAGGCTTGTCGTATTCGCTCTGGTAGCTGCGCTTGCCCCAAGTTTTTGTTGCCGGAACACTGCCATCCGGGTAGAAGGGGTCGCGCGGCAGGCGACGCAGAAAGTAGATTTTCTTCTGCTTCTCGGGATCAGTGGCATCAGGCACGCCCTGATAAAGAATGTCGAGATTGGGTGGGTATCCGGATTCGTCCGCCTTGCGCACCAGCTTGCCCTCGTCCACTGCCTTTTTATAGGCATCGATACCCTGGCGGATTTCCCGCAATGCGCTGCGCAGTTCCTGCTCTTTCTGCCGCCTGACGGTCATTTCCAGTGTTGGCAAGGCCAACGAGGCGAGGAGTCCCAGGATGGCCAGCGTGATCAGCAGCTCGATCAGCGTAAATCCATGTGGCCTGGTCATGAGGTGCTTATTCCAGTTTCAGAGGACTGCCAATGGGGCGCGGCTGGCCTGCCGGTATGGCCGGGGCCATGCTTTCTGCTGGGGCAGGCGCTGCCGGTGCTGGGGCTGGTGCCGATGTTGCTGGGGCTGGTGCCAAGGGCTGCGGCACACCTGTCATTTGCTGCAGAATTGCGGACGGGTTGATGTTCAGCGGTGCGGTGCGGCCACTACCGGTGCCGCCGTAGAATTCGGCTATGCCGGCTTCCGGCCGCAGCAGATTGCGCACGACGTGCGGGGTAATGAGCATGACAACTTCCATCTGCTTCTTGTCATCGCCCTTGTTGGTGAACAGGCGTCCGATAATCGGCAGGTCGGCCAAGCCTGGAACTTTTTTGGCAGCTTTGCGATCCTCGTCGCTGATCAGGCCGGCCAGCACCTGGGTTTCACCATCGGCGGTCATCATAACGGTGGTGGCATTGCGCGTACTCAAGGTGGGGAACTGCGCTCCAGCTGCCTGCGTCGCATTGCTCACTTCCAGGTTGAGTTTCATGGATACATCGTTATTCAGCATCACGCGCGGCTCCACTTCCAGCTTGAGTCCTACATCAATGTAGTTCGCCGATTCGCTGGCAAAATTGCTGGCGGAAGAAACCGTGGTGGTGGTGATGGGAATTTTATCGCCGATGTGGATTTTCGCCTTTTCACGATTCTTGACCCGAATACGTGGATTGGCGAGAAGATTCGCGTCGCCATGCTCTTGCAGCAACCGGATTTTTGGAGCTGGTGCGACCCCGATCGTACTGCTGCTGATGTTTTTCAGGTCATTCACAGTGAGTACATCGCCGCCGCCAAGTACCCTAAAAGTGTCTGGGTAAGTAATGCCGATGTCGGTAAGCTTGGAGCTCTGAATGTCCAGGATCTCGACATCTAGCACCACTTCCGGGTCTGGCACGTCGGAATTGGCAATCAGGCGTTCCACGTTCTGCAGTTGTTCAAAGTTCACCTTGACGCTGATCATGTTGAGCTTTTCATCGATATAAACATCCTTTACTGGCAGCATGGATTTGATGAAAGAAGCTGTCTGCTTGGCATCGGCGTAATTCAGGTAATAGGTGCGCAGGGTGAGATCCTCGTACTGGGCTGCACGGTTCTGCGGGAATATCATCAGCGAATTCTCGGTAAGTACTTTTTTGCCAAGTTGCTGTGTGAGCAGCAGAAAATCGATGACTTCCTCCACCGAGGCATCTTTGACGAATATCGAGGCCTTGAGGTCTGGCCTGATCGTCGGGTCAAAGACAAAATTTACCCCGCTGGTCCTGGAAATGACTTCAAAGATATTCCTGAAATTTGCGTCTCGGAATTCCAGCGTCACTGCCGAATTTCTGGGTGGCTTGAGCTTGCGGGGAGTGACCTGGTCCTTGAAGGTTTTGTCCTCTATTTTTTGCATCAGGACGCGAGCATCTATCTGCATGGGATTTTCGATCAGCACCGAACGCAATCGGGTGCGCGCGCCATCCAGATTGCCCGCTTCAAACAATTGATTGGCTTCAGCAACAACTTGTTGATGGCGGGATTGTGTATCCAACTGGAGCAGGCCAAGTTGCGCGCGCTGGTTGCCTTTCTCGATTTTTAAAACTTCTTCATATTTGCTGCGCGCTTCATCAGCGTTATTAGCCTTGCGCGCGTTTTCTGCTTCGGTCAGCAGCTGGTTGATGCGGTTGTATTGGGCATTGGCCTGTTGCGCCTTGGCATCGGCACTCTGTGGATTCTGTTTCAGTTTCTCGCTGGCGTCAGCCATATTCTCCGTAGGAGTGGTCTTGCGTCCCAGCAGATCGTCGGTGGCACAGCCCCCGAACAGGACGACGACCAGGGCCAATAACAGCCAATTCGCGGATTTCCGGCTCATTTGGTTGCTCCATTATTTTGCATCTGTTTCAGCCTCTGTTGAATTTCTAGAATTCCAGGTTGTATCTCAGGAGGAAGTTTGGCGGATTCCTCCGGCACCGGTTGAGCGGATTCAGCACGGTTGCTGATACCAATGTTCAGTGTCTGCTTCTGACCGAGTGGAATGTAAGTGAACTCGATCATCGGCGGGTGAATGGAATCCACGCGATACTGCCCCTCCAGCACGTCGCCGACCTTGGCAACGTAAGGCACATCACCTTTGGTTAGAAATACAGTCAACTCGCCATTCTCTTCCATTTTTCCCATATAAGTAAATGGCAATGGCGGGGCGACTGGCTTGGGAGGTGGTGCCGGACGATTCGAAGCCGTTGACGGAGGGGGGCGGTCCACCATAAAAAGTTCGCCCGGTTCATTCTGTAACCCGCTGCGTTTTTGCGGCAAAAAATTGCTGGCGGGTGCCGTTGCATGCGCGTAAATATTTACGCCTGATGCCTTTTTGTTATGCTCAGGCGTGTCTGCGCTCGGGGAGTGCGATGGCTGCACCGGCTCTTGCGCCGGAGGCGCGAAAATGACTGCCAGCACCGTGGCGAGCAAGGCGACGTAAAGCAGAAGACGCTTGTTGCGGTCGTCCAGGTTCATGGAGACTCCCGGAAATACAGGGCGAGGCTGATTTTCGCATCCAATACCTCTGCATCGGCATCCGTGCGCTGCAACTCGATGTCTTCGAGCGCGGCATTGGGCAAGGTTTTCAGCACGCTGGCGACGTAGCGGCGCAGGGTGGCGTAGTCCGTAACGAGTGGGAAAATGATCTGATAGCGCCAGAGGGGCGTGCCCGCGATGCGAGACAGCTTGTAATCGACGCGTTCGATGGCCACTTCCTCATCTGCCGCCAGTTGGTGCACCGTGCGCAGTTGCGTTGTCAGTGCGTCGCGCTTGGGGAAGAAATCATAGAATAACGCCAGTTCCTCCGCCGGGGCGTACTTTCTGCCCAATTGCGGCTGGCTGCGCAAACTGGCAAGATCGGCCTTGAGGCTGGCGATATCGCGCATGCCGGGCTGTACTGCACCCAAGAGGACGGTTACTGCGACGATCAGCAGTGCGATCCCCGCCAGACCAGGCAGCCCCAGTTTTGAGGCGATTTGCTGCAGGTTCCATTGCCAGCGTTTCATGGAGAGGCCCCCCACCAGGCGGTAACGGTGAACTGCAAGGGTTGGCGCTTGTTGTCCTCGGTAATTTCCTGATTCGTCAAATGCACATTCATCAGTAGTTTGGTGGCCTGCAGGCGCTCCATAAAGTCGATTGCCGCTGCCGTATCGGGCGCGGCGGCTTTAAGCGTGATAGATGCTTTGTTCGGAGCGGGCGCGACCGAAAGGATGCCGATCTCAGGAGTAACCGACTTCTCCAGGGCGCTGAAAAGACGATCCCACGGAAGGTTAAGCTGACGCAGCACATCGTTGGCGCGCTTGGTGGCGTCCTGCGAGGCGCCGGCATCTGTCGGCGCCCGCAGCATGGGCAGTTTGCGCGCTTCCAGTTGGTTTACATTCTGCATTTGCCAGGACAACGCGGTTCTTTCGGCGCTGATTTGCTGCTGCTGCATCATGCTGAAACCAAGTGCCAGGACGCCGCAGACCAGCAAGGCGGCGCGCAGCATGCGCCAGAGGGGCGCGACCGGCTGTTTGAAATCGATCCAGACGCCCCTCATGAACCGCCTCCCAGCAAGTGCAGCGGGCTTTCAGGCGGGACTCCCGGAGCAAATCTCCAGCCCGGATCGAGCGCGGTGCAGGTGCTGTTGAAAGGCGTTGCGGGGAGCCCCCCCGTAGCCAGATAGATTTTTGCCGCCATGTCCGGCAATCCGGCAAGTCGGGTTTCGCGCAGCAGCAGGTCTGCCAATGGTTCATGCTGAAGCGCAGTCATCGGCAAGGTTTGCAGAAGGCTCCACAGACCTTCTCGAAAATGCAAAGCGGTCAATCGCTGTGGCTCCGGAACCAGCAGCCAGCAGGCGGGCGCGCTCAAGCGCGTATGCATGACATTGAACAGTGACATAGTCAGGGGCGTAACGGATGCCAAGCGTGCTCCGGTAGCATGCACTTGTTCCGCCAGCGCTTGTAGCAAATGTTCGTCTGTTGCGCTGGCCAGCCATGGTTTGCCGTAGCCACTGGGTTGGGCAAGGATTTTCCAGTGCTCGGCCATTCCGCCATGAATTTGACGGAAATGAGCGGATGCGAGCAGGGATTGCTGCTCGGCGCCTGTGACGTCATCTCGCCATGGCAGCAATTGCAGCGGTGCCAGTTCGGCGGAGAGTACCACGCCGACATGGGCGCTTTTTGGAGACAACTCCGCCAGCCATGAAGTCACGGCGGCGAGGGGTTGTTGCCATGCTGTCGCTGAAGTGGGCTGCCAGGTCTGCATGCGCCAGCTCGATACCATCCCCCCCTTGATCTGGGCCAGGACAGCATAGGAGGCACCGAGTCCGATGCGGATTTTTTCAGGAAACAAAAGTGACACGATTGATTTCCTGTAAAGTGGTTTCGCCTCGTTTGACCAGATCGAGCGCTGATTGGCGCAGGAAGCGGGTGTTGTGGCGCAAGGCCGTTTCCTTGATGGCGCGGATGGACTGGCGGCTGATGATCATTTCACGCAATTCATCATTGAGAATCAGCACCTCGGCGATAGCCTTGCGTCCGCGGAAGCCGCTGCCTCGGCACTTGCCGCAGCCGCGCCCGGCGCGGAAATTGAATCCTGCCACGTCTTGCAGGCTCAGGCCGGAGCTTTCAAGCAAGTCAGCATCAGGTTGTGCCAGAACCGTACAATCCTCGCAATTAATGCGCACCAGGCGCTGGGCCATGATGCCGTTGAGCGCCGAAACGAAACTGTAGGGATCGACACCCATGTGCATGAAGCGTCCAAGCACGTCGAACACGTTGTTGGCGTGCACGGTGGTAAAGACCAGATGGCCGGTCAGCGCAGACTGGATGGCGATCTGGGCGGTTTCCGGGTCGCGGATTTCACCCACCATGATCTTGTCCGGGTCATGCCGCAAGATGGAGCGCAGCCCGCGCGCAAAAGTGAGGCCTTTTTTCTCGTTCACCGGAATTTGCAGGATGCCCGGCAACTGGTATTCCACGGGGTCTTCGATGGTAATGATCTTGTCGTGGCCGTCGTTGATCTCGGAAATCGCCGCGTACAACGTAGTGGTCTTGCCGGAACCGGTGGGCCCGGTGACCAGCAGCATGCCGTAGGGTTCACGGCTGAGCCGGCGTAACGTGGCCAAGGTGGGTTGGTCGAAACCAAGCACATCCAGCCGTAACCCCTGCATCTGGTCGGTCAGGTTCTGCTTGTCGAGGATGCGCAGAACGGCGTCTTCACCATAAATGCTGGGCATGATGGAAACGCGGAAATCTACGGCGCGCCCACGAGTCAGCACCTTGAAGCGGCCATCCTGAGGCACGCGACGCTCGGAAATATCCAGTTCGGACATGACCTTGAGGCGTGAAATGACCTGTTCTGCGGTTTCCAGCCCCTGAATCGCGCCCATTTGCGACAAAACGCCGTCGATACGGTATTTGATCACCAGCCCCGTTGCCCCGGTTTCCAGGTGGATGTCGCTGACCCCGGTCTTCAGGGCGTCGTACAGGGTCGAGTGCACCAGGCGCACCACAGTGCTGGCATCTTCCGCAATCGACTTGAGAGAAATGACTTCAGCGTCTTCGCCATCCAACGACTGGATGTCTTCTATCTGGGACCAGTTCTCCATGGCACGCTGTGTATCCTCCTGGCGCGCGAAGTAGGCCTGGATATCGGACAGGTGGGCGAGTCGGAAATCGAATGGTTGCGTGATTCTGGCCCAAGCCCATTCGCGCAGATTCTCGCTGAAGGGATCGGCGATCAACAGTAAGAGGGCGTTATCCTGGGTGCGTAGTGGCAGGGCGTCATGCTGCAGACAGTCCGAAAAAGGGAGCACCTCGAAGTCTGGCTGCCATTCGTGGAGATCGGTCATGGTGGCGGTAGGGTAGTGTGAGAAGCCCCCCAGCCAGTCCATAAAGTCGTGCTGATCGAGGCCCGTCATCTCTTCCAGCACTGCAATGAAGCGGCGCTTCGACTGTAATGCCTCGCTGCGGACTTTCTGCAGCAGGGCTGGGTCGAAGCTGTTCATGGATGGCTCGACCATTTACTGGATGCTCCCCGCCAGTTCGAAGATTGGGATATACATCAACACCACGATGGCACCGATCACGACGCCGATGAAGGTCATCAGCAGCGGCTCAAATAGCCGGCTCGCCCAGTCTATCCAGCGATTGAGCTCCTCCTCGTGGAAATCGGCAATGCGATTCATCATGCCGCCCATCTGCCCGGTGCGCTCGCCGACCCGCAACAGGCGCAGCGCTACCGGCGTGGAAAGACCGCTGCTCTCCATGGATTGCGACAGGGACTGGCCTTCGCGAATATGGTTTTTGGCTACGGCCAGTCTGGCCTGAAGGCGCACATCGAGCAGGCCGGACACTTGATCCATGGCTGGCATCAGTGGAATGCCGGCGCTAACCAGCATACCCAGGGATCGGTAGAAGCGGGAAAGCTGATAAATGCGCATGCGATCCCCGATGAAAGGAAGCCGCCATAACAATTCGCGCAGCCAGCCGCGCACGTCTGAGCGTGAAAGGGCATAAACGGCCAGTGCCAATCCGCCTAAAAAAATGCTGGTCAACATTCCGCCATGGCTTTCGATCATTTCCCCCCATTTCATCAGCAGCCAGGAAGCCATCGGCAGTTCGCGCCCGGTGTCGGCGTAGATATGGCTGAATTTCGGGATGACGTAGATCAGCAGGAACATGACCACCAGCCCCCCGACCAGCATCAGCAGCGCCGGGTAGATCGAGGCGGCGATGATCTTCTTACGCATTTGATCGACCTGCATCTGGTAGCCGATGTAGCGCGTGAGGGATTCAACCAGGCTGCCGCTGCGTTCGCTTGAGCGGATGGCCGCTACATACAGGGCGGGGAAAGCCGCACCTTGAGATTCCAGCGAGGCAGATAGGGATTGCCCTTCATGCAGACGGGTGACCACGGCCTTCAGCACATGCCGGGTTTCGGCTCGCGCTTCTTTCTCCAGCAGCGTCTCCAGTGCTTCGACGATAGACAGGCCGGCTTCCAGCAATGCGAGCAGTTCCTGATTGAACAGCAACAGTGGGAACTTGCTGGTGCCCATTCTTGTTAGTGCCCCTGCCCAATCGCTGCGGGGCGAGGTTACTTTCAGCACTTGCAGTCCGCGCTCGGAGCCCAGTTGCTCAGCCTCTTTCGGAGTGGGGGCGACCAGTTCGACCGATACGAATCGACCGCCGCTGTCCAGGCCTTGTACTTTATAGATCATCTGCAATTAGGGAGTTGCCGCCGGTTGGATTAAATTCGATATTCCATGAAATTATTGCCAATTCATCACATCTGCAGCATCACCGCTACCGCCGGGCTGCCCATCCTTGCCATACGAGAACAGGTCGAATTCGCCGTGCTCTCCAGGCTGACGGTACATATAGGACTTACCCCAAGGGTCAGGAGGCACTTCCTTTTTCAGGTAAGGGCCGTCCCAGCGGGCTTCATTCGATGGGCGGTTATTCAGTGCGGCCAGTCCTTGTTCGCTTGTCGGATAATGTCCGGTGTCGAGGCGGTACTGGTCGAGCGCTTTTTCCAGGGCGTCGATCTGCGCGCGCGCCGCTTTGGTTTCTGATTTGCCAATCTGGGCAAAATAGCGTGGGCCGACATACCCTACCAGTAGTCCGATAATGACCATGACCACCAGTAATTCAAGCAGGGTAAACCCGTAATGCCGTTTTATTTTCATGCTGGATGTTTGTCAGTAATCAATTTAAAGATCGGAAAGTATATCGTAACCAGAAATGACAAACGATGTAACTAACCGTTAACCAGCTTAAAGATATTGCCATTTTTTGATGAGTGCAGCTTGTCCATATGGTTTTCCGTCTTCGTCCAGCATGTTCCACACGGTTGCGTTCCGAATCATGAAGCGCTTGCCGTTGCTGGAAATGCGTATGCCATTGTAGTCTTCAATGTAACCATGTTTACTCACACTTTCCAGGAGTCGTTCGCGCTCGGCTTGTATCAGTGGCTCGGCGGACAGGCGTGAAGGTGACTTGGTCAATCCTTTCCAGTCCATTTCGAACAGATGCAGTGCCAGCTTATTACCATAGTTGAATATCGGATCAGGCTGGGTGTCGTGCGAGACAACCGCAAAGGGTGCCTGATCAAGGAATTGCATTGCATCGTCGTTGCCGAGGCCGGGCTCGATCAGGGCCTTGCCTGTCCAGTGCTGGTAGCTTGTACGCAGCAATCGAACGTGCCGCGCCAGCCAGACGGCATCTGCTGTCACGCGGTACAGGTTTGCTTGTAGTAGTTGATCAGGCCATTGGTGGAACTGTCATTGGACGTAACAGGCTTGTCGTCAGCCAACTGCGGCAGGATGGTCGAGGCCAATTGCTTGCCGAGTTCCACCCCCCACTGGTCGAAGGAGTTGAGGTTCCAGATGATGCCCTGTACGAAAATCTTGTGTTCGTAGAGCGCGATGAGCGCACCCAGTGTTTTCGGGTCCAGTTTCTGAAACAAAATGGAATTGGTCGGGCGGTTGCCTCTGAATATCTTGTGTGGCAGTAATTCCTCCAGTGCGTTGCCCTCCATGCCCTCGGCTTCGAGTTCCGCCCGTGCTTCCGCTTCGTTCTTGCCTTGCATCAGCGCCTTGGTCTGGGCGAGGAAATTGGAAAACAGAATTTCGTGATGGTTGCCGATGGGGTAGTGCGATTCTATGGGAATGAGAAAGTCGCAGGGAATCATCTTGGAACCCTGATGGATAAGCTGGAAAAAGGCATGCTGGCCATTGGTGCCAGGCTCACCCCAGATGATGGGGCCGGTTGAGTAATCCACACGCCGGCCTTCACGGTCGATGGATTTGCCGTTGCTTTCCATGTCGCCCTGCTGGAAATAGGCGGAGAAATGCGAAAGCGTCTGATCGTAAGGCAGAATGGCTTGCGTTTGAGCACCGAAGAAATTATTGTACCAGACGCCAATCAGCGCCAGGACTACCGGCAGATTTTTTTCCAGCGGGGTGGAGCGAAAATGCACATCCATCTCGAAGGCGCCCTGTAACAATTCCTCGAAGGCATCCATGCCCAAGTACAGCGCGATGGTCAGACCTACTGACGACCAGAGCGAGTAGCGGCCGCCCACCCAGTCCCAGAATTCGAACATATTAAAGGTGTCGATGCCAAATCTGGTTACTTCCTCAGCATTGGTGGAGATTGCGACAAAATGCTTGGCGATATGCGCCTCATCCTTCGCCGCTTCCAGAAACCAGGCGCGTGCTGAACGAGCGTTGGTGAGGGTTTCCTGTGTGGTAAAAGTCTTGGAGGCAACCACAAAGAGAGTGGTTTCCGGGTTGCATTTTTGCAGCGTCATACCCAGGTGAGCGCCATCGATGTTGGAAACAAACATGGCGTTCAAGTCTGATCTACCGTAAGGCTTGAGCGCAGCACATACCATGAAAGGACCAAGATCCGAGCCGCCGATGCCGATATTGACGATGTCCGTGATGGGCTTGCCGGTATAGCCTTTCCATGCGCCGCTTCTGACGAGCTCGGTAAAGTTGCGCATCTGTGTCAGGACCTTGTTGACATCCGGCATGACATTCTTGCCATCGACGAGCACGGGTTTGTTGCCGCGATTGCGCAAGGCGGTATGCAGTACGGCGCGTTTTTCGGTGAAGTTGATTTTTTCACCGGAAAACATGCGTTCGCGCCATTCTCCAACATTGCATTCGCGCGCCAGGCTAAACAGCAGGGAAAGCGTCTCGTCGGTGACGCGGTTCTTGGAGTAATCCAGCAAAATATCATTGAAGCGCAGTGAAAATTTCTCGAAGCGCTGCGCATCATCACGGAAAAGGTCGCGCATGTGTCTGGGCGCGATTTCCTGCTGGTGCTTGATGAGTGATTGCCAGATTTCGGATTTGGTCAGTTTCGACATGGTGAAAGGTCGGTGTGTCTCTTATTGGTCGCGTTTGAGGATGAGTCCGGCCAGCGGTGGCAGTGTGACGACGATGGAATGCGGGTAACCCATCCATGGCTGTTGTTCGGATTGCAATCCAGCCCCGTTGCCGAGGTTCCCGCCACCGTAGCATTCGGCGTCGCTGTTGGCGAGTTCGCGGTAAATGCCGCTTTCCGGTACGCCGATGCGGTAACCCTGGCGTGGAACTGGGGTGAAGTTCAGCAGCACGACGACATATGATCCATCGCGCGCACGGCGCAGGTAGTTGATGATGGACTGGTCGGCATCGTGGCAATCGACCCAGGCGAAGCCTTCGTGGGTGAAGTCCAGCTCATGCAATGCTGGCGTGTTGATATAGAGCTTGCCCAGATCAGCCGTCAGCCTTTGCACGCCACGGTGCCAGTGGGTATCCAGCAAGTGCCAGTCCAGGCTGCTGTTGACGTTCCATTCCCGTCCCTGGCCGATTTCGTTGCCCATGAAATTGAGCTTCTTGCCGGGATAGGTCATCTGGTAGGTGAGCAGCAGGCGCAAATTGGCGAATTTCTGCCATGCATCGCCCGGCATCTTGTCCAGCAGGGAGCGCTTGCCGTGCACCACCTCATCGTGCGAGAACGGCAGCACGAAGTTCTCGGTGTAGGCGTACAACTGGCCAAATGTAAGTTGGTTGTGGTGGTAGCGGCGATGTACCGGGTCTTGCTTGAAATAAGCCAGAGTATCGTTCATCCATCCCATGTTCCACTTCATGGAGAAGCCAAGCCCGCCAAGGTACACCGGGCGGGAAATCATCGGCCAGGCTGTGGATTCCTCGGCGATTGTGAGGGCCCCGGGAAATTCCTCGTGCACCATCATGTTCAGTTCCTTCAGGAACTCGATGGCATCGAGATTCTCGCGCCCGCCGAACTTGTTGGGCAGCCATTCGTTATGCTTGCGCGAATAGTCCAGATAGAGCATGGAGGCGACCGCATCGACACGCAGGCCGTCAATGTGGAATTCCTCCATCCAGTAGTGGGCATTGGCGAGCAGAAAATTGCGCACTTCGTTGCGGCCGTAGTTGAAAATCAGCGTGCCCCAGTCTTGGTGTTCCCCCAGGCGCGGGTCTTCGTGCTCATAGAGAGCAGTGCCGTCAAAGCGTGCGAGGGCCCAACTGTCTTTCGGGAAGTGCGCCGGCACCCAATCCAGAATCACGCCGATATTGGCCTGGTGGCAGGCATCGACCAGGTGCCTGAAGTCATCCGGGCTGCCGAACCGGCTGGTAACGCCGAAATAGCCGGTAGTCTGGTAACCCCACGACTCGTCCAGCGGGTGTTCGCTGATTGGCATCAATTCAATGTGGGTAAAGCCAAGTTCCTTGACATAAGGCACAAGTTGGTCAGCCAATTCGCGGAAATTGAGAAAACGGCCGTTTTCCCCGAGTTTCCATGAGCCGGCATGCAGTTCGTATACGTTCATGGGCTGGTGCAACCAGTCCGCATGGCCGCGCTGGGTCATCCACGATGCGTCGCCCCATGCATGGGTATCGGTCGCAACGACGCGCGCTGCTGTGCTTGGGCGCATTTCGAAGCTGAATCCGTAAGGATCTGCCTTTACCAGAATGCTGCCGCTGTGGCGATTGCGGATCTCGAACTTGTACAGTGAGTTAATACCGATGCCTGGCAGAAAAATCTCCCATACCCCGCTGGAGCCAAGAGAGCGCATGGGGTGGACGCGACCGTCCCAGCGATTAAAGTCGCCTATGACGCTCACGCGTTCGGCGTTGGGCGCCCACACGGCAAAACGTACGCCATCGACGCCATCAGCCTGCACCAGGTGCGCGCCCAGCATGTCGTATGCCCGGCGCAGGCGACCTTCGCCGAACAGATGCAGGTCGTGATCGGAAATCAGTGACGGGAAGGTGAAAGGGTCATGTTGCTCGATCGTGCGGCCATCCTGCTCGATGCGGAGCAGGCACGGCCGGTGTACTACAGTTTTTCCTTGCCAAGTGTAAAGGCCATCAGCATGGCTACGTTTCATTTCTTCCCAGCCATTCGCAGTTTGCAGCCATACGCGGGAAGAATAGGGCAGGAAGCTGCGCAGGATGGATTGCTCTCCATCATTATGCAGGCCAAGCCAGGAAAACGGGTCGTGGTGCCGCGCAGCCAGAATCAGGGAAAGCTGTGGATCATTTTTTTGTCTGGTAGCCATGGTTGTCAATGTGCCTTTTTAATGGTTCGGAGCTATAATAATAAGAAAGGGAGTTGATTTTCTTAAGTACCCCGCCTTCAAGCCGAGCGGATAAGTTCAACTATAAATCAGGAGAGGCAAAAATGCAGCAGGATTCGACATCATCCCCCCGTTTTGTCAGTGCGCTCACCAAAAACACGGTGGCTTTGATCCTTGCTGGCGGCAGAGGCTCGCGACTGAAAGATCTGACCAACTGGAGGGCAAAGCCGGCTGTGCCTTTCGGCGGCAAGTTCCGCATCATCGATTTCCCGTTGTCCAATTGCATCAACTCCGGCATTCGCCGGGTTGGTATCGTTACCCAGTACAAGTCGCATAGCCTGATTCAGCATATCCAGCGTGGCTGGGGCTTCCTGCGCGGCGAGTTCAATGAGTTTGTGGAGTTACTGCCCGCCCAGCAGCGCATCGAGGAGGAGTGGTACAAGGGTACTGCCGACGCGGTGTTCCAGAACCTCGACATTCTGCGCAACATGGGACCGGAATACGTTCTGATTCTGGCTGGTGACCACATCTACAAGATGGACTACGGTCAGATGCTGGCTTCGCATGTACGCAACAAGGCGGACATGACGGTGGCCTGTCTCAACGTGCCGATCGAGGAAGCCAAGGCGTTTGGCGTGATGGGTGTTGACGCCGATGACCGTGTTATCCAGTTCAGGGAAAAGCCGGATAATCCGGATGCCATCCCTGGCGATCCTACCCAGTCTCTCGCCAGCATGGGGATTTATGTTTTCAATGCCGCATTCCTGTATGAACAACTGATAAAGGACGCGGACGATCCCGATTCCAATCACGATTTCGGCCAGAACATCATCCCGCAGATGATCAACAAGTACCGCGTGTTTGCGCACCGGTTCGCCGATAGTTGCGTGAACAGCACCGAGGGCAAGCACTACTGGCGTGACGTGGGAACGATCGACGCCTTCTGGGAAGCCAACATGGAGCTGACCAAGGTGACACCGGAACTCAATCTGTATGACGCGACCTGGCCGATCTGGACCTATCAGGCGCAGCTTCCACCTGCCAAGTTTGTATTCGATAGCGAAGATAGGCGCGGCAAGGCCGTTGATTCACTGATCTCGGGCGGGTGCATAATCAGCGGTTCGTGCGTGCGTAGTTC
>Ga0316617_100000158_pt1 | contig 14931 bp, 4 predicted proteins | sample OWC_Aug_M1_C1_D2_FD_207801 | JGI IMG/M metagenome (GOLD analysis project Ga0316617, IMG submission 207801) | Wetland soil microbial communities from Old Woman Creek delta, Ohio, United States - OWC_Aug_M1_C1_D2_B | ecosystem: Environmental > Terrestrial > Soil > Wetlands | place: USA: Ohio... | reverse complement strand
GGGAATGGTGTTTATTTATTAGATGAAGAACCAAAAGTTGTCGGTAGTTTTGCTCCCGGAAAATTCGAATCTGAAGAGAGATATCCTGATACAGTAGATTGTAATGGGGAATATTTGTATGGAACTTTGGCTAATCAAAGAGTGCAATTATTCACTACTCCAACCGCAGATGAATCTCCTATAATTACACCTACAACTGTAGGGGTTCCTTCAAAGTATTCTACTACAGATACAATATATTCAGTAAAGGTTAGACTTTTAGGAATTGAAGTCACAGGAGTTCCGGAGCCAGATGAAGACGAACTTCCAAAGCCGCTGTGCTCAAATAATCCTTATTCTATTGTAATGGTTCAAAGGGATGAAATAAATAGTACAGTACAGGCAAAAGGTATAATGTTTGGTACATTTGAAGCTCCTAGTAATGATATTGTTTACACATTCCCAAGACATGCAGCTAATAGCCACACGAGAGTTGATAGATGGATAAGAACATCTTCAGGATCAAGATTAGATACTGGAACTGGACCTGGGCCTGGTTTATGTTTTTATGGGTTAGACACAGCAATAGGAAAAGTTGGATTATCTGGAAAAACACTTAGAATAGAAGGTAGAGTTTGGGGATCTGGTTTTAGATATGGTCTATACGAAAAAGGTCAAGAGCCCTTAGAAGCATTAACCGGAAGAAGAATAGATCAAAGAGGTGCAAGACAATATCTAAATTTAAATATACCTTTTGTAAATATAAAAGGAGATTTAATATTTGATAGGGTACAAAATAAAAATATAAATGCAATAGGTTACGTTGAAGCCGATACCATAACAGAAGTAACCGGAGCTAAAAATAGAGTCTCATCAAAAAATAGAGAAAGTTTTGTATATATAGAATCAGATTTTGTTGAGTCAGATACAGACTATTCATTTTCTACAGACACTCTTGATCATGATGCAGGTATAGATGGATTTGGAAGATATGGAGCAATAGTAAGATCGATACCAGATCAGTATGGAGCGGTAACTGGAATGTCTTTTATAAAGACGGGTTTAGACGGGAGAGACTTTAATAGGACATATAAAGGTGTTGTAGGAGATACTTTTATAGGCCCATACACATTTGTAAGAAAAGCCTATGTTTCAGATAAAGTAGGTGATACTTTTAATACGCCAGAAAGAGCTAGAACTGTTTGTGATAGCCCTCACGATTTAACACTTCAAGAATTTGGGTTAGATTTTTATTCTACTCAATTACCCATAAGTGGGGATAGGTCAGATGCTAAAAACTGGGCAGGAGGTCATCAAGATGACACTTGGAGTGCAGCTAGAACAAAACTTCCAAGATTTGACTATTATTACCCAAAGGTTGTAAAAACGATGATTACAACATGGGTAGAAAGTAGGGTAAACCCTTGGTATAGAGCTACAGGTATTGGGGACCCAGTTGAAACAGGAGATGTATTTTACCCTAAAACAAAGGGATTACATTTAGATAGCGCATATAATTCAAATAAACATCCTTGGGAAAAATCTCTATTAAATAGGTTTTATTTTAGATTAGAGCAACCATCTGTTTCTCAATTATTAAGAAAGTACATTATAAAAAGTATAATCTTAATAATATTCCCAATGTTGGGAATTGATACTTTAACTGACTTAGAAGGACCTATCGACACCACAGGTGCTCTTGTCGGAGCTCCTATATTATTGGCTTATTGGAAAGCTGTGAAGAGTCTCCTAACAAGATCTGATTATTTAGATAAAATGTTAGGTTTACCTCAGTGTTTAACAGACGCAGCAGGCGGGGAAAAAGATAACTTTATAGAGAATTTTGAAGACAATTATCACGCATATAATTACGATCACAGCAGACAAAATGTGATAAACGTATATCAACCAATGCCTGCTAATTATAACACTTGTGATTGTGATGATTGTTTATTAGGTGAAACTACAAATGAAATCTTTTATTCAGCAAAGCAAATACAAGGGTCTCAAATTGATTTTTATAAGCAATTTAAAGCATTAAGTTATCTCAGTTTACCGGCAGATTCTGGTAAACTTATGAAAATGTTTAATGTAAATGGAGACTTTTATGCACATACTACAGACTATATAATACCTATAAAATTCAAGAATGTTAATCTTGAAACCTCTATAGGAACTACAATGCTTGGTGGGGATAGAATACTTGAAGAACCAACCCCGTACTTCGAAGGTATTATGGAAGGTTTTGCAGGTATAACTGATCCAAATTCAGCTATTAATACCAAGATCGGATATATATTTGTAGATAGACCTGGAAAGAAACTGTATCTATTTGATGGAAAAATGCCGACAGCACTATCCTCTTTAGGTATGGATAAGTTCTTTAGAGAGCACATAGATTTCTGTGAGATAGCAGATTGCCACGATGAAAAGAGTGAGTCTGGAACATATTATTCTATAGGTCATGACCCGGTTTATGAAAGAATATTATTCACTAAAAAAGATTCAGACGCTGAGCATTCATTCACATTATCTTTAGATATATCGGGAGAAAAGCCATCATGGACATCATTCCACGACTATATACCTCAAGCTTATGTATGGGACAGAGGTAATCTATTTACATTGAAAGATAATTCTATATATCTTCAAAATGCAAATGACGGAACTTATAGGAATTTTTATGGCGAAGATTATCCTGCCGAAGTTGAATTTGTAACTGTAGCTGATTCTGAATCTTTTGTATATGACCATACGTTTATAAATACAGAGGCAGAGCGGGATCAAGTAAAGAATCTAGATGAAACATTTACTAAAATAGCAGCTTACAACACTACAGAAGGAACCGGAACAAGATCCACAAAAGTCTTTGGAGACAACGCAGATTCAAGGCTAAATCCTATATCAGAGTACACTGAAACCGGAGATATAAAGCTTCACAAAATAAAGAGAGGATTTAGATTCAACACATTAAAAGATAATGTAAAAGCTAGCTGCGGGAATTTACCATTAGTAATAAAAGAAAAGTGCAAACCGATCGAAACAATAAACGAAGGCATATTTAGCTGCCTACCGGATCAAAGAAGAAACTATAAAGGAAAAGTACTACAAGACGATCATATTGTATACAGGTTTACATATGACGGAGACAACAAAACTCTTTTAAGATTATTAAATGTAAAAACTTACGTAAGTAAGGAGATAAGATAATTATGAAACAAAGAACTACTACAAACTTAAACTACATAACTCCGAAGTATCAAGCCGGTGGGTTTTTGAAGGATCTTTTAGGAATGGCAGGAACAGGCACGGCAGGGGACCCATCCTCTTTCGGCGGTTTCGGTCAAGCAGGTCAGCAGTATCAAGACTTATTAAAAGGTTCTTCTTTTGCCGAGCAAACTTTACCAGAATGGGGAGATGCTGCCGCACAGCAATTTAGAAATAAAATAATTGGTCAAAAGAAACTTAAAAAGTCAGGAAATAATTGGGTATCTCCAGACGGAGTTACCATCACTGACAGAGAGCTTACAGATGCGGCTGGTCAATTGTACGATAAAACAAAGGAGAGTCAAAAGACATTTAATGAAGCACTTCCACTAACCAATCAGTTAGGCTCTTTATTTTCATTAAATCAAATGGAGCAGCAAGAACTTCAGAATAAGAAGTCAACTCTACAAGATTATCCAACTGTAAAGTCTAGTTTTGCATCAGCAGGTTTCTCTGAAGACGGAGGTAAAATAGAAGCATATAATAACCTAATGGGATTATTTGCTAACGGAGGTGGGACTCAGCAGGGCGGAAGAGTTAGCGCAGCTCAGCAAATGATGGGGTATAAGGACAATAGTCCGTATAGGAATATGCCGTATCAAAATATTTATTCTGATACAATAACAATGGATGGAGTAAGCACTCCACTTATGGCTATTCCAAATACAGGTAACCCTGTTATGATGGCTCCAAATAGTGGTCAGTATTATTTCCCAGGAGCGTCTCAAGTAACAGAAGTACCGATGTATGCAAATGGAGGTATGCGTATGCAAGGAGTCCCACAAGCAAAGATCGGCGATTTCTTTAAAGGAGTTGGTAGAACTATCCATGATTATGGCAGAGGATGGGCTGACTCCCTTGGTAATATAACTGGATTATACGATTTGTCTAACGATAAGTATAAGACAAAGTTTGGACAAAAATTTGCAGGTACAGCTGATAAATGGTTTAGAGGAATAGGTTCTGTAGGAAGAGCTGCCGCAGATATATTTGTACCGGGATCTGGTACTGCTTTAACTTTAGCTGGTAAAGCTATTAACCCACAGGGTCTCGGATCTGGAGAAGCAAAAAGACAAGCTGAAAAGCAAGCCTTCTTGAGCGGTTCAACCGAAAAATCAAACCCATTAGCCTCATTACTTGGAGGAGCAGGTGGAGGTAATTTATTAGGAAGTCTCTTAGGAGGTGCAGGTGGAGGTGGTGGAAATATGAATATGCTCAGTAGCCTTTTAGGAGGAGGTGGTGGAAACCTTTTATCAGGTTTGATACCATCAGGTGAAAATGGAGGAATGATGGAATACAGAAGATTAAATGGAATATTCCAAGAAGGAGGGCCTACAATGCAGCAACCACAACCCCAGCAACAGCAACCACAACCTCAGCAACAGCAACCACAACCTCAGCAACAGCAGCCAAATCAAGAGCAACCTGAAGGAGAGAATAAGTTTATGGCTTTACCATTAGAGCAGCAGGTAGAAATTTATAAAGGACTTGTTGACTTTGTTATGCAAAATGGTATTGAAACTCTTATGCAACAATATCCTGAAGAGTATGAGTTCTTCGAAGCATTTAACGAGTACTTGGATGATTTAGATGACGCAGAAAACGGAGAAGAAGAAGATGACGATCTAAACAGACCAGAACAAATGGCAAATGGCGGGATACCCCAACGATATAAGAACTTAGGCTTTTATAAAGTAGGTCAGAAAAGACAGTCTACAAGACCTGGAAAAAAGTGGATGGTACTCGCTAAGAAAGGAGATAAATACAAAGTAGTCCACGGAGGAGCTAAGGGTATGTCAGATTTTACAAAACATAGAAACGAAAAAAGAAAGGGCCGATTCTGGGATCGAATGGGTGGTCAAAATTCAGCAAAAGCAAAAGATCCATTTTCACCATTATATTGGCATAAAAGATTTGGCACTTGGTGATAAAAACAAAATTAAATTTTAAAAAGTAAAAACTAAAAAATAAAATGAAAACTAAAAAATCAATATCAAGTATTTTTAAACAAGGCGGAAACGCTAAGATGAACAAAGTATTATCTAGCCAAGCCTTTATGCCTGCTGAATCTTTCTATGCAAATATGTATCAATTAGGGGGGTTAGCAGCATTACCATTTGGAGGTAGACTTCCAAAAGCACAAAATGGAGTTTTAGCATCAGCTATGAATCCTGATCCTAATGCGATGCCTGCTAATTGGCCAGGAGTTCCTTTTGACCCAAGATTTGCTCCATCAGCTCAAGCAGCACCAGTAGGTGGTTCAACAGTTGCAGATGCATATCGAAATATGCTTGCAGCAGCGGGAACAGATGATACCGGTATAAGCACATCTCCAGGATTTGCTCCTTCAGCTGCGGCTTTAGCGGCTGCTTCACCTGTATCAGGACCTCCTCAGTTAAACCTACCTCCAACAGGACCAGTAGGTGGAGTTCCTTATTGGAATATGCCCACAGATCCTAATCAAGTTGTAGCAGCTACACCTGATCTTGTAGGTGTAAATCCAATAACTAAGACAGCCGCTGCACCAGCTCCAGCTGCAAGTGCAGGTCCTAACTTCACACCAGGGGTGACACCTGAAGGTTTTGTTCAGGTTGCTCAGAAAGAAGGAGAGACGAGATGGCAGTATAGGTACGACCCTAAAAATGATATATGGCAAGCTTTTGATACTAGAAGACCTGAGAAGGGATGGATGGTTCCTGATGCAGGAAAAAAGCAAGGACAGAAAGCAGACAAAGCTATACGAGATAGATATCAAAAAGATGCTAACTCAGTAGTAAGTGAAGTGTTTGTTAAACCAGCGATCCCTGCATATCAAAGTGCAGTTGCAGCTCAAGGTGTAGATGATTCAAGACCTACAGCAGCACAAATAGCAGCTTTACCTACAGTAACTCAAACAGCTCCACAATCAATTACAAGCAGATATGATTTAGGACCATCAGCAGTGCAGCCCGTAGAGAGTTCAATTACTAATGCAGTAGAAACTGCTCCAGGATCAGGGACATTTACAGATAGTACAGGTGTTACATTCTCAAGAATGCCAGCTGAAGAAGCTGCTAAAATTAGGGCAATAACTCCAAGAGTTGAAAGGCCGTTAAATTTGAAGCCTCAGATGAATGAAGGACCAAAACCATCTACACCACCACCAGCTAGGGAGTTTGCTCCAATATCTAAATCTGTAGGTAAATATAATATAAATTCAAATCCCAATGGAGATATAACAATCTCAGATGGAAAGAATACATTCAGAGTACCGGAAGAACTTGGTCTATATGTAGAAGATCTTCCAAATCTTTCGGATGCAGAATTGAAATCTTTATTAGAAGATTTTGAAGATATTATCTCCGATCGTGAACAAAGAGACTTTTTTAATGTTACTAATGCAGGTAGGAATGAAAGACCTGGAACGGTAGCAACAAACAGAAGACAACCTGCTAGAAGATATACAGCTAATAGGATGAACGGTGGTTATGGCACTAGTTATTTTAGAGATATTGCCGACACATTTATGGATGGAGGTTATCCTGAAACTATGCAATCAGGAGGAATACCATCTATGATGGGTTCCGCTTTATCGAATCCAGCTATGTCTAACAGGATTTTACAGACAATGTCTGCAAATGATATGAATTCTCAATCAATGTTTAATCCAAATACCACAACAATACCTACAAAAAATATGATGAATGGAGGTATGCCTATGGTTGAAGTGCAAACAATGTCGAGATCTGTTAAAAAGATGGACCCAATAAGAGATTTTATAAAAAGCCCTTACACGATATCATCTCCAGAATACGACAATTATAGCAAAGGAGATTCATATCCAGGGATTTCAATGACTGAAACGTATACTGATCAAATGTACGGACTTCCTAAAGTTCTAAAAAGAATTAAACGATAAATATGAGCACTAAAAGACCATATGGGGAAGTAAGCCCATCGTATCAATATAATATGCCAGTAGGTAATAGCCGGAAGATTTCCGGTTATTTACCTATTGAAAATTTAATACCAATACAGACAGAAGTAGATGAGCTTATTGTGCTTCCTACAAATGATGTGGTAAAGGTAAACGCTAAAAAAAGACACGGCCGTATGTCTGACGATCAGGTAACTGATATAGTTCCTGACGGCAGTTACATACTAAGTCAATATGGACAAGTTGATATTTATAAAAAAGAGGCGGATCAAATTGTATTAGAAATGCAAAATAAACCTTATAATCTATACTCAACAAATCCGGAACCAAAGGTTAAAACTCTTGGGGATATAATGACTAAGAATAAGATGAAGCCCGCCGATTTAGCTAGAAAAGTTTTAGCTAAGTATAAGACAGTAGATCATGACGATCCATTTACTGAGCAAACAAACAGGGCAAACAAGTACACTGCCGGTAAGTATCTACAGGCAATAGTATCTTTATCTGAATTAGATAAAGATAGAAAAGGGTTAAATGCTGCTGAACAACAGTACGAAATGTTTCAAGGTCAGCCTCAAGGAATGGCTAAGCAAGGTGGTGTATTTAGAATGCTATCTCCATTAAGAGCTCAAGACGGATTGGTCGCAGCTATTCCAGCAATTATTTCAGGTATAGGTAGTATTTGGTCTGATGTTGCTAATAGAAATCTTTTAAAGAAGAACACAGCAGCTTCAATACAGGATATTGAAAAGCTTTACGGTCAACAAAAAGGATTAGAAAGTCAAGCCTTAGCAGCAAACTTAGCTGGTTTTGCTTTACAAGATCCTCGTGTAGAAATGGCTAGAAAAACTGGTCCTACAAGAATGATTGACAGATCAAGGCAGGAGATTGATTTTATGGCATCTAGGTTAGCAGCAAACAGACCGGATTTTAGTGCATACCCACCACAGATAGCTGCACAATTATCTCAGCAATATCAAGCCGGTATGTTTGAACCTATGAGTAGAGCTTCATTGGAGGCATCTAAGCAAAGGGCTTTAGCTGAAAAGCAATATTTAGATGAAGCTAGAGCAGTGGCCGATTTCAATCAAGCAGCGAGAATAGCTGAAACAATGGGCACAAGACAAAATGTTAATACAGGATTTGCAGGTATGGCTGGTGCAGCTAGCGGTAGCATAGGCAACTTACAAAATCTTGGAAGTAATTATGTACAAAGCCTACTTGCTGCAAGAGGACAACAATCTCAAGGTCTAATGAACCTTAATCAAACAGCAGCTCAGAATCTTTTGAACACAGCTTCACTAGCACAACAAGGATATAATAGTTTACAAAATCAAAGATTGATGGATGAGTATAATCAAAGGATGGCTTCAATAGCAGCAGGGGCTAATACTCCAGCTCAAGCTATAGCTCAAACACCTTTGAATTCAATTCAATCTCAATCATCTGATTGCATTACAATGCCCGGTGGCTATAGAGTTAGTAGAACTACAGGAAAACCGTGTTAAAAAATAAATAAATGTTTGGAAATACATATTTAACAAGTAAATATCTAAGGAGATTACAGCAGGGCGGGACTATTGCAGCTCCCGACCCTTCTAGATTTAGAACTCCGTTACAAGGTATTAACCCATCTGTACTACAATATAATGTCGATACAAGACCATTAGAAGTAACTCCTTTATTGCAGGTTATGCAAACAAAGGACAGTATGGATATGCAAAGGGAGAAGGCTGCTTTAGAAAGAGAGAAGCTAAAAGCGGAAGCAGATTTAGCAGAAAAGAAGTTGCAGAATGAGCAGAATAAGATGATGATGAACATGATGGGTGATATGTTTAAAGTTACTGGAGATGCCTCTATGGGTGCCTCTGGTAATCCTTTATACGTAGGTAATGACCTAATGACTTCGGCTAGATTTGCTCCTGTATACAAACAATGGCAAGATAAAGAAAGCCAAATAGTAGCTGAACTTTCTAAAATAGCTGCATCTCCAGTGGGAAGTACACAAGCTGGGACATCTTTTATGAATAAGATGTTAGAGCTGCAAAGACATAGACAAAGTGCCCCTACAACAGCACAAATGAGTGCGGACCATAAAAGTTTGGAAACTTTTTGGGGCGTTATGTCCGGAACAAGTAAGGAAAAAGATTTAAAAGTTGATCCAGCTTTAGCTAGAAAACTTCTCAAGCAAAGGGAGGATTACTTAAATGGAGTTGATAATGGGTATGAGTTGGGACTCACACCTAATTCAATGCAAGGTTTAGTTTATAATGAAAAGAATGAAGCAGAAAAGCTCAAAAATATTTATACAGAAATAAACAAACCTATTAAACAAGAGACAGTAGATTCAAACGGAAAAGTTGTTACTACTAGAGAAACTCAAAAAGTATTAGACCCTAAATTAGCATCACAAGCTATCTTAGATAGAGTGTGGGTAGATGGTGGGCAAAAATCTTATTTATCTAATTTATACGGTATAGATTTGTGGAGTGTAACTCCTGAGAATGAAGCGTCAGTAAAAGAATTACTTAGAGATAGAATACAGAAGACTATTGAATACGATGATCAATTGTACGGAGGAACAACTGGTATTACTACTAATGTTTCAACTCAAGTTTTAGCTTCAGATCAGACTCGTAAAGTTGTAGATATGAACTACAATATTAGCGGGAAAATAGAAAAAAATACAAATGTTACAGGGCTATCTCAACCAGGTTCAAAAGCTCCAGGAGATGGAAAAGGTCAGAAAGTTAATGTAACTCAGTTACAGCAAGCTATACCTAAATATAGTCAGTGGGGAAATGATAAGCAATTAGCTGCAAAACAAATGGCTCAAGCGCAGTTAGATGCCACTGGTCGAATAGATGGGGATGCTATAATTGAAGCTCTTGCTGGAGTTGAGGCAAAAGATGCTGTTGCTGCGGGTAAAACTTACGCACAAAAACTTAAGAACCAAACAACTATTTCTGGATATGGTGGAGCTTATGACCCAGATGCAGACACTTATGACATATCGAGTAGTTCAGCTCTTATGGAGGCTAGAAAAGCATTTGAAGCATCCGCTAACTTCCCTAAAAATGTGAAAAAGCCAACTGACTATACTAAGGTTCCTGCAAAGTATATGAATAAATTCTTAGAGTTTTTAAATTCACCTATGCAGTTAGAGGGAGGTAGGCAGATGCCTACAGGCGAGTGGTATAAGTCAATGACAGGTTCTCAAGGTATACAAGTACCTCGTCCAGAGCAACAGCCAGAACAGAAACCTGCTGAGCAACCGGCACCACAAAAGGCTGCACCTAAACCTTCAGGTAAGACAGTTAATATAGGGGGTGTTGATTTTAGTAAAAAATCTTAATATAAAATTTAATGGGAGATCCTAAAAAATTAGTAACTGATTTATTAACAGCTGGCGGATTTGATTACGATGATGATAAAGTAAATTCGCTTATAAGTAATTACGGAAGTGATTATACAAAGATGGCGCAAGATCTTTTGACTGCGGGTTCTTTTGAGTATGATGACGATAAAGTAAATCAACTATTAGGTCAGTATAAACTAAATACAAGAAATACACAAAAGACTGTAGATGCTTTTGGTACGGAGCAGACTATAGACTGGGGTAATAATACTGTAGAAACAACTTATAACCCGGAAAAAGTAAAGGCTAAAGCTAAGGAGATTGCTTCTTCAAAAAACAAAACTTCTACAGAAGTAATGCCTGGTGTCACTCAGACAATAGACTGGGAGAATAATGAGTACACTACTGAAGTAGTGGATGAAGAAAGAAGAGACACCTATTTAGAAAATAAGAGGGCAGCAGATGAGCAAAAAGCCTCTCAGAGAGCTACTTATCAAGGTGGAGTAGGTTTTCCTGGGGGATATAATTATATCCCACAAACAGATCAAGATCTTGATATAGCTACATCTAGAGCTGATAGGGCTATGGCTGATTATGAGAAAGCTGTAGAAGATTCTAAAAGCAATTGGTGGGATGATATTAAAGTATCAGCAAGTGATGTTGGTCTTGCGAACCTTGGGCTCATACAATTAGGTAGATACCTTCCTTTTAAAAATCCACTAGCAGGAGAAAGGCAAAAACAAGAAGTAGAGAGAGAGAAGAAGATACAAGCTGCTGAGGAAATAAAAGCTAAGACTATTGAGAATCTAACGGAAGATGATCTTAAGCCATTGTCTTTTGAAGATATTTATCAATATCAGGCCACTCAATCCACTAATGTAGAAGATGCTACTAATAAGACTTTATTTCAATTAAAGAAAAACTCAGATAGATTAGGTGTAGTAGAAGATTATTTCTATAAAAAACTTAGTGAAGAAGAACAAGCCTTAGCTTTACGTTTAAAGCAGGGGGATACTAGTGTTCAGGTGGATCAGCTAAGCCCTGAGTTTGGGAAGTGGCACGGATCCTATGATAACCTTTCAAAACAAAAAGGTCTTATAAAGGACAATGTAGATAAGTATACAGGTGTTTTACAATTCATAGGTAATCAAATCGGAGAGTTTAAAAATCAAAACTTAGACGATGATACTATAGAAAACAATCTGATAAAGTCGTTGAATGAACTGAAGAGGGAAAAGCCGGAGTGGACTTATGAGATTGAGGATGCCAAACAACTTGTTAGTGGTTGGGATGCAGCTATTGTCGAAGGTGGTTGGTGGAGTATGCTTGGATCTTTGGGAATTAATACTGCAAATAAAGTAAGGAATTCAATCAATTCGGTAGGTAAAGGTCTTAAGTCAGGGTTTTTTTACGAAAACGCTATATCCAATCTTACAAAAGGAGAAGTTGATGATACACTAAAAGAGGAATTTGGCAGAGATATGAGAGACCTCCTTGCTGCACCGTCTTCCCAATTTACAGCAGGATTCTCTTCAAATGTAGTAGAAAAGGGAGGTCTAAAGTTGATTGTAGACGAGGATGGGCAAGTTATCGATGTTAGGAATAAAGATAACAAGAAGATATTTTATCCAACAGAGGAACAAGTAAAAATCATTGAATCCTATAATCCTGAATACGATGGTAAGGGGAAGCAGACTTATAGTGGCGCATCTATAGCTTACACTACATTACAGGTTGCTTCAGATATGATACCAATGATTGCCGCTTCAGCCGTTTCGGGTGGATCGGCTTTAGGTGTTGCTATTGGTGCAGGTTCAACTATGTATGGCTCGTATTACAATGAAGCATTACAGAAGACCGGAGATATGAGTAGGGCTTCTGTTTATGCACTAGTTGCTACAGGTCTTACTTCATATGTAGAATCTAAGATAGGTAAACTAGAACAAAAAATCGGCAGAAGTTTATCAGGAACTGAAAAAGCTGCGATAAGAAGATCCGCACTTGAAGCCTCTGAAGCAACTGCTGAAAGGGGTATTAGAAGTTATGTAGAGGGAAGAGGGGCCATGACTTGGTTGAAGGATAAGACAGCAAGACTTCCTGAATTAGCTAACGATATAAAGGGAGAATTGTTAGAAGAATATTCTAACTTTGGTGTGGATGCAGTTTCAGCGGCTGTTGCAGATATTCCATCTGAATCCGTTAGAGGAGAAGAATTAGAGGAAACTTTCCTTATCACTTCTTTAATTTCCGGAACTTTAGGTGGGGGTAGGATTATTGCTAGCAATGCTCAAGAGATAAATGAAATGCTTGGGTATGCTGCGATGAAGAAAGATAAGTTCGAGCAGATTGGTGAAAACTGGGTTAACTCAGCCACTACAGATAAAGAGAAAGAACTTAGAAGAAAAGATTTTGAAGCTAAAAGAACAGCTGTTGCTGAGGTTAGTGACATGAATGCTTACCTTAATGAGCAGGATTTTTCTGACGAAAAGAAGGACGAGCTGTTCAACTTGGCTTTAGATAAGGCTAAGAAGTTATATCAAGCCGGTGCATCTAACAGCCAAAAAAGCAAGGATAAGTATTTAGCTGATGCTGCTACAATAGAAAAAGAAATAAACAGGGTTGCTGAAGACTTAGGAGGTAAGCCGTTCTATGTACCTGAAAAACCGGCTGGAGCAGAAGCAGAGGAAGGAGCCGAAGCAGAAGTTGTAGAACCAAGTAAAAGAGGATTTGTAACTCAGGATGAATTTAATTCTTTAAAGGAATCAGGGGCAGTGCCTGCTGACGTAACCTTTGAACAATTTAGCGAATTTCCATTAGAAAGACAGCAGGAGTTTAGAACTGCTAAATTAGACAATACAAAAAGAAGAGCTGAACAAGTGCAGGCTCTTTTAGACGACGACACCGCTGAAAGAGAGGCAAGCGGTGAAGGGAACCTTTCATCGAAAGGGAGACAAAAATTAGAAGAAGAACTAACCACATTACAAAACCAAATTAAACAAGAAGAAGATGCCATTCAAAAGCAAGGCGCAGCAGCGGTATCTGTTCAGCCAGAACCCCAAACTAGCGAAGGAGTGGGCGGACAAGTACAACCAGAACCTGAAGTCACTACCGGAGAAGGCGAAGTCGAAACAGAAGTCGAAGTCGCGAAAGAAGAAGTAACTGGGTTAGTACAAGACGAGGCGTTTGATAATTCTTCGGACACTAAATCTTTCGTAGGATCGTTTGTAGATTACCAAGGAGTCAGGGGTGTTCTACTAGAAGACGGTCAAGGTAATATTATTGTAGATACAGGACAAGGAGATGTTTTAGTAGAAGGCGCTTTGTCGGATATGACAAACAAAGACCTTGGCTTAAGCAGGGCCGAGAGGGCAGAAATAAGCGATGGAGATGTTCAAAAGATAGAACAAGATGTAGCTGCCAATATAGACCCTACTGTAATACAAGCAGATTTTGGCACCGGAAGAATATTATACGGAAACAGAGAATTCAAGTACGAGTCTAGCAACCTAGACAAGGACGGGAATACTGTGTCTATAGATGTAACAGATGCTAACGGAAAGAAAAAAACGATACGTAATAAGCAAGCAGTAGAGGAAATAGAACTTCAAAAAATGATTTTTGAAGATTTACTAAACAATAATAAAATAACATTAGATAATGAGTTCGCAAAACAATTCCAAGCCCAAGCAACAAACCTCGGAATCAAACCCACGATTACAGCTCCCCAAAGAGTTGAGAGACGTGCTCAACCAGTACAGCAAGTCGGACCAGCTGAAGGTGCTAAAGGCCCTGAAGCAAAACCAGCAGCTGTAGCGCAGGAACAGGCAGAGGTAACCGCAGAAGCAGCCCCCGTCGAAATAAAGGGATTTGAAGTAAGGAAGAAAGATGGCACAACAGTCCCACCGTCTAATTACAGGAAGAATCCAAATACAGGCAAATGGGTTAAGGTGAACGAACAAGGTAAGGCTACTCCAGTTAGTAGCCCTGCTATTGTACAGCAGTTAGAGGATGAGCAAGCTAGACTTCAGCAGCAACCAACTCAACCTAAGACAGAGCCTACTCCAACAGAAGTAGCAGAAACTCCCGTACCTAAAAATAAAGTCAGGGCAAGTTTTAACATAAAAGATGCCGGAAGGTTAAAAACTATACAAACAACCCCAGCCTTTAAAAATATATTTAGCGAAGAGCAACTTAAGAATCTAAAAGTAGGTGAAAACACAGTTGACTTAAACATGACTGCTTGGGGTAAGGCCCAAAGAATGTTAGACGCTAAAGATGTAACAAAGGAGGCGGGGGTAGAAAAAACTGAACAAAAGGCAGAAACCAAACTAGAAACCACTACTACGAAACCTGCGCCAAAACCCGAAGTTGCAGAACCCGCTCCTGCAAAAGCCGAAGAGCCTGTAGCCGT
>Ga0316617_100000156_pt1 | contig 15066 bp, 10 predicted proteins | sample OWC_Aug_M1_C1_D2_FD_207801 | JGI IMG/M metagenome (GOLD analysis project Ga0316617, IMG submission 207801) | Wetland soil microbial communities from Old Woman Creek delta, Ohio, United States - OWC_Aug_M1_C1_D2_B | ecosystem: Environmental > Terrestrial > Soil > Wetlands | place: USA: Ohio... | reverse complement strand
CGCACTGCCGCGGCCTGCTTCGACGCGCGACCCGGGGCCTTCTTCACGGCCTTGCGGATGGCGATCTTCGCCTTCGCGATGCGCGTCTTCGCCTTCACGGCAGCCTTCGGCTTCGACCTGGCCTTGACCTTCGCCTTGGCCTTGACCTTCGCTTTCGCCTTGGCCTTGCGCATCACTGGCTTTGCGGCCTTCGGTTTGCGCTTCAGGTTGGTGCCCTTGCTGCTGCGGTGCGTGGTGCGCCGCGCCTTCTTCTTCGCTGCCATGGAGAAACCCCTCGTGTGTTCGGGGGCGCGGCGAAGGCCGCGCGTGCCCGTGCTCGCAACGGACGCTAGTGCACGCACCGGGCGGAGTCAACAAGGGAAACGTGCAGTCAGCCCGAACCCTGAATGCCCTGCGAGATGCCATTCACCGACGCGACCAGCGCCTCGAAGATCTCGCGGTCGTGCCGGTCCGCTGCGCGCCAGCGACGCAGCAGGTCCACCTGCGTGAGGTGGATCGGGTCGACGTACGGGTTCCTGAGGCGGATCGAGCGCTGCAGGGTGGGCTCGGAATCGAGCAGCCGTGCGCAGCCCTTGATCGCCAGCACACGCTCGCAACTGCGCTGGTACTCGGCCTCGATGACCGCCGCGAAGCGCTGGTGCTCCGGACGCGCCAGCTGGTCGTAGAAGGCGGCGATGCCCATGTCGGCCCTTGCCAGCATGACCTCGATACCGTCCACCAGGGCCTCGAAGAACGGCCAGCGCCCGTACATGTCGCCCAGCATCGACTCCCCGAACTGCCCGACGACCGCCTCCAGCGCGGACCCGCTCCCGAACCAGCCCGGCAGCATGTGGCGGCTCTGAGACCAGGCAAACATCCACGGGATGGCGCGCAGCGAGTCGATGTCGCGACTGTCCGAGCGCGATACGGGACGCGAGCCGATCTGCATCCGCTCGATGACGTCCACCGGCGTGGCCGTCTGGAAGTATTCCGTGAAGACCGGGTCGTCGTGGACCAGAGCGCGGTATTGCAGGTTGCTGGCCTGCCCGAGCAGCGTCATCGCATCGCGCCAGCGCGTATCCACGAGCTCCGGCCCGTAGAAGCCCGCGGTCGCGAGCATCACGGCGCCCAGCGTCTGCTCGAAGCTGCGCAGCGCAATCGGCCGCAGTCCGTAGCGCTCGTTGATCGCCTCGCCCTGCACAGTCTCGCGGAGCATGCCGCGAACGGCCCCCTGCGGCATGGCGCGCACGAGACCTTCCATCCGGCTGCTGCCGCGGCCGATCGAAGCGCCCCGGCCGTGGAATACCACGAGCTGCACGCCGGCTGCGTCGCACGCCGCGACCATCGCTTCCTGCGCCCGGCGCAGCAGCCAGCGCGACGCCACGATGCCCGCCGACTTGTTGCTGTCGGAGTAACCGAGCATCACGGCCTGCCGGTGGCCCCGGTCAGCCAGGTGTGCCCGGTACACGGGATCCGCCAGCAGGCGGCCGATGATGGCACCAGCCTCCTCGAGAGCCTCGACGGACTCGAACAGCGGCGCGACGTCGAGCGGTACCTGCCCGCCGGGGCTTTCAGTCATTCCCGCCCAGCGTGCGAGCAGCAACACCGACAGCACGTCGTCGATGTCCTGCGCCATGCTCACGACGTAGGTGCCCACGGCCGGCTCGCCGAAGCGCTTGCGGCAGAATTCCATCGCCTCGAACACCCACAGAGCGCGCTTGCCGGCGGGCGTCAGGTCCTCGAACGGCGATTCGTTGGAGGCGAGCGCGCGCCCGAGCCGGTCGGCGCGCTCGAGGGCGGAACGCCGGGCCCAGCCGGGATCGCCGAGCGCGCTGCCGACGATCTCGCGGTGCATCAGCGCATGCTGGCGCACGTCGAGCGTCGCCAGGTGGAAGCCGAAGGTCCTGATCCGACGCAGGATGCGGTGGACGTGGAACATGCCGGCCTGCCGCCCGTGATTGGCGGCAAGGCTCTGCTCGACCAGTTGCAGGTCATCGATCAGCTGCCCGACCCGGTCGTATTGGCCGGACCTGCCGTCGTACGTGGCACGCAGCCGCTCGGCCACCTGCCCGAGGAATACCCGGTACGGCATGCGATCGTGGCTTGCCGGCACCGATGCTCGCGCGCCCGAGACCAGGCTGCGGTAGGCCTCTATGCGGGAGTTGAGTTGCGGCGATACGTGGACGCGACTCTCGCTCTGGCTCAGCTTCTCCGCCAGGACCTGCACCTCCTGGAAGTACCGGTTGACGATCAGCTGGTGGTGCCGGTGGCAGCTCTCGCGGATGGTCTTGGCGTGCACGTCGGGGTGACCGTCCATGTCGCCACCCACCCATGAGCCGAAGTGCAGCACCTCCGGCACGCGCAGTGCGTCGGGAGCGGCGCCGAACGCCCTGGCGAGCGCAGCTTCGATTTCCTCATAGAACGCCGGGATGACCTCGTAGATCACCTCGACGAGGAAGAACAGCACGTGTTCGCGTTCGTCCGCGACGGTAAGCCGATCGCGGGAGTTGTCGGCGGTCTGCCAGCCCGTCGTAAGCTCGGTTCGCACGCGCTCGACCGTGGCGCGGCGCTCGCCCGGCGTCTGCGAAGGATCCAGCCTGTCGATCAGCAGCCGTGCGATGCGCTGCTGCTGGCGCAGCAGCGTACGGCGGGTCGATTCGGTCGGATGCGCGGTGAACACCGGCTCGATGCTGAGCTGCCCGAGCAGCGCCTCCACCTGCTGCAGCGAGAGCCCGCGCGAGCGCAGCTTCGCAAAGCACTCCTCCAGCCCGCCCGGTTGCGGCGTGCTGCTGTCGTTCATGTACTGCCGGCGGCGGCGCACGCGGTGCACCTTCTCCGCCGTGTTGACCATCTGGAACCAGGCGGAAAAAGCGCGGATCAGCTCGCGCGCCACGGCCGGAGGACGCTCCTGCGTGCGCACCACCAGTTGCACACTGTCCTCGGCATCGCCCTGCCGCCGGCCAATGGCGGCCTGCCGGTCGCCCTCGACGGTCTCGAAGATCTCGTCGCCGCACTGGTCCCGGATCACCTCGCCGACGAGCTGGCCGAGCGCGTGCACGTCGTCGCGCAGCGCCGCGTCCTTGATCGGGAAGAATATGCCTTTGCGGGCCATGGCCGCGGGGTGGGCGGACTTGCTACGGGGGGGTGGTCAGGAGGCGTGGCGCCCCGGCGGGCGGCTGGATGGAACTTGCTGAATCGAGTAGTCGGTACATTGCGAATGCTACCAGAGCTGCCGGGCTATTCCACGTTGCCGCAACGCAACAGATGGACAGGGCGCCACGTCGGGACATTCGGCGGCCCAAGGTACACTGCGTTCGGGGGCTTTGTAGGTTCCGATCGTGAGTGGCATGCTCGCAACGTCCATATCGCTCGCCATGGCGGGCGCGTCCAACACAATCTCGGGGGATCAATATGAATTACGGAAAGTCACGCCTGTTCGCACTTGCGGCCGCGCACGGCGCTTCGCTTCTGGCAGTGCCGGCGGTCCTGCAGGCGCAAGCCACGTCGGGCCAGCTCGAGGAAGTCGTGGTCACGGCACGCCAGCGCGAGGAGAACATCCAGGACGTTCCGGTCACGATCACCGCATTCACGGCGACCGAAATCCGCAATGCCGGCATCGCGAGGCCCGAGGACTTCATTGCACTGACGCCGGGCGTGTCGGTGGTACATACGGCCGAGGCCGGCGACATGCAGGTCAGCATCCGCGGCATCAACACCGGCCGTGACGTGGAACCGAACTTCGCGCTGGTCGTGGACGGCGTGCTGCAGACCAACCCGAACGCGCTGAACCAGGAACTGGCGAACGTCACGCAGATCGAGGTGCTCAAGGGCCCGCAGGGCGCCCTGTACGGCCGCAACGCGGTGGCTGGCGCCTTCATCGTCACGACCCGCAAGCCTGGCGAGGAACTCGAAGCGGAGGTCCGCGCGGGTTACGGCACCCAGAACAGCTACGATGCAAGCCTGTACGTCGGTGGTCCGATCAGCGGCTCCGTGCGCGGCTCGATCGGCGCTTACACGCGCAGCACGGACGGGTTCTACGACAACAGTTTCCTCGGCTGCGATGACTGCGTGGATACCTTCTCGGAGGACGGCTTCAACGGCCGGCTGTTGTTCGACGTCGGCGGCGGCGAGATGGACTTCAAGGCCCGGTATTCACAGATCGACTCGGGCGCGATCAACTTCAATGCGTCGCTGGCGCTGGTCGACGCGGCAGCGGCCTTTAATAACCCGTCGTTCTACGCGAACCCGAACAACCAGAATTTCGTGTACATCAACAACATCAAGGCGAGCAACGAGCAGGAGAACCTCAACCTGTCGCTGCGCGGCGACTGGGACGTCTCGTTCGCCACTCTCTCGGGCTACATCTCCTACAACGACCAGCAGAACTACTTCCTGACGGACGGCACCAGCGCGGCGTTCGGCCTCTACAATTTCAACTCAGTGTGCCAGGCGTCGAACGACCAGATCGTCGCCTCACGCTTCCCGTTGCCGTCACCGTTCTTCGCCGCGCCATCAAGCCTGTGGGGCACGCCCGCAGCCCCGCTCGGCAGCTTCCTGCCGCCCTACAGCCCGACGACCTGCGACGGCTACCAGTACCAGGAGCGTAATCAATCGGACACCAGCATCGAGGTGCGGCTGACGTCGCCCGGCGATGAAGCGCTGCGCTGGGTGGGCGGCCTCTATTACGCCTACATCGACCGCGACGTCGTCGTTTCGCAGGGTTCCGACCTGAACCAGGGCCTGTCGGCCAGGGCGTTCGTGCCCACGAGCGGCAGGAACCCGACCGACCTGCTGTACGACGACACATTCAAGACCAACGTCTATTCGGTTTTCGGCCAGCTCGCCTACGATGTCGTCGAGAACGTCGAACTCGCGCTCGCGCTGCGCTACGACAGCGAGCAGCGTGACGTGGACAACAACGTCAAGACCTGCAACTCGAGCACGCCCACCGGGTGCCGCGCGCAGACGCCGTTGTTTGCCTTCGGGTCGAACCCCTACATCAACCCCGCCTACACGGCGACGCCGTCGTACGCGACTGACGGCATCCCGGACCGCAGCAAGACCTTCTCGGAGCTGCAGCCGAAGCTGTCGGCCAACTGGGCGGTCGACGAAGACATCTCGCTCTTCGCATCATACGGATTCGGGTTCCGCAGCGGCGGCTTCAACTCGTCGGGCAGCGAGGCGACGATCAACCAGTACTTCGGCAACCTGTTCTATTCGCCCGGGGTGCGGAACATCTCGGACGTGAAGGACGACTACAAGAGCGAGACTTCCGAGGCCGCCGAGATCGGCATGAAGTCGATCCTGCTCGACCGTCACCTGCAGGTGAACCTCGCCGCGTTCTACACGAACGTCGAAGACCTGCAGTACTTCAACTTCTTCGTCGGCCCGTTCGGCCTGCTTCGCGTCGTGACCAACATCGACGAGGTAACGATCCAGGGCATAGAAGCCGACTTCCACTGGAACGTCACCGACAGCGTGAGCCTCTACGGCGGCTATTCGTACATCGACAGCGAGATCGACCAGTACAACGGCCGACCGTACACAAAGGGCAACAAGGTGCCGTACGCGCCGGAATACACCGGCAACCTCGGCGTCGAGTGGCTCTACCCGATGACGGCCTCGCTGAAGCTGCTGGCGCGGCTCGACGCAACCTTCGTCGGCGAGACCTGGTTCTCGCCGGTGCAGGACGAGACGCTGCCTAACCTGTTCACCGGGTTCGGCTTCGGCAACGGCGACTTCTCGAGGCAGAAGCGCGATGCCTACTCGGCCCTCAACCTGCGCCTCGGCGTCGAGGGCGAGAACTGGACCGCGACCGCGTGGGGCCGCAACGTCGGCGACGAGGACTACCTGCAGGAGATCATCCCTGCGCCGGAATTCGGTGGGTCGTTCATCCACCAGTCGCCCGGCGATTCGTACGGCGTCGAGGTGACCTACAGGTTCTGAACCGACTCTCCGCCGTCCCGGGATGGCCCGAGAGGAAGCCCGGGTCGCGCAAGCGGCCCGGGTTTTTTTCTTGCGTGAGGTTATCCGCCGGTCAGTCGCCGATGCCGAAAACCCTGAGCGCGTTGTCACGCAGCAGCAGCCGGCGGACCTCTGGCTTGAAGCCCAGGTCCGCGATCTCCCCGACCGTGCGCTCGAAGTCGAGCACCGGGAAGTCGGTGCCGAACAGGACCTTGCTGCGACCATAGCTGCCGATGTACTTCACGAAGCTCTCAGGCCAGTACTTCGGGCTGTGCGCGTCGGCGACGATGTAGACGTTCTCGTGCTTCCACGCCATCGCCACCATCTCGTCGTGCCAGGGAATGCCGACGTGGATGCCGAGCAGCTTGAGTTCCGGGAAGTCGCAGGCCACGCCGTCGAGCGTGATCGGCCGTCCAACGCTGCGCAGCCGCTGGTCGGGTGAGTAAATCAGCGACTGGCCGACCTGCGTCATGAACGGCACTCCGAGCTCGCAGCATTTCGCGTAGAACGGGTACCACTTCGCGTGATCGGGCGCGAGTTCGAACCAGTGCGGGTAGGCATGCGCGCCGATGTAACCCATGTTGCGCACCGCGTCCTCGAACGCACGCAACCCGTCCATGCCCTGCGTCGGGTCGATGCCCGCCAGGCCGTAGAAGCGGCCCGGGAACTGCTCGCAGGCACGCGCCACGACCTCGTAGGGCATGTGGTATGAACCGGGCAGTCCAAGCCGGCCGGTGCGCGCCGCAACCAGGAACCCCCTTTCGATCCCCGCCTCCGCCATGCGCTCGAGCATCTGCTCGAGGCTCAGCCCCGGCATCGGGCTCTTCGCCTTGACCTTCCCGGCGAAGAACCCGTCCTTCCAGTCCGGCCGATGCGAGAGCGCCTCGGGCGTCCAGATGTTGACGACCGCGTCGATTGCCTTCACGTCCACGTCATCCAGTGCCATCTTGCTGTCCCCGCGTGTCACTCGCCGGCCGCGACTGCGGCGCCGGCGGCCAGCATGGCCTCGATCTGTACGGCCGTATACCCGAGTTCCCGCAGAAGCTCGCGCGTGTGTTCGCCCAGGCGCGGCGCGTGACGTCGCGTGACCTCGGCCGGCGTGCCGGAGAAGTTCACCGGAAAGGCGGTCGTGCGCAGCCGGCCTTCGGACGGGTGATCCACGCCCTTCCAGAAGCCGGTCGCGACCAGGTGCGGGTCGTGCGCCAGGTCCTCGAGCGTGTTCACCCGGTTGATCGGCACGCTGGTCGCCGCGAACAGCTCGAGCCATTCATCGGTGGTGCGCGTCGCCATGATCTTCGCAGTCTCGGCATAGGTGTCGTCGATATTCTTCGTGCGATCCGCCATCGTGCGGAAACGCGCGTCGGACTTGAGGTCCGGCCGCTGCACCACGTCGCAGAACACGTCCCAGTGTGCGTTCATGTACGGCAGGATCGCCACGTAGCCGTCCTGCGTCCTGTAAGGCCTGCGATGAATGCTCATCAGCCTCACGTAGCCCGGCGGCCCGAGCGGCGGCTCGAACGTCATGCCCCACAGGTGCTCGGCCATCACGAACGAGACCATCGTCTCGAACATCGGCACCTCGATTTCCTGTCCCCGGCCCGTGCGCTCGCGGTGGTAGAGCGCCGCCAGCACGCCGTACACGACCGTGATCGCGGTCGTCTTGTCCGCGACGACCGTGGGCAGGTAGCGAGGCTCGCCGAGCACGAGCTTGTTCAGCATCGCAATGCCCGAGATCGACTGGATCGAATCGTCGAGCGCGCCCTTGGCGCCGTAGGGTCCGTTGCGGGCGTAGCCGTAAGACCCGCAGTAGACGATCCGCGGGTTCACGGCCTGCAGCGCCTCGTAGTCGAGCCCGAGCTTGGTCATGACCTGCGGGCGGTTGTTGTGCACGAACACGTCGGCGTTCTTCACGAGGTCGAGCACCGCCTGCCTGGCCTCAGGCTGCTTGACGTCGAGCACGATGCTGCGCTTGTTGCGGTTGCAGGTGAGGTACAGCGCCGCCATGCCCGGATGGCGGAATGCGCCGAGCTGGCGGTTGCTGTCGCCGGCGGGCGCCTCGATCTTGACCACGTCAGCGCCCATGTCGGCGAGGATCTGGCAGGCCCAGGGACCGAGCACGACGCTCGTGAGTTCGACCACCCGCACGCCTTCCAACGGTCCTGGCATCTCGCGGCCCCGGCTGCCCCTGCAACCCAGGCAGACTAACCGCCGCTTCTTCGCGCGGGCAAGCGCATTGTCCGCAGGGTTGCGCGCTGCTATACAGGCCGCCTGCGCCGCACAGCCACAACCGGTCCACGCTGCCCGATGGTCCAGACAGTCCGGCACCTCGGCGGCAACGGCTCCCCGGTGGACTTCGAGAGGACCCCGGCTTGAACCCGACTCTACCGCTCGCGGGCATCCGCGTACTCACGTTCGAGAACTTCGGCGCGGGCCCGTTCGGCTCGATGTACCTTGCCGACCTGGGCGCCGAGGTGATCAAGATAGAGAACCGGGACCAGGGCGGCGACGCGACTCGCAGCATGGGGCCGTTCTTTCTCGGGGAACACGACAGCCACTTCTTCCAGACCTTCAACCTGAACAAGAAGAGCGTCACGCTGAACCTCAAGCTCGACGAGGGACGGCAGGCCTTCCGGCGACTCGTGCGCAAGGCCGACGTGGTCATGAACAACCTGCGCGGCGACCAGCCGGAGAAACTTGGCCTCGACTACACGGCGCTCGGCGCGTCGAATCCGCGCATCCTGTGCGCGCACCTTTCGGCGTACGGCCGCGACAACGAGCGCAAGGGCTGGCCGGGCTACGACTACCTGATGCAGGCCGAGGCCGGCTACCTGCACCTCACCGGCGAACCCGGTACGCCGCCGGCGCGGATGGGCCTGTCGATCGTCGATTACATGACCGGCCTCACGACGGCCGTCGCGGTGCTCTCCGCTCTGATCGGTGTGATGAAGTCAGGCCACGGCGGCGACATCGACGTGTCGTTGTTCGACGTGGCGCTGCACCAGCTCACGTACCCGGGCAGCTGGTACCTGAACGAAGGCCACAACACCGAGCGCCTGCCCCGCAGCTCGCATCCGTCGGCCGTGCCCGTACAACTGTTGCGCACTTCCGACGGCTGGATCTTCGTCATGTGCATGACCGATAAGTTCTGGCAGGCGTTGCTTGGCGAACTCGGCCGCGCCGACCTCGCGTCGGACGCACGCTTCGCCACGTCGGACATGCGCCGCCGCAACCGTGACGAACTGACGGAAGTCCTCGACTCGGAATTCGTCCGCCGCAAGACACGGCAGTGGCTCGACCGGCTGCAGGGGCTGCTGCCCGCCGCGCCGGTGTACGACCTGGCAGAGGCGCTCGACAACCCGTACGCGAGCGCGATCGGCATGGTGCGCGCGCTGCCGCATCCAGCCCGGCCGGACTTCAGGGTGCTCGCCAATCCCATCAAGCTCGACGGCGCGCGCCTGCCCTCGCGACTCGCGCCCGGCCTGGGAGAGCACACGGACTCGCTGCTGCGCGAAGCCGGCTACTCGGACGCCGAGATCGCCACGCTGCGCGAGCGAGGAGCGGCCTGATCAGGTGACGGGCCGGGACGGTGCGCGTAAAGGCTTGGTTTTCAAAGGTATCCCTAGTCCGGTGCGGGCCGGGACGATCCGCTCCCCGGGACAACATTCGCCGTCATTCTGTTAAAGTCCGCGGCCGGATCAATCATTTCCAAGAGTGACAATGCAGCGAATCATTGCCCTGCTGACCCTCGCCCTCGCGCTCGCCTTCGGCGGTACGGCCCATGCCGACGAAAAGACCGACAAGAAGCTCGAGGACTGCCGCAAGGTATTCGAATCGTTCACGGACCTCTCTGAGCAGTCCGTGCCGACGTGGATGCTCGAGCGCGCCTACGGAATCGTGGTGATTCCGCAGGTCATCAAAGGCGCCGTGATCTTCGGCGGGCGTGGCGGACGCGGCTGCATGGCGGTTCGCAACCCCGATGGCAACTGGTCGAACCCCGTGTTCGTCACGCTGGGTGGCGGCAGCTGGGGCTTCCAGTTCGGCGTGCAGTCGTCCGACGTCGTGCTGGTGCTGATGTCGCGGCAGAGCGTTGAGGGCATCAGTGGCGGCAAGGTGACGCTCGGCGCCGACGCCAGCGTGGCGGCCGGGCCGCTCGGGCGCAGCGCGTCAGCGAACACGGATGCGTCGTTCAAGGCGCAGGTGCTGTCGTACTCGCGCAGCGAAGGACTGTTCTTCGGTGTCGCACTCGACGGCAGCGTCATCTCCGTCGACGACAAGTACAACTGGAGCGCGTACGACCAGGCTGACCTGTACGCGTCCGAGATCATGGAAGGCAAGACCAAGACCGTGCCGCCTGCGGCGAAGGAATTTACGGCTGCTCTCACCCGGGCAACGCAGGCGGCGAGCGCAACGGCTGCGCCGGCGACACCTGCGGCAGCAGCTGGGCCAGCAGCCCCTGCCGAGGCGCCCCCCTCTGACGTGCCCCCCGAAGACATCGCGGGGGATGTCGCAAAGACCTACCCGCTGGAGGATTCGAAGCCCGGCGCGCCGCCGCCGCCCTGAAGCGCGACGGCGCGGCGCAACGGACGCCCGGGGTTCAGCGCGCCCTCGGGCGCAGCGCCTCGGCGAGGCCTGCCCAGATCGCGGGGTCGCTCAGCACGACGCTCAGCCCGTTGATGATGAACTGCACGCCGATGCAGATCATCAGGAACCCCATCAGCCGGGTCAGCGCGACCATGCCGGTGGCGCCGAGGACTCGATGGAAGCGCTCGGCGCCGCGCAGCACGAACCACGAGATCAGGACTACGGCGAGGATGCCGGTCGCCACGCCGAGATAATCGGCGATGCGGTCCCATCCGTGCCGCGCACTCGCCTGCGAACCGAGGCTCATCACGACTGCGAACGTGCCGGGGCCAGACAGCCCAGGCATCGCAAGCGGCGTGAAGGCGATGTCATGCCGGATTTCGCCAGGCTGCGGCGCCGTGCGGGACGCGTCCCGGGGGTCCGGAAACAGCATGCCGAAACCGAGGAACGCGACGATCATGCCACCGGCGATCCTCATGCCGGGAATCGAGATCCCGAAGAAACCCATGATCAGGCTGCCGGCCACCAGGAAGCTCGAGCAGAGCACGAACGTGTAGATGCAGGCACGCCGGATCTGCCGTTGCCGTTCCTGCTCGGGAAGATGCGCGGCGACCGACATCACGAGCGGTACGGCACCTAGCGGGTTGACGATGGGCAGGATCGCGAGCAGCGCACCCGCCGCATAGCCGAGATACGCAGTGAACCATTCCATGTGCGCACTTTAGCTGGCCGCTAGAATCCGCGCATGCCCGTCTCGCAAAGCACACGTCGCCTCCGACTGACCGCGTGGCTGCTCATCGCGGCCCTGACCCTGGTCGCGGTGTCCGAGCGGAGCCTCTGCGGCGGCCTCGCGGGCGAACTGATGCAACTCGCGGGGCTGGCCTTGATCACCTGCGCCGCGCTGGGCCGCATCTGGACCTCGGCCTTCATCGCCGGCTTCAAGGACACGAGCCTCGTGCGGGAGGGTCCCTATTCGGCGCTGCGCCACCCGCTCTATGCGCTTTCGCTGCTCGCGATGCTGGGCATTGGCCTGGCGACCCGCAGCATCGCGATCACCCTGGTTCTGATGACCGCCTTCGTCGCGATCTACCTTCGCTCGGCCAGGCGCGAGGATGCTTTCCTGGCACGGGCCCATGGCAGGGCTCACGCGGAGTATGGCCACCGCCTGCGGGCGTTCTGGCCTGACTTTCGCCAATACCGGGTGCCGGAGTCGATCGAGGTTCGGCCCCGCGTCTTCTGGAAAGCCTTCCTCGATGCGGGCTCGCTGCTCGGCCTGTACGTCCTGATCCGCCTTGCGGACCTCTTGCAGGTGGGCGGCATCGCGCCGACATGGCTGTCGCTGCCGTGAACGCGCCTGCCGAGCGGCAGGTGCTCAAGCGCGACCAGTTCGGCAGCGTCTGCTGCCTGCGCAATTCCTCGACGTCCGGCATCTCACTCTGCGTGGAGCGCGACACGACCGCCGCCGCCTGGTGGATGCGCTGGCTGGCACGCCGTCTCGCCGCACGAGAGGCAAGGGCACTCGCGGCGCTGGAGCGTTTGCCCGGCCTGCCGAGAATCGAGTCCTGGGATGGGCAGAGGCTGCGTCGCAGCTGGATAGCGGGCGAACCGATGCATCGCTCGCCGCCCGCCAGCCCCGCGTATTTCCGTGAGGCACTGCGGCTCGTGCGACGCATGCACGAGTCCGGCATCCTGCACAACGACCTGGCGAAGGAACCGAACTGGCTGGTGACGCCCGAGGGCTCGGCTGCGCTGGTCGACTTCCAGCTGGCGGCTCGACCACGCATGCGTGGCCGATTGTTCAGGGCGCTCGCCTACGACGACCTGCGCCACCTGCTGAAGCACAAGCGCACGTATTTCCCGGAGCGGCTCACGTCGCGCCAGCTCGCGATGCTGCAACGACGCTCTGTCGTGTCCGCGCTCTGGGCCCGTACCGGGAAACCGCTCTACAAGCTGGTGACGCGGGGAATGCTGGGCTGGGCGGACCGGGAGGGCGCAGGTGACCGCTAGCGCATTTCGCGATCCACGCGCTCGAAATCGAGCGCGGGCTGGTCGCCAGGCCGGAAATAAAGGTACCTGCCGCTCATCTGCTCCAGCGCCTGCTCCCGTTCCGGACGCGTCGCGAACCAGTGCTCCTTCTGCCAGTCGTCGCCGACGAGATTGCGGAACGGGTCGCCCTTGCGCAGTCGCACCAGGATTCCAAACGGACGGATCTCGGGCAGCGCCTCGCGAAGATTGTGATCGTGACAGGCAGTCATGGTCGTCCGGTGCAGGGATATCTGTTTATTCTAACGCGAATCCCCAATGCGCTCCCGCGCTGCGCAATCCAGTGCTCGTCAGAACGTCTTGCCGAGAATGAGGTAAAGCGCCGCATCGCCCTCGGCATAGCCACCAGCGAGATACAGCGGCCCAAACGGGGTTTCCGCGGCGGCAAAGATGCTCCCGCCGGTCTTCAGGTCACTCCAGTCCACCGCGTCCTGGTCCGGCCAGACGTTTCCGAGCTCGAACGACGCTCCGATGTAAGCCGGGAACTCGAACAGCCCGGTCCCTCCGCGGCTGACCCGGCGATAGGCAATCGTCCGCACGATGCCGAGTTGCGTGCCGATCAGCGCGTCCCGCGGCAGGCCGGAAAGGTTCATGAAACCACCCAGCGTGAACAGTTCCTGCGGCGAGACGACCCGGTCGTCGAGTGCCGACCCGCCGTCCATCGAAAGCACGAAGCTGTTGCGCCCATAGGTGCGTGCGAGCACCCACGAGGCCTCGAGGATGTTGGCATCCGCACTGGCGCCCAGCGCTTCGTTCTGGGACTGCCAGCTCGCCCGGAAGGCCTGGCCACGCTTCGGGAAGTAGGCGCTGTCGAGACGGTCGTAGCCGAACAGCAGATACGCCGCTCCGATGTCGAAATCCTCGCCCGGCACGACGGGCTCGCCGATCATCACGCGGCTGCTGCCGTCACCACGCCTTACGCCGAGGCGCACCTCGCCCCAGTTCGAAAGCTCCGCGCCGAGCGCCAGCGATACCTCGGTGTCACGATTGCGGTACTGCGCCACGCGGCGCCCGTCGTCCACGATCTGCAGCACTTCGATCTCGTAGCGAAAGCCCGGCGCGACGAACAGGTCCGTCGTGAGTGTCAGCGGCTGGAACAGCTCTGCGCTGAAGATCGGGTCCTCGCCGATCTGCGTGTCGATCTGCACCTCACCGTCCAGCGAGTTCACCCCGGTCATGAGCAGGCGCGCGCCCGCGTTTGCCACTGTCCCGCCCTCGTAGTCGCTCTCGATGCTCATGCCGATGCGCAGGAAGTTCGGTCCCCAGGACTTGCGCCGCAGGTCGATCTCCAGGCCGCGCTCGCCTTCGTCGCGCACGACGCGATAGTCCACCGCCTCGAACCGGTCGAGTCCGTACTGGCGATAGGCCTTGTCCTGCAGCGCCACCGTGTCGAGCGGCTTTCCCGCCATCGAGCCGAACACGGCCTCGATGCGTTTCGCGTCGGCCTCCGAGCGAGCAGCCGGCCGCACAAAAGCGACCTGGAAAGCAGGATCGACGGTATTCGCGCGCCGAGCGGCGTAGGCCCGGAAAGTGTCGGCCGGCACCGCCAGCGCCGCGAGCTTCTCTGCGACGCCCGCGACCGCCGTCTCTCCCGCGGTCATCACCTGCGGCATGCGCGCAAAATCGATGGCCGTCATGCGGCCGAGTTCGGGCTGCACCAGCACGTCCGCCGGGCCGAGCTCGCGCAGCGACGCGGCCGTGCCCCGCCGCACCATGATGCCGATCATCTGGTTCGAGACGTCGAGGGGTGTCGCGAGGCCGTCGCGACGCGAGAGCGGGAAACTGACGTCCACGGCGATCACCACGTCGACGCCCATCTCCTTGACGAGGTCCACCGGGAGGTTGTTGACCAGCCCGCCGTCCACGAGCAGCTGCCCTCCGATCTCGACCGGCGCCAGCACGCCCGGCGCGGACATGCTCGCGCGCAGCACGGTTGCGAGGTCGCCTGAGCGCAGCACCACGGCATCGCCGGTCTCGAGATCGGTCGCGAGCGCCCGGAACGGCGTCGGCAGCTTGTCGAAGTCCTGCACATCCGCGACGGGCATGGTCGCGTTGCGCAGCACCTGCGTGATCTTCTGTCCCTGCACGAGACCGAGCGGCAGCACGACGCCGTCGTCGGCACGCACGCCAAGTCCGCCGCTCGCAAGGAAGCTGCGGTCGTCCTGCTTGCGGCGATAGACGAGATCCTTGCGTGGCGCGCGGTCGCGCAGCAGGTCCTGCCAGTCGAGCGTGCGGAACACCTCCGCGATTTCGTCGCCGGTCATTCCGGCCGCATAGAGTCCACCCACGACGGCCCCCATGCTGGTGCCGGCCACGGCGTCGATGGGGATATGAAGCCTCTCGAGCGCACGGATGACGCCGATGTGGGCCGCGCCGCGGGCGCCGCCGCCGCTCAGCACCAGGCCGATGCGCGGACGATCGGCGCCGGGCTCCGGGGAGTATTCGTCACCCGAAGCCCACGCCGTGCCGGGCACCAGGCCGAGCGCGAGGCCCGCCAAC
>Ga0316617_100000155_pt1 | contig 15074 bp, 11 predicted proteins | sample OWC_Aug_M1_C1_D2_FD_207801 | JGI IMG/M metagenome (GOLD analysis project Ga0316617, IMG submission 207801) | Wetland soil microbial communities from Old Woman Creek delta, Ohio, United States - OWC_Aug_M1_C1_D2_B | ecosystem: Environmental > Terrestrial > Soil > Wetlands | place: USA: Ohio... | reverse complement strand
TGTCCAAGATTCTTTCTTGAAGGGACAGCAAGTGGAGAGAATATAATATCAAGGGGTTTGCCGTCTGCTTCAGGCATTTCGTCAGTAGGCACTATCCTTGTAATAGTCCCCTTGTTCCCATGCTTTCCTGAAAGCTTATCTCCAAGTTTTAGAGGATTTGAATTTGAATAAGTGATGAAAATCCTTTGCTTTACTCCCGCCTCAGGTTTTTCAACAACGTGCACCCTTTTTACAATGCCTTCCTCATAAGAGGTTCTTGGTATTGTTTTCTTTTCATAATCATATTCAGTATTATCACCGAAGCCTACAAGCTTCTCAAAGCCTACAAGTTCACTCTTTTTAGGCCTTTTCTTTATCCATCCTACAAGGGTGCTTCCAGGTCCAAATTTAGAGCCGACCTTAATAATCCCATCCTCATCAAGATTGGTAAAGTTGGGGTCTTTTGCATATTTTCTGGCTTGAGCTAAAACATTGCTGCCTCTTCCGCCTGTTACCATGTCTTTTCCGGTTTTTTGATCTTTTAACTCTTTGATATCGATAACCTTTTCTCCGACTTCTTCTGTGGCCATTCTGTTAGCGAAATCCTTACTAACGACAATGCCATCTTCATAATTGTACCCCTTAAAAGGTAAATACCCTATTCTTGCGTTCATCCCAAGAGCAAGTTTCCCATCTCTTGTATTCCAACCCTCAGCTATTAACTGTCCAGGTTTAACTCTGTCTCCCGGCTTTACAATAACTTCATTGTGCATAAAACTTTGATTAAGAGGGAAATAATGATAATATTCGTGATTATGCACATTTCCTTTGTCGTCTCTGACTACGATTTCTTTATTATTAATTTCATGTACGGTGCCATCCATTTTCGACCTTACAGGTTTTCCGTACAGTTCTCCTATATGATCTTCATAAGTTTTTGCAGTGCCATTAACTGACGTCATCACGAGAGGCACTTCCCTATTCTTTAAAAGAATAGCCTGCCTTTGCATATTAGTTCCCATCATAGCTCTGTTACCATCATTGTGACCAACATAAGGAATCATATTTGCTGTATAATTGAGAAGATTTTGCGGAGCCTTATCAACATATTTTATTTCTGAGACATGCGCTTCTATAGTCTTACCTCTATATCTTGCCGGCACAATATCTTTAATGAATTTAACAGTACTGCCGTCCTTTTTTACAGCTCTACTATCGAAGTAAGCAACCTTTACGTCGTATTCATCGTTTGGAGATAATTCAACAGTATTAGCTTCGCTGTCTATCGCCTGGCCATTCTTTACTTTTAGAACAGGGATATAAACAGTTTGGTTTCTAAGCTTTGCCGCTTGCGTTAAATGTTCAACAAGTCCTATATTATCAGATTCGGGTGTCTCTATCGGGTCAATCCTGTTAACAGAGTTATTCTTTATATTTCTGGGTTTTACTATATTTATCTTTTCATCGGAAGATATTCCGCCCTTGCCTGAATCGCTTAACTGGGAAACCCTGTTAGTTATAGAAGCCATAAGTAAGGGGTTCGTCTGCTCTGAACTTTGAGATAGCGGATCCCTGCTCATGAATTTGTCTACTCCGGACCCTAACCTTGTAATATCCCTGATTTGCTTCCAGTCATGCCTATTCTTTTTCATTGCTTCCGAAGCATTATTTTTGAATTTTAGAAAATCAGCCTCTACTTCTCTCATGATGAGATCGTTGTCGCTTAATATTGGTTTAAATCTAAGGTCGCTCTTGTCATCTTGCTCGATATCATTTCTAGCAACTCCAAAAGCTTTTGTTACGGCCTTAGAGATAACATCTTTTGTAATTGTCGAAGCTCCTATTCCAAGCGTCGCTTCATTAACTTTTTTACCTGAGTCTCCGAATATAGCGTTTTCTTCAAGAAAAGCCATAAGCTCTTCTTTCGCCTTTGCTGTAGTTGGATAAGTTTTCCCTGTCACAGCTTTTGCTATGTCAGCAACTGATCTTGCGCCTTTGTTCTTTGCAAAAAGCGTGTCAGAAATCTGATTATTCCCTATCATTTTTGCTATTTCTGCATCGCTAAATCCCATTTCACGTAAAAAGTTGATACCGTTAAAAACAGATTTCCCACTCTGATATCCCACCACGACATTAAATTCTAAGTCTACTGGATTAACAATAAGGCTTATCGGAGGCATATATTTTGATGAGTGAGCCTTATCAAACATAAAGCTAGAAGTTACAACGTTGCTAGAGGCGTTTTTCTCCGTATAAACTCCTGGATTTAATATCATTGAGTTGAGAATATTTTTTTCATTTCCACCTACGATATATGTATTCCTTTCAGTCATATAGTAAAATGGAAAAAGTTTTAAATGCCCACTAGTAGACAAGGTTTTACCTGAAGCATCATCCTTAACGACAATATTTCCTTTTACTTGACCAACAAGACTTTGCTTGCCACTATACTTTAATTCAAGTTGTTTATTAATGCTGTTTAAAGCTTCTGGCTCAGTAAATGTGATATTCTCAATGTACATACTTTTGCCATTACTTCTTATTGGAGTATTTTGCTTTATGAACTCTTTTATCCTATTTTGCAAGTCAATTGTTTTTTCATGCAGCATTTTATATCAACGCCCCTTCCTCCCTATAATCTTCAAACTGTACGTAAACAATGAGGAGCCCATCTTTTGAACTAAAGAATTCCTTATTGGTCGTAACTGTAATTAGCGGTTCATTTAATAATGCTTCGAGTTGCTTTTCTTGCCCGGGGAGAATAAATGTTCTTACTCCGAACTTCACTGTATCACCTCGTCATTTCAAACTGTTTCTTCTTGGAGGCTTTTGCTCAGGCATTGGCCTCATATCTGTAGCTGCTGCTCCTTGCAATGTTTGCATTGCCGCCGTTACTTTTTTCTTGTAATCTGCAGGCAATGTAGCAAGAAATTGATCTCTTTCTTGTGGGGCAACTTTCATTAATTTCATAGCGATACTTTTTATCTGAGCTTCTTCGTTGATTTCATCGTTTTTGCCTTTGTCAGAATTCATTTGTTGCTGCTCTTGAGCCTGCATAGCATCAACCGGCATTCCTGCGTTAGAGTCAACTGGAGGAGCTCCAAACTTTTCCTGATGATCAGCAAGTTCTTTCTGCATTTCTATTTGACGCTTTTGTAATAGCAATTGAGCCTCCATCTGCTTCATCTTAACTTTCGTATCAAGATCTACAGCCTCAAGAGCTTCTTTCTCAATAGACTCCCTCATCTTATCAGCATCGACGCCACAAACTTTCCACATATAATCATTAGATATTTTTCCAGCACCATTAAGTTGTATGATAAGTTGCTTTTGCTGGACATCATCTTGCATCTTAAGGTCGGCCATCTTGACAGTAACTAATGAATCGTCATCTTTCTCATTAACCCATTCTTTACGAGCCTTTGCCATAGCCTTTATAACAAAATTCTGCATAAAGTCTTTTTGAAGGAGTCTATAGGTTATAAACTGATTCTCTAATATTTTAAGTGATATAGTGCTTCCTGAATAACTCACTCCACCAAAAATAAACTCTCTTGGAACATTCATTCCCGCAAGGATTTCAGATTGTATCTGCTCTATTTCAGGAGTTACCATTAATGCTCTTCCTTGGCCGCCAATACTTAGCATATTGATAGGTACAGGAGATACAACTTTATAGTTAGGGTCTCTGACCGCTTTGTTTAACTCTCCTGCAAAATTACTAGCAACTGAATTCCAATCAGCGACAGGATTGTAGTCTGCCATCTTTTCAAGATAGTATACTCTCATAGGGACTATATGCTCTCTCGCAATAGCCTCTTGCGCTTGTCTTAGTATATTTCTGTACATTAAAAGTTTTAGAACATTTGCAGGTACAGGAGTTCCCCAGATAATATTTTCACCCATAGAGTCTGTAGGTCTCGAGAAGTGATAAATATTATTTGAGTTCAATACTATGGCACTGCTCTTAATAATAGCTTCCTTGATTATATCAGGGATCTTATCATATTCTTCTTTAGGTCTTTTTTTCTTAACGATATTAACTAATGTCGCAGGAACTTGCCATTTGTACTTCTTCTCTTTAGTTGCTGGGTTATAATCAATAATCATCTTGCTAGGGTCGAGCCTAACCATGTTCTTCCACTCAATTCCCCCGGTAGTAGGATTCTCCCAAAGCTCACCGAAAACAAAGCAATTACCATACAGGTAATAGTCTATTCCTATTTCAATTAAAAGCTTATAGATATTAAGCTCTTTGAAAAATATTCTTTTGTAAAGCTTTACCGTATCACTCTCTTCCCCTCTGTTAGTGTCACTATCTCTATCTTGAAGATAAACTTCAGTGATAGGGAATGTCGAAAGAGCATTAATGGCTCCAGCTATTAATGGGTCAAAAGTATAAAAATATTTACACCATCTAAAAATCTCAGTTGTAGTTCTTGGTATCTGAGTGTCTGCGAGATTTAAAAAGGGTGATGGATACGGGTCTTGAACTTTGCCGTCAAAGGATGCAATTTTCATCATAGCATTACCTAGTGCAGATTCTTTTTCCTTCTTCAAAAATTCAACCCTCTTAGGGTCTAAGTCAACTGGATTATTAAGATCTATGGCGCTAAACGGAAGATCTCCTATGTCGCCTATATCATTTGTTTTATTGTTCACTCTTATCACCTCGCTTATTTCAGATTGTAGAATAACAACTGCTCTTTAAATGTTAGCATCGAATTTAAAAGCAGTCTATCTGTCAGTGCACCTTTTACTACTTGAATGTCGATAATGTTTTTTATAAGTTCATTCTCTTCACGTTTTGCAATCTCAGTCCTAATAAGCTTAGCTTTCGATATGTCATCTTTTGCTGACCTTGACCTTAGCAGTATATTCATTGCGACATGATGTATAATTTCATTCTCTTGAATAGACTTTGAAAGTTCTCTGTCGTCATCAATTGCAACTATATCTTGACCATTAAAGCCATCCAGTAAATATTCATTTAAGTGTTGAAAAAACTCAGCTCTCGATTTTGAATCTGAAAATAATGATATCGGAATAAATACCCTGCAATCTTTATCTATTAAATTGTCTATGATATAGTTAATCACATCGCTGCTAAAGTTCTTGTAAGTATCTGCTTTAGGAGTTATAGCATCTACAATATCAAGTCCAAGAGCAATATCTTCCGGCTCTAAGTCCTCAACTTCTCTTTCTAAGAAATCTATAGGTTTACCCGAGAAAGCTCTTATTATCTTCTCAAATACATGATAATTCGAGAATGGATAAAGATTATTATTAACGCTATGAATAGATAATATTTTATTAAATGGCGCATCAGCCATTCCTTCGACGAGGTCAAAGTCTTGCTCTAAAACCTTAATAAGAGCACTGACATCCCAGTTAATCCACCTGGTTCCATATTTTTCAGTTAGCATTTTATAATAAACAACGGGGTGTATATCAGTTCTATCAAATATAGTCTTTATGCTATTGTCCTTACTTTTTTCTTCGGCAGCCTTCTTTTCCTGCCTCATAATATCTGAATTAGAAGGAAGCTTGCCCTTCATTCTCTTGATTCCCTTTTTAGCTTCCTGACTAAAATAGTCAGTAAAAAATTTCTCATTTTGCTTCTCAAAATAATCAAAAGCTTCAGAATTCATGTCCATTGCAAGTAAAGAGCTTATTACTTTGTTATCGACAATGAATATGACTCTGTCAGGCAAAAATCCTACCTTTACTCTGTTTGCAAGGTAAGAAGGACTTAAATATTTTCCCTGCAAGGACCTTATATCTGAACTTGAACCTCCGAATCCAAGAAAGTCTAAAGCACCACCAAATATTGCATACTTCTCAAGAGGCCTTTTAAACTCCCAAGATATACGCAGTTCTTCTCCTTCGTCAGACATCTTAATTAATATTTCGGCAAGTTTCTCTGTAGCACCTGACTGTTTGCTATAGAAGTCTTTTATCTCTGCAATTTTTTCTAACATCTCAGAAAAAGACATGTCTGCCAAGCCAATGTCTTCTGATGCCTTCTTTGTTATATGGGTCTGTAAATTCATTTGGTTTTCAACCATCTTTTTTGCGAACTGTTGTTCAACAAATTGAATCTCACTATACATCTTGTTAAGTAGGAGATTCTTAAAATAGCTAGCATCTTTGCTTTTCCAGGCTGTATACATTGGCGTATTCATTTCGTCTGTGCCAATAGTTTCAATTGTAATTTCCTTAACTCCGCTTCTAACAACATATACAACTCCAAAAGGAGTAAAAATAATTTTGAGATTCGCTATTAAGTTTTGAACCTGTGAATAATAATTGCCTTGAAGTACAGTGGAACTCTCATTTTCCATTTGTCTTTTTAAATTGTCAACTTGCACTTTCTTTTTAGCAATTAACGCTCCAGTCAAAGCTCCTACTAAACTTGCGGGATTCACGGAAACATCAAAGGCTGCCTTATCTATTTGGGCAGCAGACTTTCTGATGTCGTCATTTTCTAAGGCTAATTCATTGCAAGCCTCGCTTAAGATATCTTCTGATATTTTCCTCATAATAAACGAGGCAGGGCTTTTACGCCTTGCCTCCTTCACCCCCGTCAACCTTTTTTTCTTGATATTTTTCATTGGCGACAGCCGAGGCGCCCAGCCCATCTTTTTCCTTATCTGCTAATTGTGTGTCCGCTTTATCTACAGGCTTTACATTCGAGCCCCAGAATGCTATAAAACCCGGATGACCATTGATTTTCTCTCTACTTGTCATTGTAATCCCTCCGATCTGTTATTAGTTAAATTGTATAATACTACGCTTTTAAAGTAAAGTTCCGTCAGGCTTTAGATGCTTGAAGCGATTACAGTTAAGCAGGTCTCCAGGGACAATATTTTGATCCTCTATCCAGCTTAAAATGTTTATTCCGAGAGATTTGTAAGCTTCCACTACAAGCTCGTTACATATGTATTTGTTTTTATTATCCCAATTGGTATTTAACCCAAACATTTTATTTAGAGCGATTCCAAAAAATAGCTTATAATCAAATTTGATATTGACTGCATTTATTACGAAGCTTACAAACTGTTCACGCTGACCCTCAGTAAAATTTTCATCTCTTAAAATGATATATTTATTACTTAGCCGAGATATTTTTGATAATTTTACTCCAGACCAACCAGTTTCCATTATGAAATTGTCAGATATTTTTACTGCGATATGAGAGATTGGACTGCCAGTGACTTGTTCAATTGCCCTGCTTAAAAAATCATTCCCATAGCAAGCTAAAATATCTCCCCTCATAAATTATGGCCTCCCTGTTATATAGAATCTTTTTGAGAATGTTTCCGTTCTTAATGCGTCAGACTCCTCAAGTAAAGTATGGAGGTATTCTTGAAACCACGATGTCGTACTTATCGGCATTCCCATTCCTATGTTGTGGTCTCGCAAATTTTGCAACACCTGATGAAAACCTGCAGTCTCATCAGAAGTAGGATTTCGTTGCTCTACTTCTTTTATGTAAAACCATTCAGCAATAATTCTTGCTATCATTTCTATGCCAAGGTTAAAAGTAACTTGATCGACCTTTTCAGCTTCAAAATGTTCTATTTCCTTGTAAATGACATCTTTTTTGTATTGTGGGGATGAGTCATATATAGCCTTCATTTCATCATTAGATAATGACTTAATTTGGTCATCGACTTCATCTGTAAGCTTTTTAATGTAAGCCTCCCAGTAAGACTCTTCTAGCTGATATTCTATCGGATCTTGAACAGGAATAACTTGCTCATCTATATATCTGTAAAGTGGCAAACCGTATATAGAATCAACTATTGGGCTTTTCGAGAAATCATAATCAACATCAACAACTTCCATATTTGGGTCTTCCGTTTCAATGCCATCCCCCATTAAATGAATGAAACCTTCCTCGCAAACTAACACTTCCATTTTTAATCACCTCACATTATGTTTCTTCGTAATATCCATGTATACCTAAACTAACTCCATTACCGCTGTTTTGCACGTAGTAATAAACGCTATTATTTGTTACCGGTAAAGTAATTTCTCCAGCACCTCCAGCGATGAATTTAATATAGTCAGAGCTACTATCTCCAACATACTTTAGCCCGTTACCAGCCGCACTTTCGTAATATGTTGCGCAGATTGCGGAGGTGTAAGGGACATAGTTTCTGCAGCTAATGGCAGTTCTTGAAGTGGCACTACCATTTTGCAAAATGTAGTTGTACCCTAGTCCTATATACTGCACAAAATTGCCCAAAACTACAAACTGAATAAAGTTTTGACTTATATTAGATCTTACCGTGCCTAAGAATCTGCCCCATGTGCTATGATATTTAGCGCTTGTTATTGTAGGATCTGATATAATGTTCCCATAAGCATCCCTATCGGGAATGCTCTCAGAAAGATAAGCGACTAATGATCCACCTATAGCTTTCACATATACATGATACCATGTGTCTGCCTTTTTAGTTGAATCGGACGCAATATTGCTCCATGTAACCTGTAGCTCGGAACTTACCTCATAAGATGCTCCATCAATATTGACTGCCCCAGTCTGTACGTTTACTTGTGACGTGCTAATCCATCTCAATCTGCAGCCCTGGATCGAAGTCTTGGGTGTCGGGACACCTGATACTGCTGTCTCCATTACCCATATCGCAGAACCTACTGTCGCCTTCATGCAAGTATAATGCTTTAAGTTAACTGTATCTGTCCATTCACTACCAACTGAATAACCTAAAGAAGAATCATCTGTCACCGTTGGTGCAGTTGTCGCCGTATAATTATTCTTTATATCCGTAAAGACTGTAAGTTCTGAACCGTTAACTTTAATGTTGCCGTTGATAGTCGAAGATTCTACTTTGGTTGCGTTCGCAGCTATTCCATCTAACTTTGTTTTATCTGCCGCGCTTTCAAAACCTGCGACTGCTTGAGTTGCTACAGCATGAGCCGATCCTCCTGACCCCATGTGAGAGCTTGGAGTCGCATCTGTAATTCCATAGCCTGCAAGAGTCGTTGGAGTATTTAAAACTCCTGACCACAGAACAGATGTCGCAGCTCCCGCTGTATAAATTTCATACCCTGCCGCACTATTTAATTTTGTATCATCCACAATAAAGTACATGATTCCTGTATCAGTCTGCTTTACAGTGTCACCATTTTGAACTTGCGCCGTTGTCAACGCATATCTTGCAGTCTGATCTGCTACTATAACTAATCTTTCTAGTGCTCCAGCTGGGAGCCTTGCTATATTTATTGTTCCTGATGAAATATTCCCTGCATCAATATTTTGAACCAACATTCCAGAACTATTTAGCGAAGCATATCCGTCAGCCATACCCTTGTATGCGGAATTTTCCGGTACATAACCAAGTAAAGGCTGTTTTCCATTAAAGATGCTCCAGTCTGCACTTGATAAGTAGCCATCTTGAGTATCAGAAGATTTCTTAACTTGAATGGTTGTTCCAGAGCCTATGACAGCATTAACTCCTCCCGTAATGGACAGGACTGAACTTGTAAACTCAGTTAAATTCCCCTTTGTTAAAGCTGGTTCTGCTCCAATATCAGTAGTCGTTATTGTTATGTCAGAACTTAACATTTTTCCATTCACAGTTCTTGTGCTTGGAACAGCATCTGTGATTCCATACCCAGAAAGAGTTGTAGGAGTCCCTGTGATGTTGCTCCACGACACTTGAGATATAGATCTCCATACAGCAGCTCCAACAGTATTGTCTACGCATATAAAAATATGACTTGTAACGGCATTTATCCATAAGCTGCTTTTTGTATACGACTGAGAAACGTCATTCCCAGGTAATGGGTCAGTGGTAGCATCAAGATTGTTCTTTCTTGCTATCTGCGTTAGAGTGAATCCTGTACCATTTCCTAAAAAGAGCTCCTTTGTATCTGTTGTATAGAGGAACTCCCCTACCTCTGTCGATGATGGCAAGGAAGCTTTTAATCCCCTCTTAATTTTTATCTTGCTTGTCCCCATAATATTAGACCCACCTTTACTGTATTTTCACTTCCCAGCGAGGAATATATTTGTTCTCCGTGATTCTTGCCCCGAGAATGTTTGCAAGTGAAAACTGGCGTATGCTATTTTTGTTTGAGCAGTATCCCCAATACTTTTCGTTCTTGATTTCGTAAGGCTCAGTTTCGCGCTCAGAAATTACTCCCTTGGTGTCTTTGTACGTAATTGCTACAGTCTTATTTTCCATAGCTGCTTTTACAATATTCTCTAAAATTTTGTTATTAGGTATAGTATTCATATTGTGCTTCCTCATAAATTCCCTTATTTGCTTTTTAGTTATTTTTTTTCGTTTTTTTTACAGCATTAAGACTATTATCATCTATTTTTTCGTCAATGGCAATCTTGTGTAGATCATCTATAGTCTCACTCGCAAGCTTTGGATCCACTTCATTTACATGCCTGTGTGGAGACGTCTCAATTGTAACTCTTGCTTTACCAGGCTCAAGAGGAACATTATTTTTTGAGTCCGTTTTTTCGAAAGAACCTCTTAAATTTCTCCCAGTAAGAGCTGTTAACGCTGTCGCCGGCAATGCCCATGTCAATGCCTTTACTGACCTTGACGGCATTTCATATTTAAAAAACTCTTTCCATGTAGGACTCTTGTGCAGATTATCTTGCGTTGCCCCCGCTGCTTCCGTAACTTTCGACTTCATTTTTTCTTTCATTTTACCGAGGGCAGACTTTCTCCCCGCAACAAAGTTCCTTGCATTCTTAAAGTTAACTCCTGCAGTTTTACTTATCTCGGATTTTTTTTTAAAGTCGCTAAGGGGGATATCTATAACTATCTTGTCTTTGCCATGTCTGCTTATTTTTTTTGCATCATACTTTAAATCTCTGCCTGTCACATACGAGGCAGCAGCAGGAACAGCAAAGAAGGGGATTGACCCTAGCGCATTTTGTGCGACATCCTCTTTTAATAGTTTTTTGGCAAAATGCTTCCCGCTGCTAAATGTACCTGCCTCCTTTTCAAGTAACTCATCTATAATCTCAGATGCTTGCTTTTTTTCCCCTTTTTTTAAAACTTCGTGATAAGGACCTGTTAATTCAGGGAAGGAGTCGTAAGATTTTCTTACTGCACTTTTGCTATCAAAGTACTTATCTCCTATCATATGAACTGCAAGGTTCCCAGCTCCTATTCCTCCACCTAAAGCTATGCCGCTTATAATTCTATCAATTGGAGCTTTTTTAGGCTCTGCTCCAGGAGGGACAAACTTAGGTCTGGCGCCTGCTCTTTCAGCTCCACTCCTTCCTTTTCTTAGAGAGTCCAAAATAACTCTCCCAAACCTTTTCTTTCCGAGAATTTTATCAGTAAATATTTTAGGGATTTCTTTTGCCGCATTTGCAGTCTGTCTAAATGGAGCCAGTGGATTTTTATTTGAAATCGCACTTGCTGTAGCTGCCGCCAACAATAAAGCTGCAACGCCCTTTGGCAGGAAAGAATTATCTTTCTCTTCTGCAATTTTTTCTAGAAGTAAGCTGTTAATGAGTTCAGAAGCACTCTTAAAGTCTGCATCCCGAACCACTTTTTCAGAAGGAAGATTCTCATTTTTGTTATTAAGTATCATGTCATGAGAAGATACGCTTGGAGTATTTATCTCCTGCTTAAACTTTTTCGTACCCTTGACAGCACCTCCGGCTAAAAGAGCGCTATTTACAAGGGCATTAATTGCAGACATCTTTTGCATCATTTTACCCTCCTTAAAAATATTCAAGACATTTCTTTAATTTTTTTTAAAGAAATGTCTTGTCAAAAATCATTCTAAAAAACTAAAGAGTCTCTTTAGTCGATGTATCTGTATTAATTTGTAAATAAAATTATTCTTCGTCTTCGCCTTCAATTTCATCTTCAATTAATTCTTCGACGGGTATTCCTAACTCTTCCATTACTTGAACGGCTGCTTCTAATTGAGCAGCGGCTTCTACTTCATCAGCCTCAGCTTCATCATAAACTTCTCCAGCAGCTTCTTTTCTAAGTTGTGAATCCTCATATACTGAAATAGCTTCTTGATATGCAGATGCAACTCTTTCAAGAATCTCAGCAGTATCTTCGATGCTCATATTGTTATGAGCCGCTACTTTTTCAATAAAATCATTGATTTCAGCAGCCTCTTTCTTTCTGTTGGCAAGCCTACTTGCTCCTACGCCAGCTCCAAATCCAGCTCCAAATCCTGCAGCTGCAGCTAAGCCAGTTTGAGCTTTTGTAGAGCCGAGCATTCCTTTTCCGTAACCATAAGCTTTTGAGTCTTTAACTTTTTGAGCCGCATCTTTAGCTTTGTCAGCGGCAGATGTAGTTGTCTTTTTTAATTGCTCAAGGATCATGTTTTTGGCACCCTTAACTTTCGAAGCGCTTGCATTAAAATATGTTTTTGCTGCACCAGCCATCTCTTTTGCGCCGGCTTCTTTTTCAATACCTTCAATCATTTCATTTGCTAATTTTTCAACTAAAACCTTGTATTCATTCTTATTCATAAGAATAACCTCCCGACTGTATTATAGTTTTAATTTTAATTTAAAGCCTTAAAATAATCAAGTTTTGGACTTTTTATCCTTTATTCTTTTGTGTATTCCGTATCCCGCCAATCCTGCCATGCCGCCATACAACCCCAACACCTTTGCAAGTTCTATGTCATGCATTCTTTGAATATCTTTTTCTCCTGCACGATATTTATTTCCTGCTAATTCAAGAATCTTTTTGTTCTCTTCTGCTAAATCAGAATACATCTTGGATTTTTTCTTTCTTGCATTTATAATGCTTAATCTGTCTTTCATTTCTGATGCTTTCTGACCGCTAGCAGAGTCTAACATCTTCTTGATGCTACTATTTCCGTAAATATAATCTTTCATTCTTGGGCTTGAATAGCCACTTGCTAAATTGGAGATTCTAGCATTTCTTTTTTGCAGCTTTTGAATGCTATCTTTTAAATCAAGTAATTCACTAACTGTTCTCCCTGTATCAGGTGATCTAACACCTTTTAATAAGGCATCGTAATCTTTGAGTGCTTCTCTGTACATATTAAGACTAGCTATGCCTCTTAGTCCTGCAGGCATTCCTTTTAATGCATCAAAAATCTTTTTTGACTTATCTGCAACTGATGCCTTCTTCATTATTATAGCTTTCGCAATCTTTTCAATCGACCATTCATTATGTGAAGCTAGATATTGAGGTTTGAATTCATCATTATTCCCTGTATTTCTATTTTCCATAAGTTTATTTCCGGAATAAGCTGCTCCACCTATAGCCCCTGCCCCAAGCATAGCCTTTGTTCTTGCTCCAAGTGTTTTGAGTTGTTCGTCGCGGACTTTTCCCTTCAAGTCTCTTAGCTTTTCGTAGTCTTCTTTCATGACTTTTCTTGTTGCTGAATCTGAAAATTTTCTGTTTCCAAAAATATTTGTAGCTTTGTTCATCGTGTCTTGAGTGTGCTTCATTTGACCTTTTAAGGCATTTACCTCGGCTTTTGCCTTGCCAATGTTTTTTCCAAAAACATTTCCTATGAAGCCAGCTTTTTTTTCAAGGCCGCCCATGTTTTTAAAAATGCCCATAATATAAGCCCAATCTTTAGTCTTACCTTCTTTCCTTGCTTGAGCTTTAGCTTTTTCCCATAAGCGTTCTTGTTTAGGGGTTTTAACAACATTAGTTGGCATTTTTATTATCCCCCTTCATAGCTCCGAGTATTTTCTTTTTGTTATTAAGATCTAAAACTTTCTCACGTTTTATTTTGATATCTTTTGCCATGCTGATTAAGTCGTTTACGCTCCTTACCATTTTCCCGTTATCAGTAATGACAGGAGTTTCGTCAGCATGCAACGCTGTCTTTATCAGGCTATATTTTCCAAGCGTAAACTTTTCTTCTTCATTTATATCGGAAAGAGTTAATTCAAGGGAGTAGTCTTCAGGCAAAACCCTAGCTTCTTTTAGCTGACCAATCTTTTGTTCTAAAGCTTTTTTATAAATAAGCTGTTCATGCTTTGTAACGCCTGCGCCCTTACACATTTTATCAAATATAGATTGAGAATCTTTCATTGCTCTATCATATTTAATTAATGCTTCAGCGACAGTATAGACTTCATTAGCAACTTTTTGAATTGCTTCACTTAAGTCTAAGTCTAATTGGCTCGCTTCCTTTGCTAGTTTTTCAGCAACAATGTCTTTTATATCTTTTCTTTTGTCTTCGGCACAGCTTGATGTCTCGTAAGATGAATAATTTAAAAAGTTTAATTTATCATCGTTATCATCGTTTTCCCAGCTAGCCTTCTTCTCAATTTTAGCGGCAACTTTTTGCACGCCGTTCTCTACAATGTTTTTTACTCCAGGCAACGAAGCTAAGTCAAAGACAACTTCTCTCTCTGGAAAATTGCGAAGCTGAGCATATTTAATAAGGTAAACTTGATTGTTTGCCTCTTCAACAATTCTACTGATTTGTTTATCATTAAGTCCATCAGCTTGAGCAATCTTAGCAATAGCCTGATTCAAGTCAACATTATATCTAGTAAAGTCATTAACTACTCTATCTTTATATCCATTTAACTTTGACGCAAAGCCTTCTATTTCGTTACTAACTTTTTCTATATTTTGCTCTCCGGACAAACTTGCAAACAGAGATGACATATTATTCACTCCTTTCCTATCCTGATACTTAAAATTATATTGTTGAATGGCTAAAAAAACAAGTGTCAAGCGTTTTCTTTAAAAAATATATTGCATTATTGTGTAATGTAGTGTATACTATTGTCACACTATATTAAGGAGGCTAACAAAATGGCTAAAGGAAACGAAATTCCAAAGGTAACAGAGAAAAATACTAAAACAGAGATTCTTGAGGCGTTCAATAAAGTTGTGACAGAATTAGAAACAAGAGCTACATCTAAATTAGATCCTGTAAAGGAAGCTACGGAAAAAGCAGCAGTAGCTGTGGTCAATAAGGCAAATACAGTAAACACATCTTCGATAGAGAATTCTATCAATGCACTATCATCAAATTTAAAGCAACTTCAAGATGAACTTGCTGTATTAAATGATGTTAAAAATGCGATAGAGATTAAAAGGGTTGAGTTAAGAGAAATGTTT
>Ga0316617_100000154_pt1 | contig 15085 bp, 14 predicted proteins | sample OWC_Aug_M1_C1_D2_FD_207801 | JGI IMG/M metagenome (GOLD analysis project Ga0316617, IMG submission 207801) | Wetland soil microbial communities from Old Woman Creek delta, Ohio, United States - OWC_Aug_M1_C1_D2_B | ecosystem: Environmental > Terrestrial > Soil > Wetlands | place: USA: Ohio... | reverse complement strand
CATGGGTTTTTTCATGGGTTGTTTCCTTGTCAATAAAGTTTTTGCAAGTCGTCAGGGCGGTCTATATCGGTAAAGATGCCATCATGTCCGATTTCAATCAACGCGAGTTGGTTGGCGTCGCGTTCCAGTAAGTGGCGGGCCCCATTGTCGCCTTGCAGCGCGAGCAGTTCCTTGCCATAGTGCGTGGCAAAACCGACCGGATGGCCGCGCCTGCCTTTGCTGGAAGGTGCCGCTAGCGCGGCCCCGGCAATGAGCGCTTCATGTACGGCCGTAATCGCTACGGACGGTAACATTGGCATGTCGGCCAGCCCGATCATCCAACCGGCGGCTTCAGGGTTGACCTGCACGCCGCCGCCGATGCTGGCAGCCATGCCCTGCGCGGCATTTTCGCAGACAGTCCAACGTATTCTCGCAGCCTTGGCCACGCCGAGCGCACTTTCCATCTCTTTGCAGAACTCTTCTAGTCCCGGCCTTACCACTACCGTTAAATGTTCAAAATTAAGCAGCCAGGGCAGCAGGCTGTGTGCGGCGAGCGGCATCGTTACCCCTTGCAGCATAAGAGGATGCAACAGCTTGTCCGACCCAAAGCGGCGCGAAACCCCTGCCGCCAGCACGATAGCGGCAATTTTGCTCTGATCAGGCAAGTGTTTCCGAGTCGAATGGCATTCGCCGCAGGCGCTTTCCAGTCAGCGCGAATACCGCATTGGCTACCGCAGGCGCTATGGGTGGTGTACCCGGTTCGCCAATGCCGGTCGGAGTCTCGCTGCTTTCAACAATATGCACTTCGACCTGCGGCATTTCGGAATATCGCAGCGGTGCGTAATCGTGAAAGTTGGACTGCAGCACCTGGCCGTTTTCCAGCGTTATCGACCCGTGCAGGGCTGCAGAGAGTCCGTAGACGATGGCGCTTTCGATCTGTTGCTGGACGCCGTCAGGGTTGATAACCAATCCGCAATCAACCGCAGCCACCACGCGATGCACGCGAACCTTGCCGTTCTCGACCGAAACTTCGGCAACCTCCGCCACGTAGCTGTCGAATGACTGGTGCACCGCAACCCCGCAGGCATGGCCCGCAGGCAGTTTTGCCTTGCCCCAGCCTGCCTTATCTGCTGCCAGTTGCAGCACTCCACGGTAGCGCGAATTAGTGGGCAAGATGTCTAGCCGGTATGCCACCGGATCCTTGTCGGCCAAGTGCGCGAGTTCGTCGATCATGGTCTCGACCACGAAGGCCGTGTGCGAGTGGCCGACCGAGCGCCACCACTGTACCGGCACCACGTTCTTCGGGCTATGCAGGCTCACTTCCAGGTTGGGAAGCAGGTAGGGCAGCGTCGCCGCACCCTCCACCGAAGTCACGTCGATGCCATCCTTGGTCAGGAATGCTTCAAACGGCGTGTCAGCGACGATGGATTGGCCGACGATGGTGTGCTTCCAGGCCACCGGCCTGCCGTCCTTACCAATCGCTGCCTCGATATGGTCGGCCCACATCGGCCGATAGTAGCCGCCGCGGGTATCATCCTCGCGCGTCCACACTACTTTGACCGGCTTGCCGACTGCCTTGGCTACCTGCACCGCCTCGATAACGAAGTCGGAGCGCGGATTGGCGCGCCGCCCGAAGCCGCCGCCGAGGAAGGTGGTGTGGATTTCCACCTGCTCCGGCTTGAGGCCAGCGGTTTGTGCTGCCATGGCCCGGTCCATGGTCTGCGACTGCGTACCGGTCCAGATGGTGCAGTGGTCGGGGTTGAGGTTCACCACCACGTTGAGCGGCTCCATCGAGGCGTGCGCCAGGTAGGGCAGTTCGTATTCGGCGCTGACCTTTTTTTTCGCCCCTTTGAAGCCTTGCACCACATCGCCATCCTTGCGGGCCAAGGCCCCGGGCTTTTTCGCGAGTTCCAGGTATTCGGCACGCATTTTTGATGTGGAGAGCGCCGCACCTGGCCCCTCGTTCCATTCGATCTCTAGCAGATCGCGCGCGGTCTTGGCTGGCCAGAAACCGGTGGCGGCCACCGCAATGCCGGTCGGTACCTGGTAAACCCCTTGCACCCCGGCCACTTTGAGAGCCTCGGTGGCGTCAAAGTGCTTCACCTTGCCGCCGAACACCGGGCTGCGCGCGATCAATACGGTCAGCATGCCGGGCAAATAAACGTCCAACCCGAACACCGCGCTGCCATTGATTTTTTCCGGCGTATCGAGACGCTTAATCGGTTTGCCGATCAGCTTGAAATCCTTGGGCAATTTTAGCGCGACCTCCTCGGGTAGCGGCAGTTTGGCGGCCGCATCAGCCAACTTGCCGTAACTGAGTTTGTTGCTGGTTTTTGCATGAATCACTTCGCTGTTCTCGGCACGACATTCGCCTTCAGGCACGCCCCACTGCTGGGCCGCAGCGCGTATCAACAGCACGCGTGCGCTGGCACCGACGCGGCGCAGCTGCTCCCACGAAGACGGCACGCTGGAACTGCCGCCGGTCAACTGCATGCCGAAACCGGTATGGTTGTATACCGCCGCCACCGGCGCAGACTCGACGCGGATGCGGCTCCAGTCGGCCTCCAGTTCCTCCGCCACCAGCATCGGCAAAGAGGTGTAGACGCCCTGCCCCATCTCGGACTTGTTGACGACGATGGTAATCGATTCATCCGGAGCGATGCGAATGAAGGCATTGGGCGGATAGACCGGCTTGGCTGGCGCATCGGCGGCATAGGCGCGACCGCCCTTAACAGGGAGATAGAAGCCGATCACCAGCCCGCCCATAAGCACGGCTGAATCCCTGAGGAATTTGCGGCGGCTGGGTAATTGCGCAGTCATAGCTTTCATTTGGAATCCCCCTGCAGTTCAGCCGCTTTCTGGATCGCTGCACGGATGCGGTTGTAGGTGCCGCAGCGGCATAGAATGCCATCCATCGCGCCGGCGATCTGAGCCTCGCTAGGATGCGCGTTTTCCTTGAGCAGTGCCGCAGCAGCCATGATCTGGCCGGACTGGCAGTAGCCGCACTGCGGCACGTCCACCTCCTGCCAGGCAGCCTGGACTTTCTTGCCCAGCGCGGTTTCGGCGAGGCCTTCGATGGTAGTGACCTGTTTGCCGCTGGCGATGGAAACCGGCGTCACGCAAGCACGGATGGCGCGACCGTCGATGTGCACGGTGCAGGCGCCGCACTGTGCGATGCCGCAGCCGTATTTGGTACCGGTCAGTTGCAGGTGATCACGCAGCACCCACAGCAGCGGAGTATTGGGATCGACATCGACTTTGGCCGGCTTGCCGTTGATCGTCAAGGAAATCATGAACACACCTCCTGAATATTAGGCAGATTGATTCGAGCCGCTTTAGCCGGCTGATTTCGAACGGAAATGAGATGGGCCAGAATGGCGACGGCAATTTCGGGCGGGGTACGGCTGCCGATGGACAGACCGACGGGTCCGTGCAGCCGGGCGATTTCTTTTTGCGTGAGATCGAACAGTGCCAGCCGCTGGCGGCGTTTGGCATTATTGGCCTTGGAGCCGAGTGCGCCGACGTAGAATGCCGGCGATTTGAGCGCCTCCAGCAGAGCCATGTCATCTAGCTTGGGGTCATGCGTCAACGCAACGATGGCGGTGCGACCATCGACCTGCAATGCCGTCACGGCATCATCCGGCATCTCGGCCATCAGCGTGGTATCTGGCACGTCCCAGGTCTGGCGCATTTCTTCGCGCGGGTCGCACACGATGACTTGGTAGTCGAGCGCCTGCGCCATGCGCGCGAGGTACGACGAAGTCTGGCCAGCCCCGATGATGAGCAAACGCCAGCGCGGGCCGTGCACAGTGATCAGGGTTTCGCCATCGAAGGTAATGACATCGTCGCGCCCGGCTTCCGACAAGTCCACCTGCAACGAATCTATGCGAAGGGTACGCATTACCAGCCGATGCTCGGCAATACGATGCAACAACTCGGCCACCCAGTCCGCACGAACCACCGGCTCGACGACTAGACGCATGGCACCGCCGCACGGCAGTCCGTAACGCTGGGCCTCTTCGCGCGTGACGCCATAGGCCACTATCTCTACGTGTCCTGCAGGTAACTGGCCGCCCTGCGCCCGTAGAACAAGGTCATCCTCGATGCAACCTCCAGAAACCGAGCCAACCGCAAGGCCGTCGCCACGCAAGGCCAGCATTGCACCTGGCGGGCGTGGGCTGGAACCAAAAGTTTCCACCACCGTGACCAGCCATACTGGCTGTTCGCCGGATTGCCATTCCTGCAGCGTCTTCAATACCGCGAGATCTACGCTATCCAAGCTCGCACCTCGCTTCGATATACTTCAGGTGACTGCCGCAACCTGCACGGCAGTCGCTCGCCCCGAACCCTGCGACCACCACTTCGCCGGTCGTATTGCAGTTGAGTTCACATTCTGCTTGTGCAAAACGTTCGACACCAGTCACTGCCGCTTCCGGAACCGCCAGCAGATAATCGATATGCCAACGCAAACGTTTTTCGCGTCGCAGATGGCGCGCGATACGCGCCCCCAGATTTCTTATAGCGCTACCCGTATAGATGTAGCGGCCCGGCGGAAAATCGAATACACCCAGCCGGCCAATCTCGACTCTTACCGGTCTGCTCAGTGTGATTGACAGCTGGTAGCTCACGAATCCGGTCATGCCGATCAAGCCAGCGCCGGATAGTCGATATAACCCTTTTCAGTGCCACCATAGAACGTGCTTTGGTCGGCTGCATTGAGCGGCGCATCATTGGCGAACCGTTCCACCAGATCCGGATTGGCGATGAACGGCACGCCGTATGCAACCGCATCGGCATGACGGGCAGCGATGGCAGCGTTGCCGCGCGCCTTGTCGTAACCGCCGTTGGCGATGTAGTTGCCGCGATAGGTGCGGCGCAGTTCGTTGAAATCGAAAGGCTGCGGTTCACCCTCCGACATGCCGATTTCGACCACATGCAGATAGGCCAGATTGAACGGATTCAGCGCTTCGGCAACATGGTTGAACAACGCCTGCGGGTTGGAGTCGCGGATATCGTTGAACTGATTGATGGGCGACAGGCGAACACCGACGCGGTCTGCGCCCCACACCTTGCTCACCGTCGCCACCACTTCCAGTAGCAGACGCGTCCTGTTGGCGATGGAACCGCCGTACTGGTCTTGTCTGTGGTTAGTGCCGTCACGCAGGAACTGGTCGATCAGGTAGCCGTTGGCGGAGTGCACTTCCACCCCGTCGAAGCCAGCATCCTTGGCGTTCTGCGCGGCAATCCGGTAATCCTCTACGATACCGGGCAACTCGTCAGTTTCCAGCGCACGCGGCGTGACGTAATCCTGCAGGCCGGCATAGGTAAATGCCTGCCCGGCAGGCTTGATGGCCGAAGGTGCAACCGGCAGCGCATTATCCGGCAGTAGGGAGGGATGGGAGATGCGGCCCACATGCCATAGCTGCATATAGATCTTGCCGTCCCTGGCATGCACCGCATCGACCACCTTCTTCCAGCCGGCGACCTGTTCGAAACTATGGATGCCCGGCACGGCAGGATAGCCGTGCGCCATCAGGGAGATCGGCGTCGCCTCGGTAATGATGAGGCCGGCAGAGGCGCGCTGCGCGTAGTAAGTAACGTTGATATCCTGCGGTACGTTGCCCGGCATCGCGGCACGGTTGCGGGTCAGCGGCGCCATGATTATGCGGCTGCGCAGTTCGGTGCGGCCAAGTTTGAGGGGCGAAAACAGGTCCAGGCTCATTTGGCTTTCTCCTTGACGCCTTCGATCAGCAGCGTAACTTCGATGTCGCTGCCTACCGGTCCATTCGGCTTCGCAGCCCAGCCGAAGCCGTAGTCAGCCGCATTGAGAGTAGTGCGCGCTTCAAAGCCGGCACGCTCCCCGCCCCAAGGATCTGGACCAAAACCCAGCACCTTGAACGGGAACGCAATTTCCCTGCTAACGCCATGCAGGGTGAATTTGCCATGCAGCACACCCTGATCATTGCCCATGGCCTCGACCTTGGTGCTGACGAAAGTCATCTGGCCGAACTTGCCGGCTTCCAGATATTCCGGCTTGTCGCGCAGGTGCTCATCGCGCTTGGCATGGGCAGTATTGACGGACATCACGTTAATCCTGGCTTCTACGCTGGATTTGGATAAATCGTCAGGATCGATGACTATCCTACCAGCCACGTCAGGGAAAGTGCCGGAAACCTTGGACACCACGTGGCGGATGCTGAAATTGGCGAAGCTGTGGTCTTTGTCGATATTGTATGTTACGGGTTCAGCTAGTACGGTCGGCATCCACGCGGCCAACGCCAGAGCCAGTAAGTTTTTTTTCATTTCAAGTCTCCTGATTCAGGGTAAATCAAACAGCAACGCCTCTGCATTCTGTGCATCCGACAACGTTACCACTCTTTCGTTTTCAATAAAGACACCATCACCACCGGATATCGCCATGTCGTTTAACAGGGTCGTGCCTCCCGCCAGATGCAAATAAAGCCGCCGCCCCGGTCGCGGCTGGTAATGCAGCGGCGCATCTTCATCCAATAACGTCGCCAGAAGGCTGGCGTCCTGCCGAATGGCGATAGAGCCATCCTGGCCATCCGGCGTCACAATGCTGCGCCAGCGCCCGCGCTTTTCTACTTTGGGGATTGTTTTCTGGTCATAGCGCGGCACCACGTTTTTCTCTTTCGGCAATATCCAGATTTGCAGCAGATGAACCGGCTCGCTGATTGATGCGTTGAACTCGCTGTGTAGCAAGCCTGTCCCGGCGCTCATGTATTGCACGTCACCAGCACGGATCACCGAACCGTTGCCCATGCTGTCTTTATGTTCCAGTGCACCATCAAGCAAATAGGTGATGATCTCCATATCCCGGTGCGGATGCATGCCGAAGCCGCCTCCGGGCGCGATGGTGTCATCATTGATCACGCGTAACACCGAAAAACCCATATAGGCTGGGTCGTAGTACTCGGCAAAGGAAAAAGTATGCCGGGCATTCAGCCAACCATGGTCAGCATGGCCGCGTGCATCAGATTTTCTTAATGTAATCACAGTTTGGAATGACTCCCGTCACACAGCACGCCATTAATGCTGTGCTTGCAACCACAGAAATACACGGTGCCCGATGTTTCGGCCTTGTATTCCACCGGGGAGAAACCTGACCCCGAGTGCGAGCCGTCGCAGAACGGCTGGCTCTGGCTCTTGCCGCACGAGCACCACCAGTAGCTCTTGCCGGCTTCCACCGCCACGGCGTAAGGGGATTTTTGTGCAACGACTGGATCAGGCATGATGCGCTCCTTTAGTGGGATGACGATTGAAAATCTCTGCTGGATCGAAATGCGTAGGCATCCATCGCCAGCATATTGTGTTCGATGCCACTGTAAACCTGTTCCGCGGCAAAATCAGCCCCCGCCGCGCCAAGTGCCACATATAACGGCAGCAGGTGTTCATCGGTGGGGTGAGCCAGCTCGGCACCGGGGGCAAGATTCCTGTATTCCAGCAACGATGCCGCATCGCCCGCCAGCAGCCTGTCGCGCACCCAGCCCTGAAAGGCTGCCACGTACCCCGGCGGATTGACTTCTCCGCGCAGCAGCCCGAAATGCTTCAAGTTATGCGTAAGATTGCCGGAACCGACGATCAGCACACCTGCTTCGCGCAGAGGAGCCAACACCCGGCCGATTCGGTAATGGTGCTCCGCCCCCAGATGGCTTTGCAGCGAAAGCGTAAACACCGGCACATCGGCCTCGGGAAACATCAGCCTCAGCGGAATCCATGCGCCGTGATCCAGCCCGCGCAACGGGTCGAGTTTCACGCCAAATCCGGCTTCTTCCAGCAGCGCACGTGCCTCCAGCGCCCACGGTATGGCGCCGGGAGCAGGATAGCGAATGGAATAAAGCGATTGCGGAAAACCGTGATAATCATGGATGGTCTCCGGGCGAGAGGCAATGCCGAGTGCTGGTTGCTCCGTATCCCAGTGCGCCGACACCACCAGCACGGCTTTCGGGCTGTCCAGTCGTTGCGTAACTTGCGCCAGTGCAGCACCGGCTTCGCCTGGATTCAAAGCGAATGTGGGCGCACCGTGGGGCACAAATAGTGCGGGTAGAAAATTTCCGTATCCATCTGTAGGTTTCATAGTGGAGACAGTTTGACAATTTTCATTCCCGGGATAAATATGCATTTTATAAATTATTTATCCCGGAAATCGGCACAATAATATGGATAGACTGCTTGCCATGCGCGTTTTTTCGACTGTGGTGGAATCCGGCTCCTTTGCCCGCGCCGCCGAACAACTCCATCTTTCCGCCACCGCCGCTTCACGCTACGTGGCAGAGTTGGAGAAGCATCTTGGCGCACAATTGCTGCAGCGCTCCACGCGCCGGCTCAACCTTACCGAGGTCGGCGCCAACTATTATGATCGCTGCCGCCTGATCCTGGCCGACGTAGAGGAAGCGGAAGCCCAGGCCGCGACGGAAGAAAGCCAGCCACGCGGTGTGCTGCGCATCAGCCTGCCGCACAGCTTCGGGCTGCGCTACATCGCTCCGCTGATCCCAGAGTTCTGCAATCGCCATCCCGAGTTGCAACTGGAGTTGAGTTTTTCCGACTGCACCGTAGACCTGGTGGAAGAAGGCATCGACATGGCCGTGCGCATCACTGGCGAACTCAAAACCAGTCTGGTCGCGCGCAAGCTTGCCCCGGTGCGCATCGTCTGCTGTGCCTCGCCGACTTATCTCGCTCTACATGGCACGCCACAGCATCCAGATGACCTGCGCAACCACAACTGCCTCACCTATAGCTATGCCCCTACCGCCAATGTCTGGACCTTCATGCGCGAAGACAAGGAGATCAGCACCCAGGTAAAGGGTCGGTTACGCGCCAATAGCGGCGACATGAGCCGCATTGCCGCAATTAACGGGCTGGGCATTACAACTTTGCCGTCCTTCATGATCTGCGATGAACTTCGCTCCGGTGCTCTGACTCCCTTGCTCTCCGACTATCCCATCCCCAAACTCGATGTCTATGCCGTCTATCTTCCCGGCGCACGCAGGGCGGCACGCATCAAAGCTATGGTGGAATATCTATGGGATGCACTGGGACATGGAAACCCGCCATGGGAATGAGAGACAAAACCTAGACCAGTTTGCTCACCATATGGTGATATATCCATTAAACTCACGCTATGCAGCCTTTATACCCAACCGCACAAATTCGCGCCATCGAACAGGCGCACGGCACTGCTGGACTGATGGAAAAGGCCGGTATGGCGGCTGCCGTGCTGGCTAGGGATTTGCTGGGCAGTGAAAGCTGCGCCATCCTTGTCGTCGCCGGCCCGGGCAACAATGGCGGGGATGCCTTCGTCGCCGCGCGGCATCTGAAGCAGGACTGGCATCGTGTCACCGTAGTTTTTGCGGGTGATCGTTCCTACCTCCCAACGGACGCCGCCGCGGCCTACGATGCCTGGCTTGCCTGCGACGGAACAATCGCGGAGGAAATTCCTCGCGGTCGATACGATGTCGTTATCGACGGCCTGTTTGGCATCGGCCTGACCAGGCCGGTGCAAGGACGCCATGCCGAGTTGGTACGGCAAATGAATGCCCTGGGCGCCACCGTGCTGTCGCTAGACATCCCCAGCGGGTTGTGCGCTGATACGGGCAGGACGCTGGGCGAAACCATAAAAGCCGACCACACTCTCACCTTTCTCGGCCTCAAGCCGGGATTGTTCACGCTCGACGGCCCAGACCATGCGGGCCTGGTGCATGTCACCGACCTCGGTGTTGAGAACAAAGCCATACCGGGGGCAAATGGCTGGCTGCTGGACAGGCAGGACTTTGAATCGCTGTTGCTGCCACGCCGCCGCAACTCGCACAAGGGTGATTATGGCAGCATCGCAGTGCTGGGTGGTGCCAGCGGCATGACTGGCGCTGCCATACTCGCTGCCCGTGCCGCCTTGCTGATCGGTGCAGGACGCGTCTATGCCGGACTTTTGGCAGAAAACGTTGGCATCGATCCATTGCAACCCGAACTGATGCTGCGCGAACCAAGCGCTCTTCCAGAATTGACTGCACTGAAATGCGTGGTCGCCGGACCTGGCATGGGCCGATCAAAAACCGCTGCCGGACTGCTGTTCAACTCCCTGCAGCAAGGTGTTCCTCATGTGCTGGATGCCGATGCCCTCTACCTCGCTGTAACAAATTCCGATGTACGGAGTACGCTGAAAACCAACGGGAATCTCGTCTTCACCCCCCACCCGGGTGAGGCGGCAACATTGCTCGGCAGCGATGTTAAAACCGTGCAATCCGACCGTATCGCCGCCGCCTTGCACATCGCGCAAGCCTACGGCGCCATTACCGTCCTCAAGGGCTACGGCACCGTTATCGCGCTCCCTGATGGCCGCTGGTTCATCAATCCCACCGGCAATCCGGGCATGAGCAGCGCAGGCATGGGCGACGTGCTGTCCGGCATCATCGGTGGGTTGATTGGCCAGGGCATGGCATTGCCCGACGCCGCCCTGCTCGGCGTTTACCTGCACGGTGCAGCAGCGGATGAACTGGTGGGCAAAGGCGTTGGCCCCATTGGCCTCACTGCCTCCGAAGTGGCACTGGCAGCGCGCAATCTGCTCAACCGATGGACACAAGAACAGCAATGAACGAAACGACGCAACGCATCATCACAGCCGCCAATCAGGTCATCCTAGGCAAGGAACGGCAAATCCACCTGGCGCTGGCCTGCATCCTGGCGCGCGGCCACCTACTGATCGAAGATCTGCCGGGCATGGGCAAGACCACGCTGGCGCACGTACTGGCACAGGTGCTGGGGCTGGAATTCAGCCGCATCCAGTTCACCAGCGACCTGATGCCCGCGGATATCCTCGGCGTTTCGGTGTACGACCGCAACAACGCCGCCTTCAAATTCCATCCGGGCCCGGTGTTCACCAACGTGCTGTTGGCGGACGAAATCAACCGCGCCACACCCAAGACGCAGAGCGCCCTGCTGGAAGTGATGGAAGAACGCCAGGTGACGCTGGAAGGCGAAACACGCCCGCTGCCCAGGCCATTCTTCGTCATCGCCACGCAGAACCCAGTGCATCACGTCGGCACCTTCCCCTTGCCGGAATCGCAGCTCGACCGTTTCCTGATGCGCATCGAACTCGGCTATCCGGACGCCCGCTCCGAGCGTGAATTGCTGATGAGCAAGGGTGGGCGCGCCAGCATTGCCTCACTTGAACCTTGCATCAATGCGGCCACGCTGCTGAAACTGCAGAATGACCTGCAATTCATTCACATTTCCGAAGCCCTGCTGGATTACCTGCAAGCCCTTCTCGACTTCACCCGCAAGTCGCCGCGCTACGAAAACGGCCTGTCGCCGCGCGCCGGTTTGGCGCTGAAGCAATGCGCTCAAGCCTGGGCGCTGATGGAAGGGCGCGACTACGTCGTGCCGGAAGACGTTCAGGCCATCCTTCCCAGCGTGGCCGGCCACCGGCTGCAAGCGGCAAGCGACACGCAGGGCGACATCGTCGAAGACTTGATTTCATCGGTGGCCATTCCCTGAATTCCCTCGGCAGGACACGGTCACCGCCCTGATAATTAACCATTTTCCTAGTACGCTTGACACCGGCGTGATTGCGCTGGAGCATCCCGAAAACATGTGAATCCAACCCCACTGAAGGAGTAACCCATGAACGCACCGCTCGACCAGGCCACCACTTTCCACGGCGGTTGCCCGCATGACTGCCCCGATACCTGCTCCATGGTGTATGAGGTTGAGAATGGGAAATTGGTAGGGGTTAAAGGTAACCCGATTCATCCCATGACTCGAGGTGCGCTGTGTGTCAAATTGAAAGATTACGAAAAACGCCACTACCACCCTGATCGTCTTCTATACCCGCTAAAAAGAACCGGCCCCAAGGGCAGCAAGCAATTCAAAAGGATCACTTGGGATAAGGCGCTGGATGAAATCACGACGCGATGGAAAGCGATCATCGCGGAACATGGACCGCGCGCCATCATGCCCAACAGTTACCTCGGCAACCAAGGCCTGGTCCATGGCCTGAATGGCGGCGACGCCTTTTTCAACCGCCTGGGCGCCACGGTCTGCGAGCGCACCTTCTGCGGCGAGGGTTCGTGCACTGCGTGGTTGCTCACCGTCGGCCCCACGGCTGGCGTGGACCCGGAAAGCTTCATTCACTCAAAGTACATCATCATCTGGGCGTGCAATTCCGTCAGCACCAATCTGCACCATTGGCATATCGTGAAAGAAGCGCAGAAAAAGGGGGCCAAGGTCGTCGTGATTGACTCCTATGCGTCTAAAACCGCCAAGGAAGCAGACTGGCATATCGCCCCCAAGCCGGGCACGGACGGTGCCCTTGCCATGGCGATGATGCACGTCATCATCAAGGAAGGCTTGGTGGATCAGGATTATGTGGACAACTACACGGTGGGCTATGCGGAACTGGCGGAACGCGCAAAGGACAGGTCGCCGGAATGGGCCGCTAAAATAACTGGTGTTCCTGCCGATGACATCCGCAAGCTGGCCCGGGAATATGCCACTACCCCGCCCGCAGCGATCCGCTTGGGCGTAGCGCTGGAAAGAACCTATGGCGGCGGCCAGGCAATACGCGCCGTGGCCTGCCTGCCTGCCCTGATTGGTGCCTGGCGCCATGTGGGTGGCGGGGCTTTGCAATTCCCGGTATGGGAGCATCCCTATAAGTTCGACGTGATCTGCCGTCCGGATTTGATCCCGGAGGGCACGCCGGTAGTGAACAACCTGCAACTCGGCCGGGTGCTCACCGGAGAAACCAAACTTGAAGTGCCTATCAAATCCATGATGTGCTGGAATACCAACCCGGTCACGCAAGCGCCGGAAACAGACAAGATCATCGAAGGGCTCAAGCGTGAAGACTTGTTTTTGGTATCGGCTGAACACTTCATTTCCGATACGGCAGCATATGCCGATATTGTGCTTCCGGCCGCCATGGGCGCCGAAATGGAAGACATGATCCTGTCATGGGGGCACCTCTATTTGACCTATAACGCAAAATGCATCGAGCCTCCCGGCGAGGCTCTTCCGAACAATGAAATCTTTAGGCGCCTGGCCAAGCGCCTGGGCTTTGAAGAAGACAATTTCAAATGGTCGGATAGCGAATGCCTGGAAAACTACGTGGATTGGAACTCCCCCGCTTGCGAAGGCATTGACCTGGAATACATGCGCAAGCATGGCTTTGCCCGATTGAATGTTGGGACAAAAGATGATCGCGCACCGCACAAAAACGGCAAATTCCCCACGCCTACCGGCAAGTGCCACTTTTCTGTCGAGGGTGCAAAAAACTTTGTAGCGGGGCCATTCCGCCAGATGTATGAAGGCTTCCAACCGGGCGAGCCGCTGGACGCCCTGCCTGACTATCTCCCTTCCAGAGAGACGCACGAATCCAATCCGGCGCTTGCTGCGAGATATCCGCTCAGCATCATTTCACCCAAGAGCCATGGATTCCTGAACTCCTGCTATGCCAACGTGGAACAAAAAATCAAGGGCCAGGGGGAGCAATTCGTGTTGGTCAATCTCGCCGATGCCAGCCCGCGTGGCATTAAGGATGGCGACAAGGTGCGTGTATTCAACGATAGAGGTGGTTTCGAGGCACAAGCCAAAGTGACCAATGACGTGAATCCTGGCATCGTCGTGGCGACACTAGGCTATTGGAGGCAACTCAACAACGGAACGGTCAATTGCATCAGTTCCGCCGATTTTGTGGATATGGGGCATGCACCGACGTTTTCAGACAACCTGGTGCAAGTGGAGAAGTGCTGAATGGCAAAAAACTAGAAACTGGAATCGCGCTGGAATTTCGGCATGTCGTGCGGGGGCGTGAGCGAAATCATGCTGCCCCTACTTCTTGCAGTTAATACTGTGCGGCGTTACTGTTTGCAATCATATTCTTCGTAATTCCTTACCAGAAACTCACCATTTACTGACTTTTTAAAACCTTTGGAAGCCATGCAGGAATTAAATCTTTCACAGTTAACAGTACCTGTTGATGCTAATGATACTTTGCCGTAAGCATTTCTGATTTCACTTGAACCCGCAGAATTTTCTTTTTGCAGACACCGATAAACACTTTCTTCAAATTCATCCCGGCTGGCATTTTCTTTCGCGTACCGGGCTGGATTTGTAGAGCAAGCAACCAAGAGTAGTGCAATTGGAACTGCAATGCACAATTTCATATATTACCTTTCCAATAAACTAGTTGGGGCTGAAGTAGTTTGGTTTTAAATTTTAGCCTCAAATACAAGGAAAATGTTCGCAGTTAAACGGGCTTGGTGGACTTCTTGAATCATTTAAAACACGGTATTTACCAAAAAGACAATAAAAAAACCCGCACTTAGGCGGGTTTCTCGTACTGCATTAGACTAGGTAAAACAGGTTATTGGGGCGGGGGCTATCGAATAAACCTCTGAAATCCGCTTAATTGACTAATCTATGATTTCACATTATTGCGCATGCCCCCAATTATGCCCCCACAATTAAGCCGATGACCTGAAAATTACCTTTTTCCCTTCGTTTTGTGTGTTATGGATAAATGAAGCTTGGGCGCGCGCTTTTGAGTGCCAAGTCGCAGAGATTTGCCCCCCATATGGCTGAAACAAACTTCCGCTTCCGGCCAGGAGCGGAAGTTCAGTCTTTAGAAATGAATGCCGCAGAGCTGCCGTTAGTGTTGGGCAGGAAAGCAGACATGCCGGACCTCCAGTTCTGCAACGTCAATGCGAACACCCGGCCAACAACGGACTTCGGAGCACAAGCCAACACAGGTCTGCTCCTTAGCTAGAAGCGGGGGGTTGAAATTCAAAGTGTGATCAGTGGCCGGCAACCCTCGTGGGTCTTTCAAAACTAGTTGAGTACACCAGCGGACTCTTAATCCGTTTGTCGACAGTTCGATCCTGTCATCCCCCACCAGATTCAAGCGGCTCGCAGCGATGTGGGCCGTTTTCATTTACGGCGCCGATGATATGACTGCAACTCGATATTGTTACCACTGCGGGAAATATCACCCAGAGAGTGAGATGCGACAAATCTCCACCAAGGGTGGGACAAGGTGGCGTTGCATCCAGAGCATCAAGGCGATCAAGAAGACCGCCGCAGAGCGGGATGCTTA
>Ga0316617_100000153_pt1 | contig 15123 bp, 25 predicted proteins | sample OWC_Aug_M1_C1_D2_FD_207801 | JGI IMG/M metagenome (GOLD analysis project Ga0316617, IMG submission 207801) | Wetland soil microbial communities from Old Woman Creek delta, Ohio, United States - OWC_Aug_M1_C1_D2_B | ecosystem: Environmental > Terrestrial > Soil > Wetlands | place: USA: Ohio... | reverse complement strand
TGATGACGGAAATTCGATGACAATTGCCGGCATCGACTTCAGTCAGATGGTCGGTGAAATCATGGGAGAGCTAAGTGAGGAAGATCAATTTGAAATTAATCAGCGCGTAAAAACAAAAGGGAAGCCGAAGACACCACCTGCTTCAGAGTTGGCAGAGACTGTCACCGTGATGATGAAACAAGTCGGATGGCTTTATGACCCGTGTTTTGACACGTTTATGTTCTACCAGCGTGATCGTGGTACGTGGCGCCGGGAAGCACATCAAAATGAATATAAGTACGCCATTCAAGATCTGTTCTTGACTGAGCGTGGGGTTCAGGTGCCAGGTGGTTTCACCTCACATCTTCTAGCCGACGTCGCTAATCTGACGAAAGCCTACTTGCTGCACGATTATTGGGATGATGATCCCGATCGCCTCGCTTTTAAGAACGGTGTCTTAGAAGTCAGTACCGGTGAGTTCTTCGAACACGACCGCGAAAACTATATGACCTGGGGCTTGGATTTCGAGTACGATCCAAATGCTGATCCAGGTCCAATTATTGATTGGTTGAAGCGAACTCAGTACGGTGACGAAGATCGCGTTCAGGTATTACGTGCCTGGTTACGTGCATGTTTGGCAGCACAAGGCCAAGAACTACAGCGATTCCTTGAAGTGATCGGCCCAGGGGGGCGTGGTAAGTCCACCTTCGCCAACCTTTGTTGCGCCATGGTTGGCAGCGGAAACTACGCCAGCACAACCCTCAACCAATTAGAGCAAAGTCGGTTTGAGGTTGCTTCAATCAAAGGTAAGCGCATGACGCTGATCAACGATTCGGAACGTTATGGCGGTTCTGCTCAGATTTTTAAGGCTCTGACAGGAGGTGACAATCTCCGTTTTGAGGAGAAAAATAAAAATGTAGGTGAGCCTTTTATCTATACCGGCATGGTAATGGTGGTGGCCAACGAACCAATCCAAACCACCGACAACACCTCTGGTCTTAGCCGCCGCCGTCTCACTGTTGAGTTCAATCGTCCTCTATACGACAAGAGCTCTGAAGCTAAAGAGATGATCAAGCTTGATCAGGGCATCGTAAAGGGCTTATGGAAGCATTATTTACCCGGCTTGGTGAACTGGGTGCTCGCGATGAGTGAAGAGGAGATGCGACAGTATCTGCTCGATACGTACGAGATGGTGCCGGCACTGCGTCGTGTTCGTAATGAGATCTTGCTGAACAGCAATAACTTGGTTGAGTGGCTTCAGTCAGAAATTGTTATTGACGAGAAAGCAACGACACCTGTCGGGAAAAAAATTCCCGCAGCTAAAGATTCTGGAGAACGTTACTGCAACAGTAAATATCACCTTTACGCGAGTTACGCATCCCACTGCGAGGATACTGGTTCGAAGCCGGTTGGGCAGAAACGATTTATCGCCCTTCTGTTGGACTGCTGTAAGAACCAGTTACAACTGCAGGAAGTTCGTACATTCAGTCAAGGTGGAAAACCTTTTATCAAAGGTTTAGCGATCCGTGAATCTGACAAGAAGTACAGCGCACACCCGACAATTCTTCCTGAATCAAAGAATCAGTATTAGTCTTGATCCTTCTTACAGGTTTTACACTTCTTACACCAGGTTTTATCGCCAGGGATTGGCTCAGTCCCGTATAAAAAGTCGTCGTATGAATCTTGATTGCGTAGCCACTTGGCAAACTCTTCAGTGTATTTTTTGATGAGTTGCGTAGGCATAATCAAAGGAAGCTTGGTAACTGCGGTCCCCTAGGCCCCGAAGGCATTGGTGGGCTAAGCGGTTTGAAGCCACGTTCGATTAACTGATCCATATAGGGAGAATCAAGATGCGGCGTCTTGAGTATAGCGTTAGGTGGAGAGTATTGGATAGTACGCGAGACTAAAGGCCCACCTTGCGCCTGAGCATACTGTTTTTCAAATCCAACGTCTGGAATGCCCTCACCTGCCTGCTCATAACTCTGTCTCCCCCCGAGGTACTGCCTTAAAAACCCAATGGCGTTGTTGCCACCGCCGAGCTGGACAGGAAACGCGTTATCGATCATCATGATCAGAAAAGAGGTTGACTCGTAGGAAGGAATTGCTGAAAACCTTGTGTTTTCATCTTCTGTGCTTCGCGAAGAAACTCAGCGCCACGGTTAGCATCAATCGCTGCACCTTGATTTAAGGCTTCGGTTGGCGTAACAGGGTTGCCGATACCGGCAACGAAGTTATCTGCACGTTGACGAACCGAAGCGGGTTGATCGCCAGAAAGCTGGTACTGTGCAGCCTCTAAAGCGCGTTGCCCAGCGGTATCACCCTCGCCCATTGGAGGACCTGGTAAGGCGGGTGTGGGTCCTTGAGTAAGTTGACCGGCCGGGAACTTCGCATTAAATTCACGGAAAGCCAGCATCGGATTGGCTTTTGCCCACTGCTCCATCGGGGTACCTTTGTAACCCATCGCGGAGATGATCTCATCCATGCTACCGCGACCGGCAGCGCTCTGAGCCGCATAGAAAGATGAGAGCGGTGCTGTGGTCGGAGCGGTTGCTTGTGCTGCCAGATCAAGCATGGCTTGAGTGGAAGTTGGGGCACCTTTACCTTGGAAACCGCTACCAAAATATGGGGCCATTTCTTGAGTGCGGAAGTAGCGCTCGAACTGACCTTCTGGAGTTTGTGCGTACTGCCTATAAAGATCAGATTTTGTCCGATCTACTGCTCCAGAGCGATCAAGACCTGAAACTAATGGGGTGGTGGCACCAGATGCAACTGGAGCGCCTCCAAGAAACCGACCACTGGTACGGTCAAAGTAACCAACGCCAGGCTGCTCGTAGATGTCTTGAGTTGGACCTTGGGGTTGACTTTGATTTGCAGCAGCAGAACGCCCGAAAGCAGGAAGCTGTCCTCTCAAAAGTTTAGTGTAATCTTGAGCAGCTTTTTCGCTACTAAGGTATTGACCAGCACGACCAATATTTCGCCCAATACCTTGAAGAACGCCAAAGAATTGTCCCGGTAAACGTTCTACATACTCAGCAGACTGCCTTGAAAATGGGCCTGTCTGTTTGTAATCAGCCATTTAATTTAAACAATCCTTTCTTACAATAATAGTATCAATAAACAGTCAAATGCAGATTATTCAAACGCTTTTAAACGGCACAACAATCGAATTCGGGGAAGATCTGCACGGGAATCAAGTCCACCGCGTGTGCACCCCAGGAGGCTCGATGTGCCGGTATGTCGAGCCGTATCACTGTGCCATTACGTACGCCGAGCAGTACGAGGAGTGCTACCGCATCAGGCCGGAGTCGCAATGAGACTCATGGGTCTGAGTGAGGGTTATGAGAGATTTAGTGCTATAGCCGTGTAACTAACTGCGCCGCAAGGGATCTCGTCGACACGTTTTATTAACCGCGTTTACCCCCTTGCACATCGGAGCTAGTGCGATGAGGTTAGAGTTTGGGTGTACATAAAATATACACCCATCTTCTAACCACACCTCTCAAAGAAATAATTAAAGAGAGGGATGCGCTGTTATATTTGGCTGTACATGAAGACGCTTGACAGCACAGGGATCCAGGGCTAAGCTCGATTTGAATCTCAACGCCTCATGACGCTCTTCGCCTTGTTCAGGGACGCGGATCTCACTGCGGAGGACCAGATCTCGTTCGCAAAGAGCATTGAGGTCTGTTTACGCCTCTATGGGAAGGACAAATGCTGGCGCCTGGATCGGTCAAAGCACCGTGCTTTCAGTGGGTTCAGCACGAATCAGCCCCAGACGCTCCGTTACAAGGGGGCAGACGTCAGGCCCCTCCTTTTGGGAATATCCGGTCAGTTCCGCCCAGATGAGTCTTGTGTTGCGATTCGTAAGTCGCTCTGCACTTCTCCTTACTGCCTAAACCCCGAGCACTACTACTGGGGGACCAGAGCTGAGGTCATGCTGGAGGGGGAAAGCAAGAAGAAAAGGCACGGCCTGTCACCAGACGTGATCAGAGCGCTCCAGGAGGGGCGGCAAGAGGGGCAGCGAGTTCTGGACCTATCCCGCAAATACAAAGTCCCCTACCACACGGCAAGGCGGATCTGTGCGGGTGAGACTTACAAGAATATAGATGAGACAAGACAGGCGATCGATTCCGACCTGTTCTGGGCTACCGTCCTTGAGGTTTGCAAACGCCTCTCTTCCAGCTATCCTGAAGAAGCACGCGAGTACAACCTAGCAGTCCACGTGGCAAATCAAATCGAATGTCCGTGGCACCGCCGCGACTCTCCAGGTCATAAGGGCAACTTCGGCATTATGGGAGAATGCCTGGACTGTGTAGATGAGATTAAAAATGGGCGCTGCTCCATCGACGTCACTAATTTCGACGTAGCCTGGTATTGGCAGGTTAAACGCTTCTGGGAGCAGGTTGAAATCCGTGGGGAGGACGAGTGCTGGCCCTGGACAGGTTCTACGCGTAAAAACCAGACTGAGTCGACCGCTTACTTCCCGTCACCATTCCACACGGGTAAAACCCAGTCAGCTTCACGGGTTGCCTTCTGGTTGAGCCGTGGCTATACAGGTAAGTACCGCGTTTTTGCCAAGCCGACTTGCGAAAAATTTTGTTGCAATCCACGGCATTTACATATCCGTGAGTTCACAGATCATCTCGAACCTCTTAGAATTGGAGAAATCAAGCTCAACCATGGCAACATCTTCCAGCACTACCGCGAAACCCACGCACAAGCGGAGTGAAGTTCTTCCTACCAACTACCATCTTGCTGAAAAGCAGTATTTCGGCTGTATTCGAGTTGGAGATAAGTCCTACTACACCTCTTGCTACGATGACATTATGGAGGCTTCTTTAGAGCTACGCTGCCTTGAAAAGCGCATCAGCTATGAACTTATTAAAACGATGGAAGGTGAAGGTTTTTATCCGCACCGAGCTATTATAATGGAAGAAAAGTATCAAGAATCCGGTAGAACCAATGGGTTGTATACGGGTTTAAATATGCAAGATGGCGAGATTTCTAACGACAATCCCGAATAATCTTGGGTTTTTTAATTTAGGCTCTGTTGAGTCATATCCGACCGGGGGAACTGGGCCGACAGCTTATGGACCAACTTCATATTATGGTTCTGACCCACTTCCCAGCTCTCCTGGCGACTCCCTGTATAACCCTATTGATCTTGGCGACTTCACTGCTGTATTTAGAACGGTCACGCTGAACAATACACATGGTGGCCTCTCCAGAAAGCAGTCGACATTTTATAAAATCCGTTTACTACGCCCTCGCTCTATTCAATTCACGCAAAATTTAAGTCAGTTTGCGTATACAGAAAACACTAACCGTAACACTCTTCTTGCCGTTTATCGCATTGAAGATGTTAACCGTAGAGAGGAGCTGCCAATCAATGATCTAGGCTATGTTTTTAGCTCAACAGGAATTGATTATGACAGCTTTGAAAACATAGAGGACGGTTACCCAACGAGTCGCTTAGATGCTGGTGAGTATCTGTTCCTCATCACGAATGATATCCGCTATTTAGAGACAACGTACAGCATCGCCATCAGTGTCGCCATTAACGACTGGCGGTTTGTATACGAATCAGTTGATGAAGCACTTGATTTTGGTAGCTTGACTGATCCAGTAATTGACGAATTTAACTTTGGTACTGTCTAGCGCTTTAAGCTGTTAGCTGTTAAGCTAACGATACTCTCTGGTCTGAGCATGAAAGTCATCACACTCCAAGAACTGGAAAGTAACTTCAATGCCATCATGAACGACATCGGAGACAACAAGCAGTTCTACAAGCTACAGACTGAGTCTGGTGACTTCATGTTGATTCCTTATGAGGAGTACTCCGTATTAGCAGATACGTACCAAGACTGGGTTGAAGAGCCTACTATTGATGCCTTTCCGCTGCCAGTCGAGTACGTTGGCGAAGCTCAGCCTGGAGAGCTTAACCAACGATCACAGGAGGTAACATGCGCAGCGGATCTCGAGGACTGCCAGGATAAGGATAATTGACTTCTGGCACATCAAGCATGCGGCGCCAGTTATTGGCCATTCGTACCGCTAGCTCCCAGTTGGTGCGCTCCTGTTTGCGTCCAACAGAATCATAAGGTGATGCCATTTTAGGCCAGTGCGTTACGACGCTGCTGGCGACGGCGCCGCCGCTGAACTCTTAAGGTGTCAACCCTTCTTTGTGACACTGGATATGGACCTTCGTAGCCGCCGCTTGCAAGTTTCTCAAATACAGGATTATAAGGTTGACTTGCGCCAGAATCAGCATAAGCACGTTTTTCTGCTGCATCGGCTAACATACGTGCGTACGTAGTCTGCGTTAAATCTCGAATTTGCTTATATGGATCGTTTTCTTCGGTGTCATAAGAACCGCCAGAAGAAGATCCTGAAATGTACGCATCTCCACGAGGTAGAGAAGCTGCATAAGCAAGCTCTCGTGCAGCATTCCGCTCAAGATCTAAAGCACCACGTTCGCTTGACGAGCCAAATGCTCGATCACTTAATTCTTTTGCGTACCTCGTCCGATCTTCTAAATATTTACCATATTCACCTGCTAGTTGAAAAGATTCCTCTGGGGTAACCTGTAGAAATTGTCTGGCTCCCAGCCCAGCCTTTTTGATGGCCTCGGCGGAAGGCAGCGTGTACTCTACAGTCTGTGGCTTTGAAGAGCCCAATTTACTACTTCCATTTAACTTCTATACTGATTCTATCTGCGATAAACCCGTGCAGCTTATGGACACCGACAAAGGTTGCGGGCACCAGGATGAGGATCAGGATCAGCTCGGCGTAGGTGATGGGTCTGCGCATGGTCAAAAATACCCGTTTATTGAGGAGTTTAGCGAGTTTCTCGCTTCTGTGTCTACCCACAGCCTTAAATTTAAGTTAATGACCTACCAGCAGCGGCTTTTTGCTAAGTCTCTATGGGAAGCGGAGAATTATGGCGGGTCGCTTTCAAAGTGCAGAGCGCACCTCAAGGAGATCTATGGTGATTTCTGGCATCGTCTCACGACTATTGAAGAGCATTTTACGGACGAACGCGAATACTGCGAGTATGTTCTCAAACTTGATCACATGAAACAGTGGGACAACCGACAAAAATTGGCTAAACTGCAGCAAAACCTACAGAGTGATGAGCAGCAAGACATTTGAGGACTGGCTAGACGTCCTCGACATCACTGAATTTGAACCGACACAGGACAAGTTAAATACCTACCAGAGCTATCGCTTTGTTGACTTAGACATTAACGAGGTAACCGTAAGCAACTACAAAGATAAGCTGGTAGAGTCGCTTGCTCAGCAGGTAGAGGTCTTTATCCCTCCCATAGGCAGTTTCGAGACTCTCGATCTCAGACGTTATCTCGAACTCGTGTGCAGTTATGAAACTAGCACAACCGACATCATCATGGGATTGTCGTTGGCCGACCAGATTCGACTAGCATTCAGCGACATGAAGACTAGTACGATCTGTGATCGATATCCAGATATCGGATTAGCTGAAAAAAGACGCTATCGCTGTGTCGCTGAGTATTTGATTCGCCAGGGGGAACTGACAAAACTACGTGACGATAACGGTAAGCTCATTAAAAAAATTGGAAACATGCAGAAAGCTGTGGTGCTTTACAGACCGTTACCAAAGCTGCTAGAAACTCTGAAGCGATCAGGCCTGGGGCATCTCATCAAAACCCAACCAACGCCCGTACTAGACCAAGTACAGGCTAATTGATAAACTGAACTATTCGCTTTTATCCAATGTCTGAACGTCGCAAAAAGATGCTCTCCAACATGATCTTCGCTGCTCCAAGCGAAGAAGAGCAGGTAATGATGAAGCTTGTCATGGAGCGCATCTGCGTAGATATGTGTGACTTTTTCCAGAAATTTTATAACCTGGAAGGCCCTGGGGCAGTTGTGTATATTCCTGATGCGAAAAATGTTGACGATTCGATGTACTATTTACCGAGTCAAGCATTAATGAATGCGCTTAAAGATTTTAACGCTGAAGAGCAAGAAGGCCCTGCTGAGGTAATGCAAAAAGCAATCGCATTAGCAGAATCTATTGATCCAAACTCTGCTGCTTTATTCATCATTCAGGATAAAGATCAAATGTCTTTAGTTCACTACAAATTCGATAATCACAACGACGCTTTTATGCGTATATGAATAGGAGTCAACGCAACTGGTGGATCAAGCAAAGTAAACTTTCGCGGATTTACCATATACGAGATGACTGGCTTACGCCTGTTGAGTATTTACCCTACATCGACGCGTTATTAGGTGATATCGAGCTAGATCCGTGTTCGACCCACAAAGCGAATGCGGAATATCTTCGCGCAAAAAAAATCTACACTCTTGAAGACGATGGCTTAAATGTACAGGAGTCGTGGAAGGGCACGACCTACCTATTCCCACCGACGTACGGCCGTTGTACGTACAGCAAAGCCAGAGGAAGCTGGCGCTGGAGCATGCGTGCTGGGCTTAATTCTAAAGCACCTGCTACGGCTTGGTTTGAACGCCTGTATAAGGAGTGGAAATTAAGGAACATTCCTGAAGCGCTGTTCTACACCACGTACCCTGAGATGCTGCGCACATGCCAAGATGTGTGGGATTTACCGATGTGCATTCCCAAAGACCGCGCTAACTTAATCCAAGGAGGCACATTTTATAGGCTACAAGTCCCTATCTATTGGGGCTATTTTGTTTACTTACCGCCTCCTTCACTTGGAAATGAAGCAATTAATCGCTTCAACGATATCTTTTCACATGTAGGGAAAGTAGTTATTTAGCTTTGAAATCGTTTCTAAAGCTATACTTACTGTCTCCTGGTCCGCTCACAATAAAGCGGTCCTCAGAGGCCAATTCTGCATCTTGATTTGGAGACCCGGCAACGCGCATCAAATCCAAATAGCCACGTAGAAACCGGTCGGCCGCTGTGTTGTCTATGGTGCCTCTGCCACCTTTGTATCTGGCATCGACCTTGTAGTCTTGGCTAAGCTGTGGGTTCATACTACTATTGTGACAGAGCCTAACAATGACGCAAAATCTTGATACACAACTACATATCTCTGTGATTTGTGATCAAATCAAAGAGCTTTTGCTAGAAAAAAATCACAAATATGGTGATTCTGCTCTTACTCCAGCTCGTATCTTCAGCAAAGCGGACGCTACTGAGCAGATTCTAGTTCGGATCGACGATAAACTAAATCGCATTCAGAAAGGAGCCGGTTTACTCGCTAATGACGAAGATGTCATCAACGACTTAATTGGCTACCTGGTACTACTGAAAATTTCATTGTCCCGTAATGTTCAACAAAAATGAAATACGAAGATTTTTTGAAAAATTACTCACCAGAGCTGCAATTATTAGAAGCTCTTGATTCGCTCAGTCAATATTCAGAGGACGCGGCGGCGAGCCTAGACCGGCTGGTTTCTGACCCCAAAGACGGTAAAAATGTCGCAGGCTCCGGCCATCTGGATCCCACTCAAGAATCTTAGCTTCCAGATATTCAATGGCTTTAACTTGATTTGACGCGCCGTTATAAGTTTCCGCCAGGTTAAGAAGACAGAATTCAACATTGCAGTTATGGTTCAACTGTGTTGGTATTTCTTTATCTGCTGCGTAGAACATATTTAGCTCAGTTCTACGTCTATCGACTGTTCTGTTTCCACCTGAGAACCAAATTCGGTTGATATAAGGACTCCATTCACTAATAATTTCTGCCTTCGAAGCTAACCGGTTAATTAGTTTTAATAGCCGGCACTCTTTAAATGATGCTAACCCTAGATCGTGCGCAAAACTAAGCAAAGCAGCTTTTTTGCTGTCATTTAACGGCACGTAAATATAATCACGTAATGCGTTCGAAAACACTTTCAAATCTTCAATTAGCTGTCGATCTATTTCCTCCTGTGTAGCAATTTCTGTTCTGCTTACGGTGTGTTTACCTAGCGTTTTACTTCCGTAGCCGATGCGCCAAGTGCTCTCCCCGTAGTCTTTATACGAACCGTACCGCCCAGGAGTAAGACACACCCTAGGCGGAAAATACCACTTGATGAGATCAATGCCCTTTTGAGTGAGGAGTGGGTATTCACTCCAGTCATCAACTTGTTTTTTACGGGACGTCAACCGAACCGGTGTAGCTAACCTCAGAGTACCCGTCAATGGCTAGAAGCACAACATAGTTCTTAGCCGCATTGGTTACCGTCACGGCGACAGCACCTTTATTCTTGCCGTCTTTAGCGATATTCGAGAACTTTTTGTAGCCGGTAGGAGCTGAACCGGCTGAATAGTCGTCTTCTTGAAAAATCTGGACTGTGTTAATCCCGCTGCTACTGGCAATTTTTACAATAATGTCGCCAGTACTGGCTGGATTGACGCGGAAACCACGAATATTGGTACCACCAGTGTTACTGGCTGTGGTGTTACCAAGATAAGTAATTTCAGAGCCGGCGTCAACCTGGAAGGTGTCAAGGGTGCCCTTAATTGTGCGGATTGCCATGGCGGTTACGAGATCTGTCCGAGCGTTGAATAGTTGAAATTGATATCGGCGTCGATACCGTGGTCTTTTAGGATTCCCAGGAACATTTGGCGATCCTGGGCTTTTTGGTGAAGCACCTCAATGAATGCTTCTTCCAGTTCGTCGCGGTCAAAACCTTGAATGGCAAAGGCGGCGGCGTGAATGGAGAACTCCACGTCCATTGGAAGATCTACTGCATCCATGGTTGATCCAAACCTTACACCTATCCTAACAGCGCTGAATTGTTCGGCAACGCTTTCGTGTACGGAGGCTGCACCAGTGGGATGGCCCGCTGATCCACGGTGAAAGACGGCTCATCTGGGACACCTTCAAAATTTCCAGGTGCTAGGAGGTACGGGCGTTCCTTTTGGAAATCTTTTAAGAACTCGCTTGCTGTCGGCGGATGCATGGCTTAAATTGTAACCTAAAAAGGCTGTACTCAGTCCGTAAACGCAGCCAAATACAGTGCTAAATGTTAAAACCAGGAGCACCATTGGTACTATTTTGGTACTCTTATTATCTTAATGTAGTCGACTTTTAATTTCACCAAAGTCGGCTACACGCCCAATAACGGGGTGTGTTTTTATCCATGGCTTCGTCACAGCTCATTCGTGAGCGGAAATTTTTTCTTCGCTCAGGATCTTTGTGCTGCGTGTAGTCTTGGTAATCACGATGACCATATCTTACAATTTTTTCTTCGCCTTCGTGACAAGATTTCACAACAAATTTATGTGTATCGCCAGCAGGTGCCCTCTGAGGCTTATTACACTTCATGTGTTCTTTTGCTAATCGCTTGGCCTTTGCTCTGTCAGCCATTAGATCACAATATTCTGAGAACGGACATCCTGGGGCACCTGACCAGCAGCAACCTCTTGATAAAGAGTAGGCATTCTATTCCGCTGCAAACGGGCAATCATGTCCTCTGTCAGGTCATACTGCCTTAGTTTGCTTTGAAGAAACTCTTCTGCACTAGGTTGCGACCCATCCGATGTAGAAATCATTTGCTAAATACGGTACAGCGTGGCCCGCAGATGGTAACTTTATTGATTGTGGTTTCTGTTCTAACCACTTTCTTAGTTTATCAAGCCTCTCCTCGCAGAAAAATGTTTGCTGCGGGACAAACCAATCACTTAAAGATTGACTGGCTTTATTTCGATTACAAGGACCACACGCACACGCTAAATTTGACCTTACATTTTGACCGCCTTTATGTTTAGGCACAATGTGATCAATCGTTGCTGTGTGTGCTGTTAACTGTTTATTACAGTAAGCACATTTCCAATCCCAGGCTTCAAAAATGTGCTCCCGAAACTTACGTCGAGCAAGTTTTGGGGTGAGTACAACAAGGTTAACAAGGAGGTCGTTTTCGCAGTGGAACATGGTTTGTCATGTGCCCATGACAAAAATGTATGGTGCACACACCTGTATTTCTGCTACTGTGGGACGGATGGGGGCGTGGCGGAATCGGCATGCGCAACGGATTTAAAATCCGTCGGTCTTTGACCTTGTGGGTTCAAGTCCCACCGTCCCTATTGCGGATGTAGCTCAGTGGTAGAGCTTCTGCCTTCCAAGCAGATTGTCGTCGGTTCGAACCCGATCATCCGCTTTATAAATTCAGTTGCAGTACATTGCCCGCAAGCTTATTTTCTTGTTGGGTGTACTCCGAGGCTGCTAAACAATCCAATAAAAAGGCACGAGAGTCTCGGCGCCAATGGTACCTCAACTTACTCAGTGGCAGGAGCTGTGAGAACTGTGGTGAGAGCGATCCAATCACTCTTGATTGGCATCACAAAGACCCTACTGAGAAAAAACACAATGTCTCTAATATGTACAAGTCTTGCGGGAAACAGGCTATACTGAACGAGATCGCCAAGTGTCAGTGCCTGTGCGCTAACTGCCACAGAAAAGTGCACCGTGATCTGCGCAACGGAGCGTAGTAGAAAAGTATCACACTGCTTTTGGGAAGCAGAGGAGAAGGGGCAGTACCTTCCGCTCCGATTAATCGGTCAACCCGAGAGCATCGTCCTCGCTTGGATCGTATTCCACTTCCTCAAGAAGTTTCAGAATGTAGTGGTGAAGACGATCAGTTACCCAGCGTAGATCCTCGTCGCTCACATCGCAGACGATAGCATTTAAGCGGAGCTCTCGAGAAGGTTCGCGAATAAAATCCGCAATCAACTCAAGAGCTCGGTAGCGTTTAGGCGTAAGTTCGCTTAGCACGTCACTCCAATGCAACCAGAGTTGCCGCATCTACTTCATTCTCAGTTGCGGAATTCTGCTTGATGATTGCAATTATCTCTAAGGCGCCTTGAACTTTTAGATAACCTTCTTTTAAAGACATGAGAGCTGCCTCTGAGGAGTGGATATCCTTGGCAAGGGCCTCAAGCTGTTTTTTGAGGCCCGTTTCGAGTTCGAGGATAGACTCTAGCGTCATGGTTAAACTTTTTACACGAATTATAAGCCATCAATTCGCTTTGATCCTAAAGTTCAGCCAACACCATCCATCTGCGCCACCACTGACAAAAAGACGCGGATTTAAGTTCTTAAAACTGTACTTTTGATTTTTACCAGCGGTCGGTCCTTGACGTGTCCAACCGCCGTTGACAAGGTCAATTTCTCCGTATGGGTCCTGAACTAGCCAATAATCTTTGCTATATCCAGTAATAACAATGTAGTGGCCGCCACCAGAAGGACGAGAGACAGCTCCATGATGAAGAACGCCGGCAACAACAGGGAGTCCTTTGTCGATTTGCTGTTTGATGTCATCTGCATTTGCTGATTTTGTAAATTTAGCGTAAACACCTAGCTCTTCGAGAGAATCGATATGAGTCTGCTGGTAGATTGTATCGCCGTGTTTGCTGACAATCTTCAAGTAATCCAGATCATCTTCGATTCCAGGCACATCGATGTATTTTAAACACATGGCGATGGCACTGGTTTGACACTGGCGCCAGCCTTCGGGACCATTATCACGCTGGTAAAAATAAGGAAAGTTCCTCAAATACCGTAAATCGCCGTCAGTAGCATATACTTTTACGCTTGTGTCTGTTTTCAAGCCGCTCCAGTGATCATCAAATAGCCACCATGTTCCCATTCCATAACCAAGCTCTACAAGTGTATGTTTATCTTTACGCTCTAAAATCCGGCATTGGGGGATACGCCGATTAGCATTGATCTTAGCTTTTTCATCAGCCAAAAGTTCAGCCGAAGGTTTTATCAACTTCTTGACAAAAGTCAATTGTTTTGAGGTAAGGTCAACAGCACCCGTTTTCAATTCAGGTGCTGGTGCTGTAAATAGATCAACTTCAGCGTTGCGACGACGCTTTAAACCTTCTAGTACACGGCCATCTCCCTTATCCCAGCGCGGTAGCTCTTCTTTCGCGACAGTATTTGGATTTTCTTTACTATTAAGCCTCTTTAATAATGTCGATTTTTTAAAAGCGTCACCACCGACGTTAAAAACAAAGCTAACTAAAGCATCAAATTGATTCTGGTTCAGTTCAACTTTAACGTTGTCTTCTACAATTTTTTCAAAACGTGTTAGATCCTTTTTTAATATTGCCTGAGCTTCGGCTTCTGTAATACGCATTCCATTTTTTACTTCAGGTCCGGTATGCCCATAACCAATAGTCCAAACATTCGCTGGACATAAATAGCTATTTGCACTGAAACCTTCAAATGTTTTAATCAGGTTTATACCAGGATCAGTTGTTTTCACGTCTGTGTTTAAAACTCTGTGTATTGTACATAAAAGAACTACTCCGCGTTACGAGAAAGACTGATTAACGTTGTTAATACACCCATCATCACAGTAATAGTCCGCGCATCTACATCCGCGCACCCCATTGGAGCAGGATCGATTTTTTCTCCTTCTGGCGTGCCGACATATTTAGCATACCAAGGCCATATAGTTGGTAATACATAAAAACGGCAAGCCCCCCATTGTACCGCCGAAACCAATAAAATGGCCGCAGCAGTACCCACAATAGATCGCCACAGCCAATTTGTCATAGTTAGTTAATGGACGATAGTTGCCAGCCTTAGTAGAGAGTAGGTCTAGTTGCCTTCGAGAGCGTTGACTTTGGCTTCCAACACCTCGATCCGCTCCATTGCTTCCTGCAACGCCTTCACTGCCTTCATGTAGAGCACCGAGTAGTTGACGCTCTTAGTCGTGGTGCCAAGGTCGTTGCCGTCTTCGTCGCGGTCGGGGGATTCAGTGACAAGACCAGGGGAGACAAGCTCAACCTCTTGGGCGATTAGGCCGATTTGCGTGTGGGTCTGACCTTCTTTGAAGTTGTAGTTACGGACTTGGAGAGCCTTGAGATCGTCCCACTGGGAGTTAGCGTCAACAATGTTTTCTTTCAGCTTGAGGTCAGAGATGGCGCCGTAAGAGTTGTTGACGTTTCTGACATCACCGCTTGTGTAGACAATATAGGAACGCGTTCCGGTGCCGCCAGTGTTGTCTGTCGTTGAATAGCGGCCTTCAAAGAAGGCGTAAACATTGCGAGCCGTGTCGCTGTGGTTGACGATAAAACCATTGGCGGCTGTCACGCAACGCATCCTTGTCTCACCACCATTCGTAATGCGTAGCGCTTCAGTTGGTGATGCCTCCGCATCGCGCGTAACGGAGAAC
>Ga0316617_100000152_pt1 | contig 15190 bp, 13 predicted proteins | sample OWC_Aug_M1_C1_D2_FD_207801 | JGI IMG/M metagenome (GOLD analysis project Ga0316617, IMG submission 207801) | Wetland soil microbial communities from Old Woman Creek delta, Ohio, United States - OWC_Aug_M1_C1_D2_B | ecosystem: Environmental > Terrestrial > Soil > Wetlands | place: USA: Ohio... | reverse complement strand
TGCTGCCGCCCCCGCAGCCGCTGATGCACACCGTCATCCCGACGAAGAGCGCGCTGATGGAAGCCGCGTTGAACTCGCGCCGCGTCAAGGCCTGTCCCGCAATCCGCGTGGCCATGGTCGCCTCCTAGTAGAACTTCCGTGCGAGGTTGAATCCGAGGTACCAGTTGCTGCCTCCGGGACCGCCGCGGGCCACGTTGGCCGGCGTCGTGCCCTGGTTGTTGGCGATGGTGATCTGAAACAGGTGGCCGCCGGCCCGTTGTTCGATCGCGAACGACACGTGGGCGGTGCCGGGGGCGTAGCCGGACATCCGCGGCGCCGCCTCCGCGACGAGGTACGTCGAGGAGAAGACGCGCACGCGGATCCCGAGTCCGATCATCGCCGTCGAGTCGTCGGCGGCGGGGTCCGCGGGCTCCGAGTTGGTGTTGCTGATCCAGAACGGCTGGGCGTACACGGCGGCCCGTGTGCCGATCTCGCGCGAGATGACGGCGCCGATCGCCGGGGAGTACTCGTCGGTGAAGTTGTCCGTGCCTTCCACCGACCCGAAGGCGGCAATGCCCACCGGCATGTTGTCGCTCTGCTTGACGACGTCGTACTGGGAGAACAGTTCGATCGTGCGATCACTGGTGCGGTAGAAGCCGACCTGGCCGCCGGGTATCAGTCCGTACCGGAACTCCAGCCCGATGATGGCGCCCGAGTCCATGCCCCAGAGGTCGTCGGGTCCGCTCTCGTCGAGCGGCTGGTTGAAGCGGTGCGTCAGCCTGAAGGCCAGCCGGTTGCGCGGCAGGCGAAGGGTGGTCGGCAGCGCCGAGAGCATGAAGTCCGGCTGCGCGAGGTTGACGTCGAGATCGGGGTCGTCGGCCTGGACCGCCGCGGCGGGCCCGGCGACGGACCGCGCCGGCGGCGGGTCGGCGGCCCGCGAGGGGGCGGCGGACGCGAGGACCACCAGGGCACAGGCGATTCGGGTCGGGATGCGCGTCACAGCAGTCTCCTCTCACCGTGCGGCGGGCGCGACAACGAGCACGCTCTTCATGTCGTCGTGCCCGCGCCCGCAGTATTCCGAGCACGCGATCCGGTAGCGTCCTGGGGCCGGGGCCGTGAACGAAAGCGTCACGACCTCTCCGCCTCTGGGGACCGCCTTCTTGACCTTCAGTGTGTCGATCTCGATGCCGTGCGTGCCGTCGGCGGACCTGACGTTGATGGTCACCTCGTCGCCTTCGACGACGTCCACCTGCTCCGGCAGGAACGCGAAGCGCTTGGCGATCATCTCGACGGTGACCGTGCGGGCGGGCAGGGACTCGGCCCGCGTCAGCGCGTCACCGGCCGCCGCCGTGATCACGGCCAGGCCCGCGATGACGCCTCCGACCCTGTTGAACGATCTCCGCACCGGCATCTGGCGCTCCTTCAGTCGTGGGTTCGCCCACACTCAAGGGCAAGTCGCATGCCGGGCGGAAGGGCCCGTGATGGCGGGAATCGGCTGGCCGTTGGACGGATCTCGCGCGTGCGCCTTACGGCAGGCGTAAGCGGTTACGCGGCTGGTAAGCGATCAGGGCTGGCGATCGGAGAGGCGGTGCTTCGCGAGGTAGTGGCTCAGCGCGCGCTGGCTGATACCCATCAGTTCGGCCGCGTCCTTCTTGACTCCGCCGGAGGCGTCGAGGGCTCGCCTGATGGTCTCCCGTTCCATCCACTCGATGTTCTGGTGCAGGCGGGTCGACGGCAGGCCTGAGGCGGCCGGCGCGGCGGCGCGCAGCCCCGAGATGGCGTCGGCGCCGATCACCGCGTCGCGCGACAGCACGACCGCCCGCTCGATCGTGTTCTCGAGCTCCCGCACGTTGCCGGGCCAGTCGTAGCGCTCCAGGACCGCCAGGGCCGAGTCGTGAAGCTGCCGGCCGGGCCTCCCGCTGCGCTGGGCATGCTTGATGACGAAGTGCTCGGCCAGAACCGCGATGTCTTCACGCCGCTCGCGGAGGGGCGGAATCCGGATGGGGATGACGTTGAGCCGGTAGAACAGGTCTTCCTGGAACCTCCCCTCGGCCACCATCTGCTGCAGGTCGCGGTTGGTGGCGGCGATCACCCGCACGTCGACCTTCTGCGGCCGCTCCGATCCGAGGGGCTCGAACTCCCGCTCCTGGAGCACGCGGAGGAGTTTCGCCTGGAGAGGCTGCCCCAGCGTGCCGATTTCATCGAGCAGGATCGACCCGCCGTGCGCGAGGGCGAACTTGCCCTTCTTGTTCGCGGCGGCGCCGGTGAACGCGCCGCGGACGTGGCCGAACAGCTCCGACTCCAGCAGCGTGTCCGGGATGGCCGCGCAATTGACCTTGATGAGCGGCATGTCCCGCTGGGCGCTGCGGTCGTGGACGGCCCGGGCGACCAGTTCCTTGCCCGTGCCCGTCTCGCCCGTGATGAGCACCGTGCTCTTCGTCTCGGCCACGCGCTCGAGGACGTGGATCACCTCCTGCATCGCGTGGCTGCGGCCCACGATCCCGTAGTGGTCGAACTCCTCGTCGCGCTCGCTCAGCAGGTACCGGTGTTCGCTGCGGAGCCGCTGCAGTTCGACGGCGCGCCGGACGACGACCAGCAGTTCGTCGATCTCGAAGGGCTTCTGCAGGTAGTCGAGGGCACCGAGCTTCATCGCTTCGATCGCGCTCTCGACGGTCGCGTGGGCCGTCATCAGCACCACCTGGGGCCGCTCGCCGGGCCCGACGTGATCCACCAGGTGCCGGATGAGATCGAGCCCCGTGAGGTCGGGCATGATGTTGTCGACCACGACCGCGTCGAACGCGCGCTCGGAAAGGAGGCGCTGCGCGGCCCGCCCGCTCGAGGCCTCGGCCACGTCGTGGCCCTCCTGGCGCAGCGCGCGGGCCAGGGCCCTCAGGATGCGCTCCTCGTCGTCCGCAATCAGGATGGTCCCGGTGACCGACTTGCCGCCCGTCTCCGTGGTCATGAATCCCTCCCGCCGGATCCCTGCGGCGGCGCCGGCGGCAGCGTGATGCGCACGTCGGTGCCCGAGGGTGTCCCGCCGGCGACGGCGATGGTTCCGCCGAGCCCATCGATGATATTCCGGGCGATCGCGAGCCCGAGCCCCGTCCCGCCGTGGCGCGTCGTGAAGTACGGCTCGAACAGCCTCGATGCCAGCGCGGGATCGATGCCGGGCCCCTCGTCGTGGACGACGATGGCCACGCCGCCTTCTTCGCGCGGCGCGGTGCGGATCGTGATCGCCGCCCGGCTGGTTCCGGCGGCGTCTCCGGCGGGATCACGAGCCGCGCGAACCGCCTGGGCGGCGTTCTGAAGCACGTTGACGAGCACCGTGCGCAGGCGTTCGGAATCGGTCCGGATCGAGCAGAGCCCCGGCGCAGGTTCAGCCTCGATTGCGACACCGGCGCCGGCAGCCTGCACGGCCCGCGCCGCTTCGCTGCAGATCGCATTCGGGTCCGCCTCCTGCCACGTGAACGTGAGGGGCTTCGCGTAGTCGAGTACCTCGGTCACGATCCGGTTGAGGCGCACGACCTCCTGGTCGATGTCCTGGACCGCTTCCTCGCGCGCGTCGGCGCCGGCATCGGCCTGCCGGAGGGTCCGCGCCGCGGACTTGATGATCATGAGCGGGTTGCGGATCTCGTGGGCGACGACACTGGACAGGCGCCCGAGCGACGACAACCGCTCGCGTTGCGCGGCTTCCTTCTCGAAGCGCGCGATGGAGTCGGTGAGCGTGTTGAAGGTCGACGCCAGCAGGCGCGCGTCTTCGTCCTCCCAGGACCCCGGGTGGACGGGGATCTTGCGCGTGAGATCGCCGGTCGCGGCGACGTCGCGCATCACGCTGGTGATCGCGCCGAGCGGCTTCGTCACCGTTCGCGCGACGGCATAGCTGAGCACCGTCGCCAGGAGCATCGTCAGGATCGCGGTCGCGCCGATGACCGACTGAATGGGGCCGAGGAACCGCAACTGCTCGGTCCGCGATCGAATCACGACCACGAACGGCGAGCCCTCCGACCTGGCCGCAGGGTCCGGGCTGCCCGCGCCGGACGCCTGCATGAGGGGCCTCGACAGCAGCACGTAGTCGGCGGCGCCCGACGAAACCCGGGTCATCTCGCCCGCACGGCGCGAGCGGTCGATCGCCGCCCACGACTCCCGCGGCAGCGTCGATGCCCGTACACGGCCGCCCAGGCCGAAGGCGACGTCGCTGCCCGTCAATTGCTTGAAGTCTGACGCCACCGTGCCATCCAGCAGGAAGCCCACGCTCAGGCTGCCGACAATGGCCGCCGGCTCCCCGCCCACCGTGATGGGCACGCTGAGGACCTGCAGCAGGCCCTGCGGGTGCGGCCTGAAGGACGACGCGGGGGCGCCGCCGAGCGCGGCGCGCACCGAGGGCAGCGAAGACGCCGCCTCGCGGTCGATGGCAAGCGGCCCGGCGAGCGCAAGCACCCGCGCGTCGCCGTCGGTGACCGCGACCAGGCTCGACCTGGCGAGCATCTGCTGGTACTCGGCCGCCAACGGCTGGACCGTGGGCGGGTCGCCGGTCGCGACGGCGGCTTTGAGCTTGGGCAGGTCGGCGATCAGCCTGGCGAGCAGCGAGAACGTCTCGACCAGCGCCTCCCCCTGGCGGCCGACGACGGCCTCGGACTCGACGAGCCCGCGGCGCAGCTCCGACTCGGCCTGCGCGGTGACGCGCGAGTTGACGAAGACGGCCGTCACGCCGGTCGCCACGATGACGAGCAGCGCGGCCGCCAGGAAGATGCGATTCGTGAGCGAGGACAGGGTCCCGGGCATCAGCGGCCTCGCGTCAGCGGATGACGAACGCGGTTTCGACGTCGCCGCCGGAGTCGGGGATCGTCACGGACCGCGTCTCGCGCACCTCGCCCTCGTGCCAGACGGCGAGCGTGTAGACGCCTGGCGGGACGCCGGCGATGGCGAACCGGCCGGACGGATCGGTCAGCGCGTAATACCGGTGCGCGAAGACGAGGATATACGCGCTCATGTGGGAATGGATGTCGCAGAACACCTGCACGACACCCGGGCGATCGAAGCGGACGGCCTTTGACTTCCCCCGCGAGTAGCGGCCGAGGTCGAAGGCCTTCGTCTTCGAGAGCGAGAACACGTTGTGAAACGTCAGGTCGCTGTTCGGGAAGTCCACGGTCGAGCCGACGGTGACGGCCAGGACGTGGGGCACAAACGTCTGGTCGCGCTGGTCCATCGACGCGCGGCCAGGCTCAGGGAGTTCGAACGCCCGGCTCGGCGCAGAATCGAGGTAGACAACGGCGGGCCTGAACTCCACTGGACGCCGCGGCGAGGCCCCCAGGCCGGCCGAGGCCGGCCTCGCCTCGGTCGCCGAGTGGCTGCGTCGGATCTCGACAGTACCAATGACCGTGCCATCCGCGCCGGCAGTCACGGGACAGGGTGTCAGTCCGAGCACGGCGGCCGGAACGAGTGCCGCCGCCATCAGCCGGACGCGGGCCGGGATGCGTTCGCCGATCATGGGCTTCAGAACCATGCGAGCACCTGCACCGCACCCAGGTTGCTCTGCCGGACGCGTCCCCCGTCCCGCCAGTTGCTGAGGACGGAGGCCTTGAGCAGCAGGCCCCGGCGGATGGTGAAGCCGGCGCCGTACTCCACGCGCGAGACATCGGCCTCCCATGCGTCCGTCCCGCTCCCGCTCTCGATGGACGCGAACGAGATCCGATCTCCCCGCACCGCCACATAGAGGCGCGGGAGCAATCGGATCCTGGCTTCGACGTAACCGGAGCGCGAGCGCAGCGGGTCGACGATTTGCGGCGGGTCGAGCGGCGGCACCCGCCAGTCGTTGACCACGAACTCGCCCCGGATGAGCCACCGGCCCCAGGATGCTTCGGCGTCGACGCCGAATGCGCGCTGATCATCGCTGCCCGGCGGAGCGTCTGGCCGCGCCTGCCTGACCTCGTCGGACACGAACGTGCCGCTCGCCGCCGATGCGCCGACGGAAAAGGCCGGGGTGGGGCGCCACGCCAGCCGGCCCGAGACCTGCCGGCCGCGATTGTCGTCGTTCACCTTCGGCGACGAGAGCGTGCCTGCCGTGTAGGCGACCGCCGCCTCGAACGCCGGCGGGCCGATTCGAACCTGCACGCCGGTGTCCCACCGCTCGGCCGCCACGACCGGAACACCGTTGTGAGGCTCGGGGTTGCCGACGGAGTAGTCGACGAGCCAGCCGCTGCCCTTCGATTCGAGCAACTCGACGGCCGTCGCGGGAATAGCATCCGGGCGGACCGTCGTCAGGTACTGATAGGTTTGCGGCGATCCGATCAACGGATTGTCCTGGGGATAACTGCGGCGTGAAAACGCCCCGAAGACGGGCGGGACCCGCCCGGCCTGGATGTCGAGCAGGCCGCTGTCGAGAGGGCTCACTCTGATGTACCACGCATAGGGCGTCACGCCGACGCCCGTCTCCGCCCGGATCTCCGCGAGGAACGCGATGCGTTTCGTCGCGCGCGCTTCCACGGTGACGCCCGCCCTCAGGCGGCGGATCGCACTGGTTTCGTAGTTCGTGTAAGTGAACCAGCCCGGGTCTTCACTCCCGTACGTCACGGAGGCGTCTCCAGCCACCAGCACCCGGCCGCCGGCGAAGGCGACGGGTTCAGTCGGCCAGTGCTGGCCCCAGGCGACCCCGCAGACTCCGAGCCAGAGGCCTGCGGCAATGGCAACGATGCCAAACGAGTGAGGGCCCGGTCGGCGCATGTCGGGGATACCATCCCTATTCTATGCACATCCGCTGCCGTCCCGGCCTTCGCGGCGTGGATTCGGCATGGCGCCGGGTCCTGACAGGCAAGGGAATTGCAGGATTATGATGACGCGTTGGGCTGTGTCCAGAACCTGGAGATCCCATGACCTCTACCCTCTTGAAGCGCATCGTTCTCGGCCTCGTGGTCCTCGTCGCCGCCCTCCAGCTGTTTCGGCCGGAGCGGACCAACCCCCCGGTGAACCCCGCGCAGACGGTGCAGGCTGGTGCGGTCGTGCCCCCTGACGTCGACGCGATCCTCAAACGCAGCTGCTACGACTGCCATTCCAATGAAACGCGGTGGCCGTGGTACAGCGCCGTGGCGCCGATGGCCTTCGGCGTCGTCGACCACGTGACCGAAGGCCGCGCCGAGCTGAACTTCTCCGAGTGGGGTGCCTACCCTGCGAAGAAGCGAACCGGCCTCCTCGAGAAGATGTGCGAAGAGGTGCGTGAGGGGAAGATGCCGCTGAAGCAGTACCTGTGGCTGCACCGCGACGCGACGCTCTCGGAGGCCGACTGGAAGTCGGTGTGCGACTGGTCGGCGGACGAGGCTGACCGGCTGGCGGCCGGCCGGTGATCAGCGGCTGCCCGGCATCAGGCGGTCGAAGAGGCTGATGCGGGCGAGGTCGTTGTACATCACCGTCACCATCAGCACCATCAGCACCACGAACCCGGCCAGCATCAGGCGCTCCTTCATCTTCATGCTGAGATCGCGCCGCGCCAGGCCTTCCACCGCCATGATGAAGATGTGGCCGCCGTCCAGCACCGGGATGGGCAGCAGGTTCAGCAGGCCCAGGTTGAGGCTGAGCATGGCCATGAAGCTGAGCAGCGGGATCCAGCCTGCCGCGGCCGTGTCTCCGGACAACTGGGCGATCGCGACGGGCCCCATCAGCTGGCTCGGGGACGTTTCGCGGGTCACGAGGCCCCGCAGCGTCTGTACGATCAGCCCGGCAAACTGCACGTTGCGCTCGACACTCATCTTCGCCGCGCCGAGCAGGGTGGGCTGAACGTCCCGGAACGGGTCCTGGATGCCGATGCCGATCAGGCCGATCTCGCCCTGCCTCCGGGGTGTCACCTGGACGTCGAGCGTCGCGCCGGCCCGCTCAACCTGCAGCGTGATCGCCTCTTCCGGGTGCTTCCGGATCTCGGCCGACAGCTGGCCGGAAAACACGATCGGCTCACCGTCGAGCGCCAGCACCACGTCGCCGACTTTGAGGCCGGCCTTGTCGGCGGGCCCATTGGCCTCGAGGCTGCGGATGCTCGGATGTACTTTCGGCAGCACGCCGATGTCGCCGATCCGCATCTTCGTCTGCGCCTCGGGCCTCACCGTAATGACGGTCTCGCGTCCTTCGCGCAACAGCGTGATGGGAACGTCCCTCTCGGCGCGCCCGCCGATGGCCAGGAAGAAATCCTCCCAGGTTTCCGTCCGCTGGCTGCCGACCTTGATGATGCGGTCGCCCGGCCTGATCCCGCTCTGCTCGGCCGGCGATCCCTTGGTGACGACCGCGACGTCGACCGGGTCGCTTTCGAAGATCGGCACCTGGGCGCCCTGGGCCAGGACCACCGTCATCAGCACGAGCGAGAGGACGATGTTCATCGTGGGCCCGGCGATCAGGATGCGAAAGCGGTCCCACTTGGGCCGGGTGATGAACTCGTCGGCGGCCCCGGTGTGCGGATCGTCCGGGTTTTCGCCCGCCATCTTCACGTAGCCGCCGATGGGCAGCAGCGCAATCGCGTATTCGGTCTCGCCGCGCTTGAACTTGAGGATCTTCGGCCCCATCCCGATGCAGAACGTGATGACCCGGACGCCCAGCATACGCGCCACGAGGAAGTGGCCCAGTTCGTGGACGAAAACCAGGACACCAAGGACGAACACGAAGGCCAGCAGCGAGTTGAGCAAAGAATTCCCTCTGAACTAATTGTAATCCCGGATCACGACCTGGGCGAACTCGCGCGCCCAGCGGTCTACTCTTCGGACGTCATCCAGGGTGGAGACGTTCCCGGCGTCGTTCGCGTCCATCGTGCACTCGATGACCTCGGCGATCGAGGTGAAGCTCAGCTGCCCGCCGAGAAAGGCGGCGACGGCGACCTCGTTGGCCGAGTTGAGGACGACCGGGAGGCTCGAGTCCCCGCCCAGGGCGCGGTACGCCAGTCCAAGGCACGGAAACCGCTTGTGGTCCGGGGCGGCGAAATCGAGCTGCCCGGAGCGCGTGAGATCGAGGGGCGGAAGCCCGCTGCTCCAGCGCTCGGGGTAGGAGAACGCGTACTGGATCGGCAGCCGCATGTCCGTCGGGCCCAACTGGGCGATGATCGACCCGTCGCGCAGCTCGACCATCGAGTGCACGACCGACTGCGGGTGGATCACCACGTCGATCTGCCCGCGGCCGACGCCGAACAGCCAGTGGGCCTCGATCACCTCGAGGCCCTTGTTCATCAGCGTGGCCGAGTCGATGGTGATCTTCCGGCCCATGCGCCATGTCGGGTGGCGCAGCGCGTCCTCGGGGCCCACCTTCTTGAGCTCGGCGGCTGAATGGCTGCGGAACGGGCCGCCGGACGCCGTGAGGATGAGCCGGCCGATTTCGCCGCGGCTCCGCCCGTGCAGGCACTGGTGGATGGCGTTGTGTTCGCTGTCGACCGGGAGGATCGTCACGCCCTTCCGCTCGGCCGCCGCGGTGACAATGGCGCCGGCCATGACCAGGACTTCCTTGTTGGCCAGCGCGATGGTCTTGCCGGCGTCGATGGCGGCCAGCACGGCCTCCAGGGCGGCAGTCCCCGACGACGCGCACAGCAGCACATCGACGTCAGGGTGCGTGGCGACCTCGATGAGGCCCTCGGCGCCGGCGATCAGGCGGGGCTTCGGGGCGCCGGCCAGGTGCGAGCGCACCAGGTCGAGCGCGTGCGGCGTGGCCATGCACGCCACGCGGGGGCGCACGTTGGCGATCTGGGTCGCAAGGAGGCTCGCGTTGGAGCCGGCGGCGAGGCCCACCACTTCCAGGCGATCCGCGTGGGTGTCGACTACGGACAGCGCGCTGCGGCCGATCGAACCGGTCGAACCGAGAATGGCTATCCGGCGCTTCGCCTCGGGACGGGCCGTCATGTGAGCAGGGCCAGGATGAGGTAGTAGCCGGGGATCACGAAGAGCAGCGCATCGATCCGGTCGAGTACGCCGCCGTGACCCGGGATGAGCGCCGAGCTGTCCTTCACGCCCGCGCTGCGCTTCAACAGCGACTCGAACAGGTCGCCGGCGATACCCAGCGCCACCAGCGCCGCCCCGGCGGCCGCCAGCACGGGCGCGCTGACGAGCGGGAGCCAGTAGCGGCCAATCAGGGCCATCGCGGCGATGCCCGCGACAAATCCGCCGACGGCGCCCTCGACGCTCTTCTTCGGGCTGATCAAGGGCGCCAGGCGGCGCCGGCCGAGCGTCGAGCCCACGTAGAACTGCGCCGTATCGGAAATCCAGACCACCAACAGCCCGAGCAGCAGCGCCTCGCGGCCCCATCCATCGCGGATCACGGCGGTGAGCGCCAGCGGCACGGCGAGGTAGATGACGGGAAAGGCGGCAGCCGCGGCCGAGGCGGGCACGTCCGGCGCAGGCTGCCGCGTGGCGAGCACCACGATGAACAGGACCAGCACCGTGCCGACGAGCAGGAACCCGCTCTGCGCGCCGGGGCCGGCCACGGCGGCGCCGGCCGCGAGCGCTCCCGCGACGGCCGCGTACGGGGACATCCGCACGCCGGCGCGCGACATGAGGCCCGTCAGCTCGATGCACGCCCCGACGAGGATCACGCCGAGGAGGATCAGGAACACCGGCGGCGGCGCGAACCAGATGGCGGCCAGCGTGGCCGCGATCATCACGACACCGCTCAGGAGCCGGGTCACTTGCCGCCGCGCCCCTGGGCGAGGGGCTTGAGGCCGCCGAATCGGCGGTCCCGTGTCTGGTAGTCGAGCACCGCCTCGAGCAGGTGGCGGCAGCGGAAGTCCGGCCACAGCACGTCGGTGACGTGGATCTCCGCGTACGCGATCTGCCACAGCAGGAAATTACTGACGCGCAGTTCGCCGCTCGTGCGGATGAGCAGATCGGGGTCGGGCTGCCCCGCGGTGTAGAGCAGGTCGCCGAACCGCTCCTCGTCGAGGCTGCCGGGGTCGAGGCCCATGCCGATGGCCCGGCGCGCCGCATCGACGATCTCGGCGCGGCCGCTGTAGTTGAGCGCGATGTTGAACAGCATGCCCCGGCACGACGCGGTGGCGTCGCGCGCGCGGGCGAGTTCCTGCTGGATGTCCCGGGCGAGGCCATCCGGCCGGCCGATGACCTGGAACCGGATGTCGTGCCTGATGAGCGTCTCGAGTTCGAGCCTCAGGTAGCGCTTCAGCAGCCGCATCAGCGTCATCACCTCGAGCTGCGGCCGCTTCCAGTTCTCCGCCGAGAACGCGTAGAGCGTCAGCACGCTGATGCCGAGCCGTGCCGACGATTCGACGGTGGCGCGCACAGCCTCGACCCCGGCCTGATGGCCGCGGACCCTCGGCAGGTGGCGCTGCGCCGCCCACCGGCCGTTGCCGTCCATGATGATGGCGATGTGAGCGGGAAGCCTGGCGGGGTTGATCCGCTTCGCCAGGCTCTCTTCTGGCGAACCCGGTTCGATCGACGCCAGGAGCTTCTCAAGCGCCATGCGGTTAACCTGGGGAACGCAAAAGCTCATGATACAGGCTTCGCGACGCGCACGCTACCGCCGGCCAGGACGCGGCTGGCGATCAGGCCCCGGCCGGGGGCCCGGAATACATCACGCGCACCAGGACGAGGCCGTGAGCCGGCGCCGTGGCGCCGGACGCGGCCCGGTCGCGCGAGGCCAGGAGCGCGGCCACCGACGCCGCATCGCGCCGCGCGTGGCCGACTTCGACGAGCGTGCCCGTGATCGCGCGCACCATGTGCCGGAGAAAGCCGTCCGCCGCGATGCGGATGATGACGAACCGCCCGCTGGCGGCGCCGTCCTCACCCGCAACCTCCACTCCCGGTTCGCGTACGCCGGCCCGCGCCGACGTCACCGTCCGCACCGCTGATCGCACGCCGCCGCCGGCCGACTGGAACGCCGAGAAGTCGTGCCGTCCCTCGAGCATGCGGGCGGCGCGGTCCATCGCCGCCACGTCCAGCGGCCGAGGCAGGTGCCAGCTCCACGCCCTGGCGAACGGCGGCTGCACATCGCCCTGCCAGATTCGGTACTCGTAGATCTTGCCGGCGGCGTGGTACCGCGCATGGAAGTCCCGCGCGGCCTCTTCGACCTCCACGACGCGGATGTCGCCCGGCAGCATGGCATTGAGTGCGCGCCGGACCACCAGCGGTTCATGGGCCGTCGTGACCCGCGCCGACGCCACCTGCCCGAACGCGTGCACCCCCGCGTCGGTGCGGCCGGCGCCATGCGCCGTGACCGGCGCACCGTCCAGGCGCGCCAGCGCGTCCTCGATCAGGCCCTGGATGGACACGCCGCCGGCCTGCCGCTGCCAGCCGACATAGGCCGTACCTTCGTACGCCAGGGTGATCTTGAGCGTTCGTGTCATTGGCCTGGCTGACGGTAGAAGTCAGAAGCCAGAAGACGTCACGCTGCACCTGGGGGTCTTCTTGCTTCTTGCTTCTTGCTTCTTGCTTCTTGCTTCTTGCTTCTTGCTTCTTGCTTCTTACTTCTTGTCCCCCCGTGAACCCGGTTTCATCACGGGGTCCCCCGCTGCGCACAACGGACACACCTCGGGTTTGTAGGTCGGCGGGGTCAGCGCCGCCAGCGCCGCGAACGGCACGTCCACGGGCGTGTCCGTTCCGCTCCGGTTGATGACCGCCGCTGCCGCCACGACGGCGGCGCCCTTCTGTTTCGCCACCTCCATCGTCTCTCGTGTGGACCCGCCCGTTGTCAGCACGTCCTCGACGATCACGACGCGGTCGGCGGGGGCGAGGTCGAATCCGCGCCGCAGGGTGAGCACGCCTTCCGCGCGTTCGGCGAAGATCGCCCGCACGCCGAGCGCCCGGGCCACCTCGTGGCCGATGATCAGCCCGCCGAGAGCGGGCGACAGGACCGCGGTCGGCTTGACGCCGCCAAGCCGGGCCGTCAGCGCCTCGCCCAGCGCGCGCCCGAGGGCCTCTGCCTCGGCCGGATGCTGCAGCACCAGGGCGCATTGCAGGTAGTTCGGGCTGTGGAGGCCAGACGAGAGACGGAAGTGCCCCTCGAGCAGCGCGCCCAGTTGCGTGAAGCGATCCAGCACGTCTTTCGATGTCATCGTCGGGCTCCGGGTTGAGGCGTCAGCGGGCCTTCGCGCGCGACGGCGGCGCCAGACGCAGGTGGGTCTCGAACAGCTTCAGGATGCGCTTGTACTCGTCGGCCCAGCTGGTCTCCTGCTCGAACGCATGGTTCTCCACGGGATACAGCGCCAGTTCCCAGCCGGTCTTGCGCAGTTCGATGAGGCGCTGCGCCAGACGAATCGAGTCCTGCACGTGCACGTTGGTGTCGACCACCCCGTGGCAGATGAGCAGCGCGCCCTTCAGGCCCTCGGCGAAGTAGATGGGCGAGCTCTGTTTGTAGGCGGCCGCATCGTCCTGCGGCTCGTTCAGGATGCTGCCCGAATAGCCGTGGTTGTAGTGGGCCCAGTCGGTGACGGGCCTCAGGGCGGCGCCGGCCGCGAAGGTGTCCGGCGAGGTGAACAGCGCCATCAGCGTGATGAACCCGCCGTAGCTGCCGCCGTACACGCCGATCCGCCGCGGGTCCACGCGCTGGGCGTCGACGAGGTACTTCGCCCCGTCCACGACGTCGTCGAGGTCCTTGCCGCCCATGTGCCGGTAGATGGCCGTCCGCCAGTCGCGCCCGTAGCCGGCGCTCGCGCGGTAGTCTGCGTCGAGCACCACGTATCCCTGGGACGCGAGCAGGTTGTGGAACATGTACTCGCGGTAGTAGGTGGACCAGTACTTGTGCGCGTTCTGAAGGTAGCCGGCGCCGTGGACGAAGATGACCGCCGGCCTGGTGCGATCGCGGGCGGCCCCGATCATCTCCGGCGTGTAGAGGCGCGCATGGACGTCGGCGCCATCCCGCGCCTTGTACGTGATGACTTCCGGCTCGATCCAGCGGAACGACCGCCATTCCTCGGTGGGCGTCGTCGTGACCTGCTGCGTCGGTGCGCCGGCCCGGTTGGGCATGACGAAGACTTCAGGGGGCCTGGTGAACGACGAGTGGATGAGCGCGATCATGGCGCCGTCCGGCGACACCTCGCCGATGTTCGACCCCGTCATCGTGGTCAGCCGGGTGCGCGGCCCGCCGGCGACCGGCATCTCGTACATGTGCCGTTCGCCGGGGTGGACCTCGCTCGAAACCAGGTAGAACTTCGTCTTGTCGCGTGAAAGCTCCGCCGAGGCGACTTCGAACGTGCCCGAGGTGCGCTGCACGGGGGCGGCGCCGGGCTGCGCCGCGTCGACCACGTACAGGTGCATGTACCCGTCGCGCTCCGACAGGAACCAGAGGCTGCGGCCGTCGGGCATCCATCCGAGGCCGCCCCCGCCGAACGGCCCGCCGCCGGCCTCGCGGATCCACGCGTCGTCGTGGAGCGCGTCAATGACGCGCGTCTTGCCGGACTCCGGGTCCAGGGCCACGATCCAGCGGTCCATGAAATCGTCGGACCTCGCGGTCGCGACCACGAGCCGGCCGTCCGGCGAGATCGACGGCGCCGACCAGCGCACCTCACGCGGCGCGTCTTTGCCCTGGACCTTCGTCGTCCCGGCGAAGGACGCGTCGGCCCAGACGCTCTTGCGGGTGTCCAGGTTGAGGACCGCGAGGCGTTGGCGCCCCTGGGCGTCGCCGACCTTCGGCCGCGACGGAATGTCCTCGGTATAGCCCGACTCGGTCACGTAGTTGGGAACGATCGTGGCCTTGGCGTCCGGCCGGTCGGCGACCAGCAGGAACACCCACGTCCCGGAGGGGTGGAGCAGGATCTGGGACACGCTCTGGCGCTCTGTGATCTCGAACTCCGGGAGCGCGTCCTTCTTGCGCCGTTCTTCATCGGCCTTGCGCTGCTCGATCGCCTTTCTGGTCGCCTCCAGCAGCGCCGGCTCCTGCTCGCGCACGAACTTCTGGCTCTCGGTGTCGCGCGTCTCGCGCCGCCGCGGCTTCACGTCGGTGAGCTGCTCGATCGCCCCCGTCGAGAGCGGCACGATGAACAGGTTGTTCTGGGAGACGAAGGACACAGCCGTGTCGTTGCGCGCCCATCGCGGGCTGGATTCCGGCGTCGTGGTCCTGGTCACCTGCTGGCGCGTGCGCGCCACGGTGTCGAGGACGACGATGTCGCCGCCGTCGGCGAAGACCACGCGGCGCCGCGCCTCGTCCCAGGAGCCGGCGACCGGCGGGGCAAGCCTCCGCTCCTCGGCGGAGAGGCGCCGGGGCGCGGTCGTGTCCCTGGAGAGCACGTAGGTTGCGCCCTCCTTTTCTC
>Ga0316617_100000151_pt1 | contig 15194 bp, 12 predicted proteins | sample OWC_Aug_M1_C1_D2_FD_207801 | JGI IMG/M metagenome (GOLD analysis project Ga0316617, IMG submission 207801) | Wetland soil microbial communities from Old Woman Creek delta, Ohio, United States - OWC_Aug_M1_C1_D2_B | ecosystem: Environmental > Terrestrial > Soil > Wetlands | place: USA: Ohio... | reverse complement strand
CTGTTGGGCGAGAGACAGCAGAAACTCCACCGTCTGTTTGTCGAGCGCAAAGGGGTCGGTCTGGTAATCGACCGCCGCATGGATCAGGACCGAGCAGTCATTTGCCGCCGCTCCCCAGCCTTCGGGCTGCTGCATACTGCCCACCACCGGACGGATCTCGTGCCGGGAAAGGATCCGCGCTTTTTCTTTGCTGCGCGTGAGCCCCCACACCTCGTGGCCCGCCCGGCGGTAGGCCATGGCTACGTTGAAGCCGATATATCCGGTTGCCCCCGTGATGAATACCTTCATTTTTTCCTCCCTTTTGGCCATAGTTGAATGTCATTATGGATTTTTTGCCCCAACTGAGCGATGGCAACTTCCTCCTCGATGCCCCATCAAGGATCTTCGCCATACGAAGCATAGCTTGATTCAGGAGTTATTCATCACCGCGGAGTTTGGCAAGTGCGGCAGGTTTTTCAAGGCATGGCCCAATCTTGATTGACAATCTGAATTAGTTCCCGTATAAGATCAAACAGAAGCCCGAAGCACCATTAACTATCAGGTAAAAATCCAGTCGTCACAAGCCCATTGGATTTTTGTCGAATCCAATGGGCTTTTTATATTCACCCATTCATCAAGAAAGAAGAAACACCAATGAGTTTTGAGACGTTCAACCTGCATTCATCAATCACCGCCGGCGTCAAGGCGCTCGGCTATACCAAACCCACCCCCATCCAGAGTGAAGCCATACCCCCGGTCATGGATGGCCGGGATGTCATGGGGTTGGCCCAGACGGGCACGGGCAAGACCGCGGCCTTTGCGCTGCCGATTCTGCACCGCTTGCTCGCCGGGCCGCAAGGGAAGGTCCGGGCCCTGATCCTGGGACCCACCCGGGAGCTGACCGAACAAACCCACAAGGCCATCGACCGGATGGGGCGCGGCACGCGCATCCGCAGCGCCGCGGTTTACGGCGGCGTAGGCATGCAGCCGCAGCTCGACGCCCTGCGGCGGGGAGTGGACATCGTTTCGGCCTGTCCCGGCCGCCTGCTGGACCACATCCGGCGGCGTACGATCGATCTTTCCCGTGTCGAAGTGCTGGTACTGGACGAAGCCGATCAGATGTTCGACATGGGATTTCTGCCGGACATTAGAAAAATCGTGAAGCATCTGCCGCGGGTGCGGCAGAACCTTCTATTCTCGGCCACCATGCCGCACGATATCAAGAGCCTTGCCGACGAGATTCTGCGCGATCCCGTGCAGGTGCAAATCGGGCAAACGGCCCCGGTCGAAAGTGTCGCGCACACCTTTTATCCGGTGGCCACCCGTTCCAAAGACGCCCTGCTGAGAACCATCCTGGACACCACGTCAACCAGCGCGGTGTTGGTCTTCACGCGCACCAAACGGCGTTCCAAGAACCTGGCGCGGTTGCTCGAGGAATCCGGCTACGAGGCGGCGGCCCTGCACGGCAACCTCAGCCAGAGCAACCGCCGCAAGGCCATGGAAGGGTTTCGCAGCGGCCGGTACAAGATCCTGGTCGCCACCGACGTGGCCGCCCGCGGGATCGATGTCCTGGGGATTTCGCATGTGATCAACTATGACATACCGGACACGGTGGACGCTTACACGCATCGCATCGGCCGCACGGGCCGCGCCAGCGAAACCGGCGACGCGTTCACGTTTGTCTGCCAGGAGGACCAGGGGCTCTTGCGCGCGATCACCCAACTGCTGGGAAACCGGAACAAATATCGCGTCATGGAGAGATTCGGCGGCGCCGACCCAGCACGTGAAGGTGCGGCCGCCCGCGATCAAGCTACAGAGCGCCGGAGCCACTCATACCGTTCCTTCAGCGCCAAGCCGCGGACCTGGGCCCCCAGTCGCAGACCCCGTAGCGCATAATCCGAAAAACAAAAAGGGGCGCTTCGGTTGTCCGAAGCGCCCCTTTTTGTTTGGTCTAATATTCCACGTGCCGGTAGATCTCGCCCTCCACGAGGTAAATCACCTCTTCGGCGATGTTGGTGGCATGGTCAGCCAAGCGCTCCAGGTGGCGGGAGATCAGCAGCAGGTTGATGTAGTACCCGACCCGCTCCGGCAGGTCCTGAATGGCCTGCTTGATCTTGTCGTAGGCGTCTTTCTTTATCTGATCCACCTCGTCGTCCATGGTGATCACCTTGTAGGCGATATCCACATCCAGGTTGACCAGCGCATCAAGGCTCATTTTCAGCATTCGCTGGGCTTTTTGACCCATTTCAGCATAATCGAAAATGAAGGGCGGCTTCGGCCGCTTGGCGATGACCTCCACCCGCTGGGCGATGTTGACGGCCTGATCGCCGATGCGCTCCAGGTCGTTGTTAATCTTGATCACGGCAATGATGAAGCGCAGGTCGACCGCCACCGGCTGGTGCAGAGCGAGCACCTTCAGGCACTCCTCCTCGATCTCCACCTCCATCTCATCGACCTCGTAGTCGGCTTTGATGATGCGCTGGGCGATCTCGGCATCAATCTGATCTACGGCCTGGGCCGCCAGCCGGACCCGGTCCTCGACCAGGGCGCCAAGGGCGAGGATGCGCTTCTTGATGTTTTCCAACTCCTTGCGGAAGTGCTTGGTCATAGACTCGTCCTTCCTGAATTCGCCAACCTATCGATTTTAGAAATGTCCATCTAAATCTTTAGGTGGGTGTGAGAAAATAGTTAAGATTTGGTTAAATTCAAACCTGTCCTTTTCTATACCCGCCATACCGCATCCGTCAATCCAACTCCCGTATCGGAACCGCAGCGAACCCAAACCGGCTGTCAATGAGCCGCCACTCAATTTATCAACATATAGTGTGCAGCTAACCCGCAACTATCCATATGTTGATTAAATCTCTTGACCCTGTCGCTTATTTCATTTACGCTTTAAGAGGAAACGAAGATGCCGCACGCCGATCCTTACGCGCACTCCAGGCATTTCGCCCGACCCTCCCGAAGGGTCTCGTCAGCAATCGAGCGCCCGCAAACCTGCCCCGGGCCGCTTCACCTGTACCGCCTTGCCCGCATCTGCTGGCACACGCTTTCCGACCACCGCGGGTCCGAACCGGACCGATGGAATGCCCATTGCAAGGCCCGCCGGTGTTTCCACCCAACCTCTGCGAGGTGCGACGGATCATGGAACAGCAGAAGAACTATATCATCGACACCAATGTGTTGCTGGAAGACCCCAACTCGCTGATCAAGCTGCGCAACGGGAATGAAAACCAGGTATTCATTCCCTACCATGTGCTGCTCGAGCTGAACAAAATCAAGAAAAATCCGAAGCTCCGGCACATCGTCGCCCGGGTGATCGAGTACCTCGTGGAGAACCCCGACGCTTTCAAGGTGCTCAGCTCCAACTCCGTCGCCGACCCGTTTACCAACCTGGTCGACACCTTCATTCTGGACGAGATCCAATCGAGCGGCATCGACACGCCCATTCTGGTCACCAACGACCGCATCTTCCAGCTCCAGGCGCGGTTGCGCGGCATCAAAAGCGAGATCTACAAGGAATCCGTGCCGTTCAAGTCCGAGGCGGAGTACTTCACCGGCTTCGTGGCCAGCCGCGCGGAGGCCGTGCCGAACGCCTTCATGTGGAACGAGCAGGGCAAGCCGGTGTTTTTCGGGGTGGAGGGGGAAAAGCTCATCGACTACCAGCACAAGGTCTGGAAGGTGACGCCCCGCAACGTCTTCCAGAATCTGGCCCTGGAGCTCATGACCAACCCGGATATCGATCTCGTTTCGGTGCAGAGCGAGGCCGGCTACGGCAAGAGCTATCTTGCGCTCGCCACGGCGCTGTACCTCGTGCTCGAACGCAAGACCCACCAGAAGATATTCGTGATCAAGCCCACTATCGAGATCGGCCAGAAGCTGGGCTACCTCCCGGGCAAGCTCGAAGAGAAAATGGAGCCCTATGCGCGCTACATCGCCGACCTGGTCGCCAAGCTCCACCGCCTGCGGCCGGCCAACAAGATTTTCATCGACGGCGACGTCTATCCGCCGCAGTTCAACCCCAAGAATTTCGAGATCCTGCCCTTGGCCTACATTCGGGGGATGAACATCGAAAACGCCGTGGTGATCATCGATGAGATGCAGAACATGTCGCGTTCCGAGTGCCGGGCACTGCTCACGCGCATGGGCGACGGGGTAAAGTGCTTTTGCCTGGGGGACACCCGACAGGTGGACAACCCCTACCTGAACCAGGAGAACAACGGCCTGAACTGGGTGGTCAAGAAGTTCAAGGGCAGCAAAATCTATTCCCACATCGTCCTGAAAGGCGAGAAGTCCCGCGGGCCGATCACGGACCTGGTGATCTCGACCGGCCTGTGAGCGGCCGCCCTTCTCCGGGAAAGCAAGGTAACCAAAATCGAGGTGGAGTGATCCGACACTCGGCAAATCTCACTTGTTCAACCCGATCATTAATTTTCTTCCCGGTGAAGCTCTATTTCTAAACCCCACGCGAACGCAATGGGGCAGATTGATTCCCAATCGCAAGGTTATCAGAATGCAGGCTTTGATCCCGAGGTAGAAAAATTGAGCCACGATGGGGCCCTTAAAAATCCGCCCATCGTGGCGGCAATGCCCGGCAATTTTCGTTATGTTGTGTTGGATGGCGCCAATCGCACCACCGCTCTGTGGGAAATGGCTGCTCCCCATCATCTGGTCCAGGTAGTCGATTACGACAAGGTCGAACTCGATACCTGGGGTCATCTCATCGTGGGGGGCTTGACAGAAAAGGAGTTTGAAACTCGTCGGATCGAACGAGGCTTGGAGCTAACCTACACCAATTTAGAGACAGCCCACCGGCAGCTGCACGACCGCCAGATTTCGGCCATTTTGAGCTCGCCGGCGGGCGAAATCTGCACCCTGGGCCGGGGCGGAAATCTAGCCGCCGAAGCCGCCGACCTGCGGGCGCTTGTCAGCATTTACAGCGGCCGGGTAACCATTCACCGGGTCAAGACCAACAGCCTGGCTGAACTGCTGCCTTACTATGACAATATCGTGGCCCTGATCCATTTCTCCCGCTTCACCCCGACCGACATCATCACACTGGCCAACGACGACGACAAGCTGCCGACCGGGATCACCCGGCACGTTATTGCCCGCCGAGCTCTGCGAGTCAACCTGACGGTGTCGGTTTTGATGGACCGGGAATGTACGACTCAGGCCAAGAACGATTGGCTGAACGCCTGGATCAAGGAAAAGCTCGCCCGGCGTCAGGTGCGCTACTACCAGGAGTCGACTTTTTTGTTTGACGAGTAATGATGAAAACCTCAAAGGAGGTCCGGCCATTGGTCATCGTTTCCCGCTGCCGGGCGAGTTTGCCTCACTGCGGCGGGGGCGGAAGGTGTTCCATGAACAGGCGATAAAAGGCGGCCACCACGAGAGAGTGGGTGATCCCGCCCTCCCGGATGAGCCTGGGGATCTCAGCCAAGGGTTTCAGCAGGACCTGGATGTCTTCCTTGTCGTCCTGGGTTTGAAGGCCCGTGCGCCGGGTGTCTTGAGCGAGGAAGGTGTAGCAGCGGTTGTCCAGGAACGCCGGGTTCGGGTGCACGAAGCCCAGCCCGACCATCTCCCCGGCCTCATACCCGGTCTCCTCCCGTAGTTCCCGCCGGGCCGCCTCCTGCGGCGAGTCGCCGGACTCCAGGATGCCGCCGGGGATCTCCAGAGTGACCTCCCGGGTGCCGTGACGGTACTGGCGGATCAGGACCACTTCCCGCTCGGGGGTTATGGGGATCACGTTCACCCAGCTGTTGGATTCCAGCACGTAGAAATCGTGGGCCGCCCCCGTCCGAGGCGAAACGGCCCGGTCGACGCGCAGACCGAAAATGCGCAGGCTGTACCGGCGCTCGCTCGACACAACGTCCCAGGGCTTTGGAAACATGACTTGATCTCCCTTCTAGGGCCTCGCGCCAAAGGGGCCTCAGCCGGCCTTCCTCCTCGACACCCCAATCCCCCCAAACCCACCGTCGCCGCAGACCTGCCCATCCGTAGGGGCAGTTATCGCCCACGGCCGTTTTCAAGTCCTTTAATCTGGTGTTTCCTGCGGTAGTCGGCCACCAAGGCCGCCAGTTCAGGGCCGTATTTTGCGGCCAGGCGCTTCCCGATGCCCTTGATCTTTTTCAGGGCGGCAATGGTTTCGGGCAGGTGGACCGCGATCTGCACCAATGTCCTTTGGTGCATGACCTGGTAAGGGGCGAGCCCTTCCTCGGCCGCCTTCTGTTTGCGCCATTCCCGTAAAGTCTCGAACAGTTCGGGGTGGCCGACGTCCGCCTGGGAGTAAGTGATGGAACCGGCTTTCGGCTTGGACGGCCCAGCTTCGATGGCCGCGGCCGAAAGGGCCCGCAGATAAGGTCCCGGCGAAAAACCGTTCCGGCAGGAGAGAACACCGGCCAGCTTCACTGCGGTCTCTTCTCTCAACTGCTTGACGGCGTCGAGGATTTTCTTCCGAATTTCCTTATTGTCCGTCTCCACCGCGACGTTATCAAGATAGGGCGACAGGATCTCTGCGAATTTTTCCTGAAAATAGACGGTTGATTTGGCCAGCCTTTCCAGGATGGCGGGATCGGCGGCCGGCGGGTTGCCTTCGGTGAACATCCCCTGCAACTGCCGCTTGAACTTTTCGCCGACATCACAGATTTCCGCTGTGGCACGTTGCTGGACCTCTACAATATCGCCGCCGCCCGAGGTCTGAATGACTTCGGCATTCCCGCGCAGAAGCGCCCGTAGGCGACCCAGCAGCCAACGCACGCGTTCGAAGCTGAAGCACTCGAGCAAGAGGTTCTGCTGGTAGAGGCTCTTGGCGGCCGCCAGTGTTTCCGGTGTGAGCCTATTGTTGGCAGTCTCCGTCACGAAGCGCTGAACCGTGGGGTCGGCTTTCACGGCAAAGGAGGTCAGCGGCGAGCTGAGGACCATGCCTTCGAAGGTCCGGCAGCGGCTCAAGGCCACATACACCTGGCCATGGGCAAAAGCGGCCTGGGCGTCAATGATCGCCTTGTCGAAAGTGAGTCCCTGGCTTTTGTGGATGGTGATGGCCCAGGCCAGTTTGAGGGGGTATTGGCGGAAGGTGCCGATGACCCTTTGTGAAATTTCAGCGGTTTTCGCATCGACCGTGTATTCGATGTTTTCCCAGGTGATTTTCTCCACCGTGATCGTGCCCGGATCCCCCGGGCAGCTGACCTCGATGGTAGCGCCCGACATCCTGGTGATTTCGCCGATTTTGCCGTTGAAATAGGACTTCTCGGCGGTCATGTCATTGCGGATGAACATCACCTGGGCTCCAGGTTTCACTTCCAGGATGGCGGCGGTGGGGTAGGCGTGCTCCGGGAAATCGCCTTCCACATCGGCATCGAAACGGCGGCTTTTCCGTGGCAGCGCCTTGAGCTGGGCGTCGTTGATGGCGTCGGCACTGCTGTTGTGGGTGCACAGCGTGATATATCCTTGGCCGTCCCGGGGTGAAAAATTCGGGATGTGCCGGGAGTTGAGCTGCTTGAGGGTGGGCGGGTCGAGCTGGTTGTCCCGGACGCGGTTCAGCAGTTCAATGAAGCGCGGGTCCGACTGGCGGTAGATGTGTTTCAGCTCGATGGGAATCAGCTCGCTCCGGCCCAGCGCGGTGCTGCTGAAAAAATAGGGCGAATCGTAGTATTTCTGCAGGATCTGCCACTCTTCTTTCTTGACCACCGGCGCGAGCTGGTGCAGGTCGCCGATCATCAACAGCTGCACGCCGCCGAAAGGCCGATCCGAGCGACGGTAGCGCCGCAGGATGCTGTCCACGCCATCGAGCAGGTCGGCCCGCACCATGCTGATCTCATCGATGACCAGCAAGTCGAGGCTCCGGATGATGTCCTTTTTCTCCCGCCTGATCCTGTGCGGGTCGGCATGCGCGTCGCTGCCGGGGAGGAACGGGCCGAACGGCATCTGGAAAAAGGAGTGGAGGGTGACGCCGCCAGCATTGATGGCGGCCACACCGGTCGGCGCCGTCACCACCATCCGCTTGGGGGTCTTTTCTTTTATGGCATGCAGAAAAGTGGTCTTGCCGGTACCGGCTTTGCCCGTCAGAAAGATACAGCAATTGGTATCCCTGACAAATTCTTCGGCCAACCGCAATTCGGGATTGGGGATGTTCATTGGCTTGTTTCCGCAAAAGGAAGCCAAGGTTCTATGGCCGCGCGAAGCCGAAGGCAAACTATGGTCTGGGAAAAACAGGACAAGAACTCGTTCTTGACGCTTGCGACCATATCTAAAGGGCCTTTTTGTGTCAATATTTTGATATAAATCGTATGTCGTTCTCCAAAATTAAATTGATTTTCCTCGGCTGCATGCGGTATTTTGATGTGAACTTGCAGGTTCTTTAAATTTGGCTTCCAGCGGTGCTCGTTCGCAGCATGGCCGTGAGGCACTCAAAAGGAGGTGATACATCCACGCTGACCAAGATCAATAGCCCATCATCCTGCTTTTCCACTTTCAAACACGGGAGGTGCAACCATGGCAGAGTACAGAGGCAATGATATCTTGGCAGAATATTTCATCAAGGAAAAGGTTCCTTACATTTTGGGATACGCCGGCCACGGAGCCATCGGCCTCTTGGACGGTATCTATGATCGCACAGACAAGATAAAGGTTATTTGGCCTCGAATCGAGCAGGCCGCCGGTTTCATGGCCGACGCCTATTTCCGGCTGACCTCCACTCCTCTGCCGGTCTATGTCTCCACCGGGCCCGGGCCCATGAACCTGACCATCGCCGTAGCCAACGCTTTTTACGACTCCTCCGCCTTTCTGTGCATCACCGGTCAGGTAACCACCGACCAGTTCGACACCGGAGCTCTGCAGGAGGAGTACCGCTACTTCCCCGGCGACTTTCCCTCCATGATGAAGCCCATCGTCAAGCACTCCTGGCAGGTGCGCAAGGTCGAGGACCTGCCGCGCTACCTCCCCAAGGCTTTCAAGCTAATGCGTACCGGCAGACCGGGCCCCTGCCACCTCGACATCCCCTACGACCTCTACGTCAAAAAGGCCGATGTGGAGATCCCGGATCCGGAGCAGTGGTCCAAGCCCATCAGCTGGCGAACTCCCGCCTCGCCTGAGGCCGTGGAAAAGGCTCTCGATATTCTGGTGAAGACACCGCGCTCACTCATCCTGGCCGGCGGCGGAGTCATGGTCTCCGAGGCGACCCAGGAATTGCGGGAACTCGCTAAGTATTTGCAGATTCCGGTGTACACCACTCTGATGGGCAAGGGGGTGATGTCCGAAAAAGACGACCTCTACCTCGGGGTCGCCGGGTGTTGGGGCGACTACCCTGCAGCCGAGGCCGCTCGCAACGCCGACTTGATCCTCGCCATCGGGGCCAGGTTCGCCGATCTGCACTGTGCTTCCTGGCTACCCGGTTACACCTACAACATCCCTCCCACCAAACTGATTCAAGTGGACATCGACGCCTCCGAAATCGGACGCAACTATCCCGTGGAGCTCGGCATCATCGCCGATGCCAGGGCCTTCCTCGGTCAAATGCTGGAGATGGCCAAGGCCAAAGGACTCAAGCGGGACGGCAAGGCATGGACCAAAGAAGTCTACGACTACAAGACGGAGTGGCGTAACTTCATCGAACCGTACAAAACCAACGACGAAGTTCCCATCGATCCGCGGCGTATCATTCTCGACATGCGGCGGCTGTCCCCGGACGACACGATCATGGTTGTAGACGTGGGCAACAATCAGGCCTGGGCCGAACAGTACTGGGGGACGCCGCAACCCAAGACCCACATCAGTCCCGGGGGGTTCGCTGCCATGGGTTTCGGGGTCTGCGGGGTTCTGGGTGCCAAACTGGCCCGTCCCGACTCCCCTTGCGTCAACATTTGCAGCGACGGCGGTTTTCTGATGACACCTCATGCCGTGGCCACGGCGGTGCAGTATGATTTGCCCGCCATTTGGGTTATTCTGAATAATTACGCCATCGGCTGCATTCGCGATCTGCAGCGGTTCTACCTGGACGGCCGCGAGATCGGCACCAGCTTCCGGAAAGACAAGACCGGCGAACTCTGGAATCCCGACTTCGCCAAGATGGCGGAGTCCATGGGGGCCCGGGGGGTGCGCATAGAAAAACCGGCGGACTTTGCACCCGCCTATGAAGAGGCCTTGAAATCCAACATGGCCACGGTCTTCGATGTCATCATCAACCGCGACACCCCGGTGCCGCTGACTTCCACCTGGCAGATGCCGCCCATCCCGGCGGCGGATCCCACCTTCGGAAAGAAGAAGGTGCGGTAAACCTTCAACTGCCGACCCGGGGCCCGGTCTCAAGGGACCGGACCCCCGGGTTAAGAAAGGGAGCACTGTGTTCAATCGCGCAGGCTATCTCTATCCCTTCACCGCAATCGTCGAACAGGAAACCCTGAAAAGTGCGCTGATCCTCAATGCCGTGAATCCCGAGATCGGTGGCGTGCTCATCCGCGGCCCCAGCGGCACCGCCAAGTCCACGGCGGTCCGGGGATTGGCGGCTCTGCTGCCGAATGTCACGGTGGTAGCCGATTGTCCCTACCAGTGTGACCCACTGGACTCACGCACTCAATGCGATTTGTGCGTCGCGCGGCTTGCCGCCGGCGAGAAGCTGAGCACCGTGAGCAGGCCGCGGAGCTTGGTCAATCTTCCCCTCAATGCCACTGAAGACAGGGTGGCCGGCACCTTGGACATCTCGAAGGCCCTGCTCGAGGGCATCAAAGCGTTGGAGCCGGGTCTTCTGGCGGAGGTGAATCGGGGCATCCTATACATCGATGAGATCAATCTATTGGACGATCACATCATCGACATTCTCCTGGATGCGGCCGCCCTGGGGGTGAATGTAGTCGAACGCGAGGGCATCTCCCTCAGCCACCCCGCCCGATTCATGTTGATCGGAACCATGAACCCCGAGGAGGGGGAACTGCGGCCGCAGATCGCCGACCGCATCGGCCTGGAGCTGGAGATCACCGCCCTGACGGATCCCGAGCAGCGCGTGGAAGTGATCAAACGGCGTGAAGCCTTTATTGCCGATCCCGCGGCCTTTGCGGCCTCCTACGCAGACGCGCAGGAAGAGCTGCGGCAGGCTATCGCCCAGGCCATGGGGCTGCTGACCCGCGTCAGGGTTCCGGAGCGCCTCTATCGCGCCGTCGCCCGCTTGACCCTGAAGTTCGAGGTGGAGAGCCATCGGGCGGATATCACCATGGTGCAGTGTGCCAAGGCTCTGGCAGCCCTTGACGGTAGAAGCGAAGTAGAGGCTTATGATATCTGGAAGGCCTCCACCCTGACCCTCGGCCACCGGCTGCCTCACGACCCCTTTGTGGCAGGACCCGCCCTCGATCCCATGGCCCTGCGCCGAAACCTCGAAGATATGCTCGCAGAGCCTCTTGACATTAAAAAAAAAGCGCTGACGAAGAGGCAGAGAGTATCGAACTGAGCAGCGCACAGCCGGTTGCCACCCAGATTACGCAAGCAAAGCTCGATACGGCCAGGGCCTTGCAGGTTCACCCGCGCCGCACTCATTTTGTGCGATCCGCGGCGGGAAGACGCTGGGAGGCCGTAGTCAGTCTTAAGCGCGGCAAGTACTCCCGCCATCGCCTCAGGGGAAATCCGAGCTCGGATGTGGCTCTCGATGCCACCCTGAGAGCGGCGGCGGCCCGCCAGGCCGGCAAGGACGTGGGGCAGCTTCACGTGGCTCCAGAGGATCTGCGGCAGAAAATTCGTCGCCACCGCTCACCCTATACCATTGTTTTTGTCGTGGATAACAGCTGGTCCATCCATGTGGACCGCACCCTGGAGCTGACCAAGGGCGTGGTGCTCGCCCTGCTTCGGGACGCCCGCACCCATCGGGACCGAGTGGCCCTGGTCACCTTCCGCCACAGCCGTCGGCCGGATGCCACGGTGTGTCTGCCGCCCACCAGAAGTTACAGCCGGGCGGTACGCCGGTTGTCTCGTATCCCCCTGACCGGTTCGACGCCGCTGCCGGACGGCATGCGCAAAGCCTACCGACTCCTGCATCAGACCCGCATCCAGTACAAGAATGCCGTTCCCGTTCTGGTGGTGGTCAGCGATGGTTTACCCAATGTTGCCATCCATCCGCGAGGCGACCCCTATGAGGAGATCCGATCGCTTTGCAGGCGTTTACGCCGGGAGGATATATTTACCATCGTGGTCGATACCGAACCGGGTGGAAGGGATGCAAACCGGAGCAATTGTCGGGAAATGGCCTCCCTGAGCGATGGCAGTTACCTGAAGCTTTCGGAGCTGAGTGTCATGGCCATCGAAGAGGCGGTGGCCTCCCAGCTGGGTGTGGTAGCCTCACTGGGGGCCCGCTCCACGCCGGTAAGAATATAAGCCGGTGGAGCTTCCGGGGCGTTCGGAGAGATCCATGAATCTTCCACGAGAGGAGCGACGTCTATGAAGTGCTCTGCAGATACCAGCCGGCCGAGTGCCGGAAATAAGGCCCTCGAGAAGGCGATCCAGGAGGACCGGGCCACCGGTTGCGCCCTGTTGTGTGCCTTTCTTGACGCCAGAATTCTTTTTCAGAAAGAGGCGGTTCCCCTTGAAGAGTTGGCGCCGCTTTGGAAACTATACTGCCGAGAGTGCGCCCCGGAGGAAGAGGCCGGATATCTGGGCCTTCTGCCCTCTTCTGAAGCTGGCGTCTGCCACCTAGCCGACAGCGAAGATGTGGCGCGCCGGTTGGCGCCGCATTTGGACGGCCAGAGGCTGCGCCTCCCGCAGGGCGACTTTACCTGGGGAGAACTCCTGGACGGTTTCACCGCCTACTGCCGCAAGGAACTCGGCATCGAAGTCGACGACCGGACGGCGACCTGGGGCGGCAGGTGCTTTTCATCGTCAGGCCGTTGTCATCATGTACTGATCCGCCCGCGGCCGGTGCTTCTCCGTCCGCATCCCGAATCCTTTCTCCTCCTCCTCTGCCAGCTGCCGGCAACCGATATCGGGCCGGTCCTGGAGCTCTTTGTGAAAAGCTCCGCTCTTCGTCAGCGCTTGGCGATGGTGGATCTTGAAAAGGGCTTCAAAATAAACTTGACGAGAAGCGAAATCTTCGTCCATTTTGAACGCTACCTGCGGAGGATGCACGGGCTCCGGCTGGCCGTCCACCCAGATCTTACCCGGAGCCTGGTTGATGGGGGTATCATGAAGCTGGAGAAGGGGTAAAACACTCACAAAAGCCTGATCACAAAATGGTGAGAGATGCTCAACAATTTTCGCGCTATATCGCTCGATGCCATGGGGACCCTGATCGAACTGCGAGTCGATGCTCAGAGTACCTATTACCAGATCCTCAGAGCACTTGGATATGACGAGGAAAAAATTGCGCCGCTCCGCAGCGATCCGGGCCACTTCCGCCGATACTGGCGGGACGCGGAAGGCCGGCTGCCCGCGCACTTTCTCGCCGAGCACCGCGACCGCTTCCACCACTACCCGGAGGCACCCTACGCCTTCTGGGGGCTGATCTTCGAGATCATGTTTCACGATCTGGAGCTTGATACGGAGCAGATGCTCACGGCCCTGGAGACCACCTATCAACGCTTCGCCCAGGCCGACCTCTGGAGGGTGGAGCCGACATTCTCCGAGTTGGCGGAGATCTGCAGCGACCGCGGCATACCGCTCTACGTCACCTCCAACTGGGACTTTCGGCTGCCCTCAATCTTGGACCAACTTGGAGTAGCACGCTATTTCGCCGGGATCATCACCTCAGCGAAGGTGGGCTACGAAAAACCCTCGGAGAAAATCTTTGCCCACCTGATTGCCGCAGCAGGCTGCGACCCAAGCGAGATCCTCCATGTGGGGGACTCCCTATTGGCCGATGTGCAGGGCGCTCAGCAGTCTGGCCTAAAGCCGGTTTTGTTCAGCCCCAAACGCGCCGGAGACAGCGTCGGTTGTCCGGTTGTCAACACTTTGAACCAGCTAATCGGGAAAAGCAAAACAGACTTCCTTCGTTGTTCCTAATCATTCAAGACAAGCGCATTAAGACATTGGATGGCAAGGCCATGGCGCATCGAATACGATGCGAGGATGAGGAAGGATGAGGGGACGGGATAACGGGGATGAATTTATCACTTACTCTTCCAAGCCGACCTCTCGGCTCTTGGCGAACAATTCGCCGCGGGAGACCGCCTTGGTCACCGCCGTCGCGCTAATGCCCAATACCTTTGACACCGCCACCGTCGTCATGCCCAGCTCCCGCACCGCCCAATAACAGGCAAGGCTTCTGGCCTGAACCCGCCAGGGCTCCTTACCGGCAGTCCGGATCTGCTCGGCGGTAAGTCCGCTGATTTCAGCCGCCCGTTTGATCACTTTCTCGATGTCAAAGCCCTCAGCTTCAAGCCGGTAGCGGCGCTCAAACTTCTCGTTCTGGGCTTCCAAAACCGCCTCCACAAAATCGCTGTCGCCCAGAATACGTTCATCGCCTTTCAGGTGCGCCTTGCCTTTACCCAGCGACTTCAACGCGCCCCAACCACCCACGCTGCGGATTAGCCCGCCTCCGGTGAGCTCCGGACGGCGACCCACCGGCACTGCTTTTTCCACATAAGATCTATAGGCGCTGCGTGCGCTCGATAGACGCCTGCCAAAAAGGCTCAGGATCGTGTCGACATCCTGCCAGTCATTGGGGCATTTTCCCATCAGCGCACTGTGGCCGCCATTCGGATAGAAGTCGAGCTGATCCAGGGTTTCAACCAGCCTGGCCCGCAGCGGGTTCAAATGGATGTAGCGCACCAGCTCCAGCAGGTAGGGCTCTTGCTGGCACAGGATGGACTTGTAGCGATTATGAAAAATTTGGCCTATTCGCCGATGCCTCCGGTTGAAAGCTCCGGCATATCCGCTCAGCAACCTTTGCATCACGGTCCTGATCGGTGTGCTGCCGGTCCCCAGTAGCAGATGGAAGTGGTTGGGGATCAGCGCCCATGCGTAACAAACGCTCTGGCTTTCTTTCAGCACACGCCCGAGACGCCCAAGGAACTCCTGTCGATCGCCATCGTCCCGGAAAATCTTCCGACGCTCAATCCCCCGGCAGATGATGTGCTGCAGCGCACCCGCTGCGTCGATGCGCGCTCTTCGTGGCATGAGCCCTCACGTATCACAGGGCATAAACAAAATAAAGTAATATTTTCAGCCCCGTTATATATTTTAAAAATAGAAGTAAATCTTTGGAAGTATAGCAGAGCGGGAAAAAATTATCGCGTAGAAAA
>Ga0316617_100000150_pt1 | contig 15238 bp, 12 predicted proteins | sample OWC_Aug_M1_C1_D2_FD_207801 | JGI IMG/M metagenome (GOLD analysis project Ga0316617, IMG submission 207801) | Wetland soil microbial communities from Old Woman Creek delta, Ohio, United States - OWC_Aug_M1_C1_D2_B | ecosystem: Environmental > Terrestrial > Soil > Wetlands | place: USA: Ohio... | reverse complement strand
GCCATGGATATCGTAGAACCTGGAATGGCGGCGGCCCCGGCCAGAATCACGACGTGCATCGCCACATAGAGCGGGAAGAGCCTCAGGATTCGATGCCTGTAAAATTCAACCGGCCGTACCGTTCCTCCCCTCGTCGAACAGGCCCACGTAAGGGCAAATCCGCTCAAAAGAACAAAGACTCCCGGACAGCTGTCTCCCAGCCATCCGAGAAATTGGATGAATGAAACAATCAGGGAGTCGTAGTCCCGGGGATAGACCTGCTGTATCCGGGTCTGAAAATCCGGCCAGCCATTGGAGGGATTCGTGAACCACGGATGGGTTCCAAACTCCTCGAAGAAATGATTCAGAAGAATCCCTATCAGCGCAAGGGCCCTCGCGGCATCTGCCCAGACAAGACGCAAATTCATGTCTTTTTGCCGGCTCATAGCCATTCTCGACTAATAGATGATCCAGACCACAGCGGCAATCCAAAGAAAGCCGTTCAGAAGAAGAGGGATATCGTTCAAAAGGGCTTTTGCCGGGTTTCCACCCATGCCCTTCTGATGAATGAGGTACAGGTAACGATAAATGCCATAGAGGACAAACGGAATCGTGAACAGGAGATTGCTTGTTCCGAACCGTTCCACGGTCACGGGAGATATGGTATAGAGGGTATAGGACATGACCGTGCATGCCGTCGCAACGCTGATCATCTGGTCGAGAAACGGCACGCTGTAATCGGCGAGCACTTTTCGCTGTTTTTCTGCATTCTCTCTCGACGCGGATAGTTCCTGCCTCCTTTTGCTGAAGCCCAGAAACAATGAAATCGTAATCGTGCAGATGTACAACCAGTCCGTAGCGGCAACGCCGGCAAGGATGGTTCCCGCGAGCACCCGAAGGACAAATCCGCTCGCGATGCACATGACATCGAGGATTACGATGTTCTTGAGCCTGACCGTATAGAGCACGTTGATGATCACATACGCGGCCAGGACGGCGAAAAAGGACCGGTTTATCCAATAGGCCGCCGCGAGAGAAAAAGCGGCCAATAAAAAGGCAATCCCTCCAATCACCTCGACACGGAGAAGTCCTGCCGCAATCGGACGTTTTGATTTTTCCGGATGCTCCCGATCATGGTCGCGATCCCGGATATCGTTGAAAATATAAACGCTGCTCGACGCGAAACAGAACAGGAAAAAACCGATGCTGACCTGCACCAGCAGATCGAGATGAAGCAGGTTCTTCGAGAATATGAGTGCCGGAAAAATGAACGCATTTTTCACCCATTGTTCAGCTCGCAGGGACTGCAAGATATAGTGCGCAGTTTCTCGCATCATGCACCCGTATGCGGGATTTGCCGCCGAGTTCCGTGTATTGTGGTCAATTCCTCGGGTTTGGCTTTCAGCCAATGCGAATCCCCCCTCATGGCGAAATCTGCTGCGGTCGTCGGTTTCTTTCCGATCGAACCCGGGCTTCCTAAGGACCGCTCGTTCCGTATGGCCCCGTCGATTCGGCACGGAAGAAATATTCCCGCAGCCATCTTCGGCACGGCTCCTCGACCAACCGGAATATCAGGCAGGACAGACCCACGGTAAGAACAAAGTACAACAGGAACACCGTCAACGGGTATTGCTTCGAGAAGTGGCCCTTGTCCATGCTTTCGAGCCAGAGGAGAAGGGGGTAATGCAATATGAAGATTGCATAACTCGATTGCCCCAGTGTTACCAACAGCCTGTGACGCATGACCCGGGGCATGAGGCTTCCGCCTTGCGCCAATTGATATACATGCGCGCCGATCACAAGGGTCAACAATCCTCCGCAGTAGATCAGCGGCTGGTAGATCCGGCCCGCGAGAAATCCGCAGCAGAGGATCATAACGGCCAACGGTACAATTGCCAGGCATTTGCGCCTTCCTGTCTCCGATTGTTTTTCCGCCTTGCCCTTGCGATTGAGATAGAGCCTCCCCAGCAGGACACCGACCAGAAACTCGGGAAGGCGCATGATCGGGTTAAATTTTATCAGCCGTACAGGAATACTCGTGCTCGTGATCTCGTTTGCATATTTCAGTCCATATCCGTCCATGGAGAGCATGACGGCAAAGGCAGGGACAATCAGGGAAAAGACCCATATGCCGGCAATCGCGACGATCAGGGTGCGTTCTTTCCATGCCTGAATGAGCGGCAGGGTGAAGGGATAAAGAAAATAGAAAAACATTTCGCAGGACAGGATCCAGCAGGGCGTATTCCATGTCAGCGCATATTGCGGGATCCATGCCTGGATAAGAAACAGGGACATCAATCCATTGGAGAGGAACCTTACGACGGACGCGCCCGTGAAAGGAGGCGGCAGGATTGAATCCAATACGATCGGCACCAGGAGCACCCACCCGATGAGGTACACAGGATAGATCCTCGATATCCTGCCGAGCCAGAACATGCGGCGCTCGTAGGCGGTCTCGATCCGATCGTAGTTGTAGGCAAGAACGAAACCCGACAACGTAAAAAAGATCGTTACAGCCAGATAACCCGTTCGGATAAAATCGTGGACATAGAATGGGGCATCATAGGTCAAGCAGTCATAAAGCAATCCATTCGGCAATCCACTGTGAAACAGGACGACCCAGAGGACGGCAAAAAAACGGATGCTTGTGAGTTCGGGGATCTGGGGCTTCAAGGGCGCATCGCTGAAGGGAAACGGTAGCGACGATTCTCAGTGAGTCACCGTTTCATTTCCGTTCCAGTCACGCACGTCTTCCGTGCAGACTGCTGTTTCATGGGCGTCGGCAGACGTGAGCGCACGGCGGCCCGTTGAGTATCTCAATATTTCAATCTGTAATGCAGAGTCAGTCGCAACATCCGCATGGCCGTCTTTGCCGCCCCCCAGACCGTCTTGGAGTGCTTGGATTCACCCCCGATGCGGCGGTAGTAGGATACCGGGATCTCGATGACCCGCTTCTTGCTGACGAGGGTTGCAATCATCATTTCCGGGGAGAATTCGGGACCCCTCCCCCCCAGCAGCGGCCTGATCTTCTGGTACGTCGATCTCCACAGGGCCCGATACGTGCAGCCCACGTCGGTGAAGCGCGGCTGACCGGACCACCACAGCGCCTCGACGAACTTGCCGAAGAACACGTTCCCCCAGCGGAGCAGTGGATACATGTTGGCGCCCTGCTCGATCATGTCCCGGGTCGTCCGCGTTCCCATGACGAGATCGCTGTCTTTCAGGTACTCCAGAAACTTCGGGATGTCCTTCGACCGGAAGCTCCCGTCGGCCTCCGTCAGGATGAAGATGTCGCCCGTCGCCTCGTCCATCCCCCGCCGCAGCGCGCAGCCGTATCCCTGTTCCCTTTCCAGGACGACGCGCGCCCCCGCGTCCCGCGCCATCGCCGATGTTCTGTCCTTTGAGTTGTTGTCCACGACCAGCACCTCATGCACGGCACCGTGGTCCTGAAACTCGTGGACGACATGCGCGATGGTGCCTTCCTCGTTGTAGGCGGGGATGATGACGCTGATCCGGTAATCGGGGAACCTCCCCTGCCTCCACAGGTAGTTCGCGTAATTGATGTCATCCGTGGAGGTCACATTCACGTAGTGGCCGTTGAGGATGCACGCCCGGACATTCCCGTTTGCCGCCAGATTGGAAAGCACGTCCGTGATTTCGACTTCCCCCCGCAGTTCGGAGGCAGGGGTGGAGCGCACATAATCGAACACCCTGGGTGTCAGAAGATAGGTGCCGAGACCCATCAGGTTGGAATTCGGGTCCTTGGGCTTTTCCGTGAGGGAGAGAACCCGGTCCTCCCGGACCTCCCCCGTGAAGTTCCTGGATATTTTGGCCCTGTTTTTCTCACAGCGGAACGTCAGGACCGCATCGCAGTCCTGATCCAGGTAGGTCAGCAGTTTCCGATGGTCGGACCCGATGTACAGTTCGTCTCCAAGGACCACTGCAAATCTTCTGCCCGCCACCTGTTTTTCGACGGTGAGCAGTGCGTGGCCGATGCCCTTTTGTTCCGTCTGCTCGGCATAGACGATTTTGACCCCGAGGTCCCTGCCGTCCAGCGCCTGCTTGATCTTGTCGCCCAGGTAGCCGATGACGATGATCACCTCCCGGATCCCCATCTGGTCCCGCAGCAATTCTATGTTCCTCTCCAGCAGGGATGTGCCGTCGACCTCGATCAGCACCTTTGGGATATATTTCGTCGTGGGATACGCGCGAACGCCCCGGCCGGCCGCCAAAATGACGCCCAGCAGTCCCGTATCCCGAGAAGGCCCTGAATTCATCTCGCTTTCCTCCCGACACGCCTGCTGCCGACACCCTGTTCACGCAGGGATGCACGCCGGCATGCGCTAACTTCTCGACACCAGAAAAACCCCAAAGCAGATCACCAGCACACCGGCGATCCGGAGCGGGGTGACCTGCTCGCCAAGGAACAGCCACGACACAAGCAGGATGAGCACGTAGCTCAACGCCAAAAAGGGGAACGCATAGCTCAACTCAACTTTAGAAAGTGCGTACAACCAGAAAAGGATCGAGATGGCATAGGTGAAGGAACCGAGGAGAACATAGGGCGAGAGCAGCATCCGCTGGTAGGCGTTCACGGCACCCTGCGAAAAATCGAGCGCTCCCAACCGGTTCAGCCCCATCTTGATGATGAGTTGCCCCGCCACGTTGATGGTGACTGCGACAAGGATGAAAAGGACCGCTGTCGGATGCCTCATTCCTTCATTTCCCCCCTGGTGACTCGCCCCATGACCGGGACCGCATGCCCTGCCCTCCCTGCCCGCACGGACCCGCCGCGTCACAGGGACCGGGAGCGCAAGTCTCCCGCGGGATGCGACGACCGGCGGCCCGGAGCGAAGGGGTCAATCCCCGTTTTTTTCGCGGCCGTGCCTGTATATCGCCGCACCCAGATGAAAGATCTCTTCAAAGTAACGCTTGCTCTGCATGGCGAGGATTCCCAGGCTGATCAGCTGCAGGGCGAAGATGAGGGAAAACCCGCCAACCAGAAACGAGTGAGGGGACAGCTTGAACGCCTCGGCCACGGCCTCGGAGAGGGCATACCCGAAGGAAAGATGGGGCTGCGCGGCCGAGATGGAGCTGTAGAAACGGCTCGTGTGGATCAGGGTCCATGCGATGGGGTAGATCGAAATCAGAAGAAGAGCCATTCCCGGAATGATAAAGACCAGGAACGGGCGGAAGATGAACCCCGAAAAGATGGTGGCGCCGATCTTTTTCAGGATCTTCATGCTCGACTGGCGGCCCGCGCCCGCCTTTTTCTGCAGGCTCCAGTCCAGGTGGGCGGGGATTTCCAGGATCCGTGCCCCGAGCATCTGCGCCTTGAAGATGATCTCCTCGTTGATCTCCGAATCCATGGCCTTGAGATTCAGGGATTTCAGGAATCTCGCGTCGTAGGCCCGCACCATCCCCGTCAGCGTCGAGAGGTCGCCCGGCGCCGAGAAGGAGAGGTACCGGTTCGCCCAGCGGCTCAGCACCTTGCGGAACCCCGGCACGTTCGAGACCTTTCCGCCGCTCATGTAGGGGGAGGCAATCACGATTTTCGCCCGGGTGGCCACAATCTTTTCGAGCAGCCTCTCGACGTGTTCCGGCGAGTAACTGAGATCCACGTCCAGGGTCACGACATAGTCGCCCCGGCAGTTGCTGAATGCATAGCGGAGGGCCTGTCCGAGCCGGAAGTTTGTGAAGTGGTGAAGGACCAACACGTTGCTGCGGGATGCGGCAAACGACTCGGCCAGATCCCCCGTTCCGTCGGTCGATCCGTCGTTGACGAAAATCAGCTCCCAGCGGAAGCGGTTCTCCAGCGTTTCCATGTACTCGCAGATCTGCCGGAGGTTGCGCTCGACAATGGCGGCCTCGTTGTACCCCGGCACCACGACGGAGACAAGCGGCTTGCGCTCAGGCCGCGCCGTCTCCTGGGACTCAGGCGTCCGGCCGGGGATTGCATCGCTTTTCATGGGTCCTCCCGTAAAAGGGGCTATCGCCCCGAGCTGCCTGGATGTTCAATGCAGCCCTCGACCGCATTCGCCGGGCGTCACCCGCCCGGGGTCATCGTCCGGAGGGACGGATCCGCCGAGGCCGATGCCGCGTGGATACTCATGTTGCCGAACCGGTAATGCCGTGACAGAGCGCGCAGCACGCTCTCGAACAGGGCGACCTTGCGCGCGCCGGGCAGGTCCATCCCCGGGAAAAAGGCCAGCTCCGAGACCTGGTCGCACCCGATCAGATCGAGGGGATGCAGCAGGAAACTCGGCGCCGTCTTCGTCAGGCGGCAGAGCAGGACAGCCATTCTCAGATAGGTCGACATCAGAAAGGCGGAAAACCCGCTCAGATAGATCAGGTAGCTGAGGTGAAACGGAACCTTGAAGACCGGCATGGTCGTGACCGGGATCTCCAGGATCTTCGCCCCCGACGAAAGCTGCCAGAAGAAGGGCTTCACGGGACGCAGGCCGTCGCTCCAATTCCCGAACAGCCCGGCCCTCTTTTTCTTTTCCTCGGCGCTGAGATCCGAGGTCCAAAGATAGTAGGCTCTCGCCAGCGGCCCGATGTAGGTCGGCAGCGTGGAGGCGTCATAGACGTAGCCGCTCCGCTGGAGCACGTCGAGGAGATCGGGGCTCCAGCTGAAGCCGGGGCCGCGAAACCCCCGGGGTTTCTGGCCGGTGGCGCGGAGGATCGCCTCCTCGGCCCGGAGGATCTCCGCCCGGACTCGGTCCCGATCGTAGAGGTGCAGCCAGGGCTCGTGATCGAAGGAGTGATTTCCCACCTCATGCCCCCGCTCTACGATGCTGTGCAGTGCCTCCCGGTTTTTTTCAAGGGCGGCATCCTGGCCCACGATAAAGAACGTGATGCTCAGGCCCAGCCTGTCCAGGACATCGAGGGCCGCCGGGACGACCTTGTCCAGGTACGTCGGGAAGCTCTCCCAGCCCGCCTCGCCGTGGGTCTTCATGTAGGACCAGAGATTGTCCAGGTCGAGGGAAAGGCTTGCGACGGGCCTCTGATCGGTTGCCATGCCGTTGCTCACCGTCCTTTCAGGATGTCCGAGATTTCCTGCGCCTTCCGATCCGCCAGGGCCACGAGTTCGTTGACGTTCATGGTGGCGTTGGGGATCTGCGCCGAATTCGCAATCAAGAGCCCCTCCACGGTCGTCTGCGTCCGGGGCATGACCTCCTCGGAATAGTTCAGCGTGGTCACGGGAAAGACGCACCGGGCCCGGGCGACGGTGGATGCCGCGATGTCCCCCTCGGTCAGCCCGGGGTACATGCGGCGCAGGGCCGAGAAGAAGGCGCCGCACAGCGCGCTGTCCTCCTGTTCCAGGCAGGGATCGCCATCGGCCAGGTACCTCGGCAGGTAGACGAGCGATTTCCCGCCGAAGGCCTCCCTGTCGACAAGGGCCGTCATCTCGATGGCCGTCGTGAAGGGGAACCCGTCCTCGGTGATGTTTGTGATGTAGTAGCCGCCGAGGGGCCGGTTCAGAAGGAAGACAGGGCAGACCACGTGCTCGTACTGCACCCGCCCGAGGCGGCTTCGTTCCGCGTCCGTCAGGCCGGTGCACAGCCCGGCGATCTCTCCGCAATCCGGGGTCATGACGACGGCATCGACCGATACCCGTCCGCCCCCGTCCAATTCGATCCGGATCCCGCTCCCCTCCTTCCGCACCTCCGAAACGGCATGCCCGCAGCAGATCTCCACGGACTGCTTTTCCAGGAGCCCCCGGAGACGATCCAGCACGGGCTCGTACCCGCCGCGAATGTACCCGAACCTCTCCTGCTTGGCCCCGGTGCGCCGCGCCGCATACATCCGGGCAATCGTCGCCCAGATGAAGGCCGCGTTCGTGATGCGGTAGTTCTCTCCGAGCTTGCTCTTCAGCAGCGGAAGCCAGATCTTCCTGAAGGTGCGCTTCCCGGACAGGCGCGACAGCCATTGCTCGACGGGGACCCGTTCCAGCCTCTGCCAGGACTTGACCCGGGAGGTTGCGAAGATTGTACCGCCCAGGCGAAGCACGTCAAGAAAGGAAAGGGGGGGAAACCGCAGGAACTCGAGAACATTGGACATGGAGTAGAAGGCGCCGTCCGTGTAAAAGCCCGTCTTCGTCGAGCCCCACCGGATGTCCGGAAGCAGCCCGAGGCGCTCCAGCAGACCGAGCAGACGGGTGTCCGAGCCGAGGATGACGTGATAGAACCGATCCCAGCGATATCCCCCGATCCCGATCGGGATCAGGATGCCGCCGACCCGGTCCCGGGCCTCGATCAGGACAACCCTGTATCCCCGGTCCGACAGATGCACGGCCAGCGCCAATCCGAGGATGCCGCCCCCCACAATGCCGATTTTCTTCTTCACCGGTGCATTCATCGCAGGGCGGATCCCCTCTTCAGGGCAACCCCGGATTTCGAGCGGGCGTAGCGTCGCAGGCACGCCGGACAGGAAAGGAGTTGCGGCGCCTTTGCTGACGGGGACTTGCGCGCCGCCGCTTTCCGGCGACCCGGCGCCAGCGGCTGCCCGCAGAGGCACACGTGGCCGACCGGGCGGGCCGGGTTCCCGTAGACGAGTTCGAACGGCTTCACATCGCGGGTCACGACGGACCCCATGCCGATCATGGAAAACTCGCCGAGTTCCACCCCCGGGCCGATGATGCAGCCGGCGCCGATGGTGACGCCGCGGCGCACGACGGTCTCCAGGGTCTCCTCCGTCGGCTCCGACGTTTTCACCGAGAAGTCGCCGGGCTCGAAGGCCCGGGGATACTGGTCGTTGGTGAAGATCGTCCCCGCCGCGATCATGACGCCGTCCTCGATCGTGACCCCCGTGCAGATGTACACGTAGGAGTTGATCTTCACGCCGTTGCCGATTTTGACGTCATAGGCGATGTAGGTCTTTTCACCGACAATGCCGTTTTCGCCGATGACGGTGTTTCGCCGGATGTGGACGTTGTCCCAAACGGAGGTGCCGGCCCCGAGCGAGACCCCCTCCTCGATCAGCGCGGTCGGATGGATTCGGACGTTCCCGGAACTCATCGGCGCTACCTCACGTCGACCCAGGTGCTCATCGCGACGGACTTGTAGGCCGCTTCGATGACCTTCACGGACTCCAGGGCGTCCTCCGCCGTGATGAGCGGCATCTCCTTGCCCCGTATGGACTGGACGAAGTTCCGGATCTGGCTGCTGAAGGCGTCCACCTTGTTGTAGCCCTTGCCGAAGGGGATCCAGTTCATCTTTTCGCTCTGCCGGTACTTCGAGCACTGCCACCCGATGGACAGGACGCCCTCCGTCCCGAACAGCTCGAGATAGGAGTCTCTCTCCTTCTGGATCGACCAGCTCAGGTCCACCATGCCCATGGCGTCCGACGCGGTCCGGAAGTGGATGCGCGCCGTGTCCTCCACGTCGAGTTTCTGCACCCGCTTGCCCTCCGCCGCCTGCACTTTTTCGATGGGTCCCAGGAGAAACCGTGCGATGTCGACGGAATGGCAGCCGTTGTCGACAATGACCCCTCCGCCCCCGATCTCCTTGCTTGCGTTCCAGCGACCCCTCATGTCCACCTTCCCGCAGAAGACGTTCTCGAAGAGGATGATCTCCCCCAGGATGCCCGAGTCCACGATTCCCTTCGCCTTGATCATGTCGGCCACGTACCGGTACTTCGACGCCATCATGAGCAGGGTGTCCTTCTCGGCCGCTTTCTTCACCATCGCCTGCGCGTCGGCAACGGCAGTGGCAAGCGGCTTCTCGCAGAGAACGTGCTTCTTGTTCTCAAGGAAAAACGTCGCGATCTCGGCGTGCGTGCTCGGCGGAGACGATATGATGACCGCGTCGACCAGATCCTTGTCCAGGATCCGGCGATAATCCGAATAGGCCTCGCACCCGTACTGGTTGCCGACGCTGTTCGCCGCCTCTTCGCGCACATCCGCCACCGCTTTGAGCACGCAGTAGTCCTTGAGCACCTCCAGCGCCTGGAGATGGGTCTGGGAGATCCGGCCGCAGCCGATCAGGGCGAATCGTATCGCCGCGTTGCTTTTTTTGGGTGTCATGTCTCGTCTTACCTCCTCAGTGCCTTCGCGGTCTCGATGATCCGCTCGGCGATATAGTTGACGTGCTCTTCGGTGTACAGCTCGTTCCACGGCAGCACCACGACGTGCGCCAGCGCGTCGTAGGTCCCGGGGTACTCCTTCGGATCGTAGACGACGGGCGGGTCGTTCTTCCGGCACTCGCCCTCGTAGGGGAAGCGGCTCTTGCCGAAGGTGTTCCGATCCCGGAGGATCTGGCACATGAAGGCCGGCTTCTGGATGTAGCGGGGGGCGCTGAAGATGCCCTTTTCCTTGAGCCGTGCCGAGAAGGCGTCCACACCGCCCGGAATGATCCCGTCGTCGATGCGCAGGGGGTATTTCCAGTAGACGTGCTTGCTGTTCGGGGTCAGGGCGGGCGTCCCCACGCCGGGGACGCCGGCGAGGAGCTTCGTGAGCATCTCCGCGGTCCGGATCCGGCTTGCGACCACCCCTTCCACCTTGTCGAGCTGGGCGAGCGCGACGGCGCCCTGAAGCTCCGTCATCCGGTAGTTCAGCGCGAGGAAGTAGTGATCGGGATTCGGATCGCCGTACCCCCAGGCCTTGTCCACGAAGAGCCACATCCGCCTCGCGAAAGCCTCGTTCATCGCCACAACGATGCCGCCTTCGCCCGTCGTCATGTGCTTGCCCTGCTGGAGACTGAAACACCCGATGTCTCCGATCGTGCCGACCTGCCGCCCCTTGTACTCGGCGAAATAGGCCTGGCAGGCATCCTCGATGACGGGGATTTTGTGCTTCGCCGCGAGGTCCATGATCGGGTCCATTTCGCAGGGGTTGCCGAACAGGTGCGTGACGACAATCGCCCGGGTCCGCCGCGTGATCTTCGGCGCGATCGTCTCGGCCGTTACGTTGTAGGTCAGAGGGTCCACGTCGGCAAAGACCGGGATGGCCGTCTGGTAGAGGATGGGGGTGATCGCCCCCATGTCGGTGATGGGCGTCGAGATGATCTCGTCGCCCGGCTCGGGGTCGATGCCGGCGATGGCCGTGTGGATACTGGCCGTGCCCGACGTCGTCGTCCGGCAGAATTTCACGTTGAGCCTCTCGCCGAACCGTTTCTCGAACTCCTTGACGACCGTCCCCCTCGTGCAGTTGAGGGTGCCGGACGCAATCACCCGTTTGAGGATCTGGATCTCCTCCTCACCGAAATTCCTGCCGCTGATGTCCGCATCGCTTGGTAATACCATCATCACACATTCCCCTTGCAATATATATTTTGTTGCTCTTTTCGTTTCTGTGTCCCGGGACGGATCCCTTCCGGATCAGGCGTCGGGTTCTTCGGGCCTTCCGGACCGGATCGAAGACACCCGACGATCCCGCCCCTTACGGGATCGTCCCCTTTCCTCATTCGCCCGCTTTTGGACTTTGTCCTGTTTTTTGCGGATTCACCTCCCACAAATACATGATCAAATTGCTCTGCTCCGGCTTGCCGAAGGGGAACACGTGAAACACCTCCTTCAGCGCAGCCGTTTCGGGCAATCGCTGATACTCTCCCAGGATGTCGAGGATGCCCGCGTCCGGCAGCATATTGCCCTTCTTCTTCGTGTTGAGAACGAAATATCGTTCAACCCCCTCGAGCTCGGCCCGGTCCTTTGGAAACCCGTAGAAGATCTCGCCTGCATGGTCCAGGATCGGGGCCGAGATGTCCGTGACGATCGGGGCCTTGCCCGCCACCCGCTTCACCTGCTCGCCGAAGGATCGATAGCTGTAGGTCGTGTCGGATAATGCAAAGGCAACGATGAAGCCCTGGATGACCAGAAACAGGGCCGGCGCCGCGCGGAACAGGGACTGCAGTCTGGCCGCGCCCGCAGCCCTCCAGCCGAGATAGGCCGCGATCCACGTCACGATCGTCACGGCATTGATCCCGGCAGGCCGTATGGGAATGTCGAAATAAACCAGGCCGAAATAAAGCCACGCGCTGACGATGTGGGCCAGGACCAGTGACATCGTGCATGCGACCCGTTTCGCCGGGTCGAATCGTTCCCTGTGCTTCTGATAGAGGCAGAGGCACGCCGCATACAGCGGAAGCAAAAGGATGACCTGGCCGTTGAACGAAATGCCCTTCCGGGCGCCGATGTCCGCCGTGTTCCACGGCCCCCAGAACGAAAACAGGGTCCAGCAGATGAAGACGTAGATGGGCAGCGTCAGCGACAGGGACAACGCAAGATCGGCGATACGGGATCTCAGCGGGAAATAGTTCCGGATGTCCATACCGCCGAATCCGCGCTGAACCGTGTAGGCCGCCAGGATGCAGATGCCGGGCAGGAGCGGCAGATACCGCCTCTCCGGTTTGTACGAGCTCAGGCCGATGACGATCAGGTTCCCGAGCAGGATGCTCAGTCCGACCATCTCGGCATGATTCCTGCCCCGAATCGCCTGCGCCCCGTTCTTCCCCATGTCGACCAGGAACAGGACCAGGTAGAGAACCGTCAGGAGGAGCAGGACCGGGACGGAAAGAAGCATTTTATTGAAAAACCCGTGCCGGAAGTCGATATTTTCACTGAAGATGAAAAGCTCGGACATGTACTTGGGCGAGAGCCCCCCCGGGTAGGAAGCGGTCATGTCCCGATAAAACAGCGCCAGCTCCTTCATGTCCGGCAGAATCTTCAGAACCGCAAACAGAACAAGGGCCGAAACGGAACCTATTCCAAAAACGGCCCATCGTTTGAAATCGGCCTCCTTTCTCACGATCTCGAAGGCTGCGAGAAGGAACAGAACCGGGATGAAGTAGACCGCGCTTATTTTCGCAACGATCATCGATGCAAAAAGGGTGCCGGACAGATACGCACACAGCCGATTCCTTTTGAAGTTCCACAGATAGAGGGTCAGCACCAGTAGCGCCGTCAACAGCGCCTCCGCCATGGCCAGCCTGCTGTAAATGACGTGAAATCCGGTCAAACCCATAAACAGGGCGGCGAGATTGGCCACGAGCGCGCCCGCGCTTCCCCACAGGAGCAGCCAGACCGCGAATACCGTCACCGTGCCTGCAACAACTGACAGCAGCCTCGCCGAGTGGAGCGACAGTCCGTTCACCTCAAAGGCCGCACTCAGCAGATGGCTGTACCCGGGCGCAGTATAGTAGGGGGCATTGTGCGTGTTCGTCATCCACTCCCCGGTCAGGTGGTGATTCCTCGCGTTGTGCGCCCAGCCTCCCTCGTCGTCCATGTAGTGCGTCTCGACGAAGAATGGCGTATCTGCGTCCAGGCATACGGCACGCAAGGCAATGGCGAGGATCAGGATCGGCAGGATCGCGATTTTCTTTGAGCAGAGTCGGTAGAACAGGTTCATCCGGTGTGATTTCCGAAGCGGTATCCCCGGTCACCCTTTCGTGCGGGAGACCGCGTTTTTTACCATGTCCCGGTAGCTTGCCAGCATGCCCCTGCCGCCCGGAATCAGCAACCACAGCCCGAGATACAGCGCCAGGCCGCCGAGAAAGAAGGGGATGAGCCAGGGGGGGGCGAAGTGCCAGCCGATCACATACCGAATCCACAGAAACACGACGGCCGTCAAGATGCTTGTCGCGGCGCTCAACAGGACGATGAGCAGCAGGCGGCGGATTTGGATCGGGGTGCCTTTCAGGCCGTATGTGAAACACACGATGAGGGCGACATAGGTTGCCGCGGAGTATCCCGCCGCCACGCCGATCGCGTCGAACAATCCGCCGATTCCCAGGCAGGCGATCAGCGCGACGGCGTTGATCATGCCCAGCCTGAAGTATCTCTTCGTGTCCCCGATGGCGACCAGCACCGGCCCCACGGCATGCACCACGGGCTCGACGAATGCGCCTACAGCCAGTACCTGGAACAGGGGGATTGCCCCCAGCCATTTGGGCCCCAGCAGCAGGGAAATGATCACGTCCGAATACAGGGCCATGAAGGCGATCCCCGGCATGACCGCGAACGTGACCAGTCGTACCATGTTCTCGACGTAGGCCCGAAACTCGACGGGATCTCTCTGCAGTGCGCTCAAAGCGGGCAGCGAGACGGTATTGACGGGGTACTGAATCTGGCTTACCGGCAAGGCCATCAGCTGGTACGCGTTCGTGTAGAGACCGACCCAGCCGGGGCCGAACAGCCTGCCGATGAGAATCCTGTCGAAGCTGCGGGAAAACGAATAGACCACGTTGAACCCGGTGACGTTGCTTCCGAACGACAGATGCTCGGCAAGGCCGGGTTCCCGCTGGGGCCGGCCGGGTCTCCACGGGCATGCGAACCACGTGCCGATCACCAGGAACAGGGCCCGCGAAAACTCCCTGGCCACCAGAGCCCAGTACCCAAAACCGCAGTAGGCGAGCACGATGGCGACCAGCAGGCTGAGGACGATCGAGTACAACTGGATGAGCGCGAGAACCCCGAAACGAAGATTGCGGCGGAGCAGGGCCTGATGCTGAATCACGAGACCGCTGAACAGGAACGTCGATGCGATGACCTGGGTGACGGCCGTCAGCCGCGGCTCTTGATAGAACCCCGCGACGAACTCCGCAAGTGACAGGAGAAGCAAGGCCAGCGCGACGCAAACGCCCAGATTGATCCAGAAAAGATTGCTGACCTGCCTGTGATTGATCTCCCTCGACTGGACCGTCGCATCGGCGAGGCCGAAATCCTTGAATCGCTCGGCCAGCGCGGTAACCGCGGTCACCATGGCAAGCAGACCGAAATCCTCTGGCATCAGAAGCCGGGCCAACACAACCATCGACCCGATGCGGAGGAGATTGGAGCCGACTTCCGCTCCCATCACGGAAACGCCGCCTCGGACCGCTTTCTTGTTCAGCCCTTCTTTTCGCCCGCCCTCCGAGAACAGCTCCCCGTATTTTTCGCAGTCCTGCTGTGTCAATCCCGCGGTCCATTTCCTTTCGCCGTCGCGACCCCCCCGTGCCGTGCCGAACGAATCAACGCCCGGAACGCGAAGTCGGCCCTGCGGCGGCCTGCCGCGCGACGCACCCGGGCTGCCGCCACACCCCCACTTTTCACGCGCCGGTGGACCCAGCGGCCCGCTCTCCCGGGCAACCCCGTCATTTCCATCCCCCCGGATAGCCGCTCACGCCTCGCTCCCATGCATACCGGACATAGGCCTTGAAAAGCGGAAGTATGTTCTGGGCCTTGCTCGCAATGCGCCAGCCGAACAGACGCTGCATCCACCGGTATTTCTTCTGGAGCCGGGGAACGCCGAGCTGTCCGCCAAGATCGGACGCCAGCGCCTGCA
>Ga0316617_100000149_pt1 | contig 15261 bp, 13 predicted proteins | sample OWC_Aug_M1_C1_D2_FD_207801 | JGI IMG/M metagenome (GOLD analysis project Ga0316617, IMG submission 207801) | Wetland soil microbial communities from Old Woman Creek delta, Ohio, United States - OWC_Aug_M1_C1_D2_B | ecosystem: Environmental > Terrestrial > Soil > Wetlands | place: USA: Ohio... | reverse complement strand
AAGCCGCGAGCGGTCACGTTCTCGTGGAACAGGGCGCTCACCTCGTCCATCGGAGCGAGCAGGTTCTCGTAGCCGCGCACCCACGACAGGTTGCTCGTCCAGCTGCCGCCCTCGACGTGAAAGCCGCGATCCTCCCGGCGCAGTTCCTCGATCACCCGGCCGAGCTTCTCGGGTCCCTCGCCCGGCCGCATTCGCTCCCAGATGCGCTTCTGCATCACCGGCTGCACCGCCGGGAGGTCCTCCTCCCGCACGCCACCGGCGAACAGGTGCTCCAGGTATTCGGTGGCATTCATCAATGGCGTAGGGCTGCCGGTGGCCTCGCGCACGACCTCGAAGTACTTGGACGGGAACTCGTTCATCATCACGCCGCCGTTCTCGCCGTCGGCGATCTGTGTGACCAGCGGCGGCACGCTGCGCCCGGCCAGCTCCCAGCGCGAGAGGCTCTTCGCTTCGTAGTAGGGCTGCATCTGCCCGACCAGCTTGGTGTCCGAGCCCTGGGTCTTGACGATCGCCACGATGCTCGCCGTGTCGCCGCTCGAACTGGCGCAGACCAGGCGGTGCGGCAGGTGCCTGCGCTCGGGGCCGTGGCCGGTGGCCGGATCCTCCAGCGTGTGCTCCTGCACCAGGACCCACTGGTAGCCGCACTCCTGCAGCGTCTTGACGAACTCGTAGGCCACGTCCGGATGGTTCGGCAGCGCCATCTCGGAAGGCGAGAAGCCGCGCACCCGGCCGAGCGCGTCCAGTCCGAAGATCGAGGCGAAGTGGCGCTGCCAGGCGCGCACGTGCAGGCGGAAGTCCTGCACCGGCGTAGAGGGCGCGACCGCATGGCCCCAGGGGGCGCCCAGCCACTCCACCGCGCGCCGGTATTCCGGCCGGCAGGTGACCGTCTTCAGGCTGTCGATGACGTCGTGCAGACCCATCTGGCGCAGGCCGTGCAGCAGCGTGCCCGAATACTCGAGCATGATGCGCGGCTCGCGGCCCTCGGCGAGCAACTGGGCGACGAACTCGCCCATGCGCCGGTAGCACCAGCAGAATACCGGGGCGTTGTGGTTGTCGCCCTCGCCCGGGTGCTCCATCATGTACTGCAGGTTGCTGATCAGCGCCGCGGTGTGCAGGTCCTGGCCGCCGGCCGGAACCAGCGGCTGGTGCATGTGCAGCGCCACCGCCGCCGCACTGCGGATGCGGTCGAAGGCGATCGGGCTCTCGCCCAGGAAAACTGGCTGGTCCCGCCCGGCGGCGATCGCTCGCTCCACCAGGGCGTCGGACCCGCAGATATTCGGCAGGCCATCCACGTACTCCTTCAGCTCCGCCATCGCCGTCCCTCCGGATCGATCCGCCCGCAGCCGGCAGTCACGTACTACTTGTGCCGGATGTGCTCGTAGATGTTCAGGTAGTGCTGGCCCGGGTGGTTCCACGAATAGTCGCAGGCCATGCCGTTCAACGCCAGCCCGCGGAACAACCTCGGCTGCCGCCACAGGCCGAGCGCGCGGCGCAGCGCGGAGTCGATGCCCTCGCCGTCCGCGTGCTCGAACAGGAAGCCGTTGCGCCGCTGCGGCGGCAGCTCAGAGTGATCCCAGTCGAACACGGTGTCCTTCAGCCCGCCCACGGCGCGCACCACCGGAACGGTGCCGTAGCGCAGCGCGATCATCTGGGTCAGCCCGCAGGGCTCGAAAATGCTCGGCACGACCAGAACGTCCGCTCCGGCGTAAATCAGGTGGGCAAGCTCCTCGTCGTAGCCGATTTCCAGATGGCAGTCCGGGTTGTCGTTCAGCTCGCGCTTGAGCTGTCTGAACTCGGCATCGATTACCCGCTCGGGGCTGGAGCCGAGCAGAACGAACTGGGCGGAATTCGCCAGCGCATGGAACAGCGCGTGTCGGATCAGGTGCACGCCCTTCTGCTGGTCCAGCCGGCCGACGTAGGCGACGATCGGCCCGTCGCCGCCGCGCAGCAGGAAGCGTTCGCGCAGCGCCCGCCTGTTGAGCGCCTTGCGCGAGAACGTGGCGGCCGTGTAGCGGACCGGGATGTGCGGGTCGATCTGTGGATTCCACATGTCGTAATCCAGGCCGTTCAGCACGCCGCCGAACTTGTCCTGGTAACGGTAGAGCGCGTCGCCGAGCCCGAAGCCCTGGTCGGTATGCCGCGCCTCCCAGGCGTGGCTGGGCGAAACGGTGGTGACGAAATTCGAGTAGGCGATCGCCCCCTTCATGAAATTGACCGTATCCGGTGCGGAGGGCTCGCCCAGCTTGTCGGCTGCGAGGAAGCGCTGCGGCGCCTCCAGGCCGGCCTGGGCGAGCGCGCCCACGCCGGTGGTGCCCTGGTGCCGGAAGTTGTGGATGGTATGGCACACCCGCTGCTGCGCCATGCCGACGTGCTGGTAGACCTCGAACAGCAGAACCGGCACCAGCGCGGTCTGCCAGTCGTGAGTGTGGATGATCTCCGGGCGCTTGCCGGATTTCAGCAGGAACTCCAGCGCCGCCTTGCTGAAGAAGGCGAAGCGCTGGGCCTCGTCCAGGAAGCCGTAATACCCGCCGCGGCTGAAGAAGTTCTCGTCCGAGTGCGGTTCGATGAAGAAGCACTTGCGGCCGAGGACGAGACCGAACCAGACGGTGCAGCGGATCGCCCCGCCGGACCACGGCACCCACAGATTCTCGAAGTCCGGTCGCAGTCCCGAGATCTGGTCGTAGCGCATGCAGTCGTACTTGGGCAGGACGATCTCGACCGCGTGCCCGCGCAGTTCCAGTTCCCGGCTCAGCCCGTAGACGACGTCGCCCAGCCCCCCAACCTTGGCCGCCGGCGCGCACTCCGAGGCCACCATGACGATGTACATGTGTTTCGATTCCGGCTCGCTGCGAGCCTCGGGGCCCGCGGTTGCAAAATGGCCCGTAGCTTACTTTGGATCGGCGCGGTTTGGGGCCGCGCGATCCCTTCCGGGAGGTGCTCGGGGGCAGAGCGCGCCCCCCGCGGCCGGTTCAGGCCAGTTCGATCAGCAGGTCCTTGGCCGCGACCGGCTCCCCGGGTCGGGCGTACACCGCCTTGACCAGGCCGGGGCGCTCCGCCCGCAACTGGGTTTCCATCTTCATCGCCTCGATCGACAGCAGCGGGTCGCCCTGTTGCACGTGCTGTCCGGCCTTGACCGCCACGGTCACCACCATGCCCGGCATCGGCGCGGCGACGTGGCCGGGGTTGCCTTCCTCCGCTTTCGCCCGCTGCGCCCGCCGGTGGCTGCCGGCCTTGGCCACGCGAAGCTGCCTGGGCTGGCCGTTCAGCTCGAAGAACACCTTCACCTCGCCCTCCTCCTCCGAAGGGGCGGTGCCGTGCAGGCGGATGATCAGCGTCTTGCCCGGATCCAGATCGACGGAAATCTCCTCCCGCTCCTGCATTCCGTAAAAATACGCCGGCGTGGGCAGCACCGAGGTGTCGCCGAAATGGCGGCGGTGATGGGCGTAATCGCGATACACCTTCGGGTACATCAGGTACGAGGCCAGGTCGGCGTCGTCGACGCGGTGGCCGCACTCCTTCTCGGCGCGCGCCCGGGCGGCCTCCAGGTCCACCGGCGGCAGCGCGTCGCCCGGGCGGTAGGGCCCGGGCGGATCGCCCTTGAGCACCTTGCGCGAAAGGGCCTCCGGGAAGCCGTCCGGCGGGAAGCCCAGTTCGCCCTTGAAGAGCGACACGACGGAATCCGGGAAGGCGACTTCGCGCAGGGGATCCGCCACCTGCTCGGGCCTCAGGTCGCCGGCCACCATGGCGAGCGCCATGTCCCCGACCACCTTCGAGGTCGGCGTCACCTTGACGATGTCTCCGAACAGCCGGTTGACGTCCGCATAGGCCTGGGCGACCTCGGCCCAGCGATGCTCCAGGCCCATGGCGCGCGCCTGCTCGCGCAGGTTGGTGTATTGGCCGCCGGGCATCTCGTGGCGATAGACGTCGGAGGTGCCGGAGCGGATGTCCGGCTCGAAGGGAGCGTAATAGCGGCGCACGCCTTCCCAGTACTGCGAGATGCCGGTAATCGCGCTCCGGTCCAGTTGCGGATCGCGTCCGGTGCCTTCCAGCGCGGCGACGATCGCTCCGAGGCTGGGCTGAGAGGTCAGCCCGCTCATCGCATCGATGGCCGCATCGACGGCATCGCAGCCGGCCTCGACCGCGGCCAGCACCGAGGCCGCCGCCGCACCGCTCGTGTCGTGGGTGTGGAAGTGGATCGGCAGCCCGACTTGCTGCTTCAGCGCCCGTACCAGTTCCCGCGCCGCCCGCGGGCGGCACACGCCGGCCATGTCCTTGATGCCCAGGACGTGGCAGCCCGCCCGCTCCAACTGCTTCGCCAGACCGACGTAGTACGTCAGGTCGTACTTCGGCCGGGCGGCGTCGAACAGGTCGCCGGTGTAGCAGATCGCGCCTTCGCACAGGGCGCCCGCCTCGACCACGGCGTCGATCGCCACCCGCATGTTCTCGACCCAGTTCAGCGAGTCGAACACGCGGAACAGGTCGATTCCGCCCCGGGCGGCCTGGGCCACGAAGTGGCGCACGACGTTGTCCGCGTAGCTGGTGTAGCCGACCGCGTTCGAGCCGCGCAGCAGCATCTGCAGCAGGATGTTCGGCACGCGCTCGCGCAGCGCCGCCAGCCTCTCCCAGGGATCCTCCCGGAGGAAGCGGAGCGAAACGTCGAAGGTGGCCCCGCCCCAGCATTCCAGCGAGAACAGGTTCGGCAGCCGCTGCGCGTAATGGACTGCAACCGGCAGCATGTCGGCGGTGCGCATGCGCGTGGCGAAAAGCGACTGGTGCGCGTCGCGCAGGGTGGTGTCGGTTACCAGGAGCCGCTGCTGCGACCTCATCCACTGCGAGAACTCCCGCGGCCCGAGACGCTTGAGCAGGTCGCGGCTGCCTTCTGGCGGCTGGCGCGCATCCGGCAGCCGGCCAAGGACCGGCCGGGGCAGCGGCAGCGCGGGCTGCGCGCGGCCCTTGACCTCCGGATTGCCATTGACGACGACTTCCGCGAGGTAGCGCAGCAGCCTGGTGGCCCGATCCCTGCGTTTCGTGAAGTGAAACAGCTCGGGCGTGCCGTCGATGAAGGTCGTCGTCACCCGACCGGCCGCGAAGGCCGGATGGTTGATCACGTTCTCCATGAACTGCAGGTTGGTGGCCAGCCCGCGTATGCGGAACTCGCGCAGGGCGCGGTCCATGCGCCGGATCGCCTCCTGGGCGGTGGGCGCCCAGGCGGTGACCTTGACCAGCAGCGAATCGTAGAAGGGTGTAATCACCGCATCGGTGTAGGCGGTGCCGCCGTCCAGGCGCAGGCCGAAGCCGGCCGGGCTGCGGTAGGCGGTAACCCGGCCGTAGTCGGGCGTGAAGCCGTTCTCCGGATCCTCGGTGGTGATCCGGCATTGCAGCGCATGGCCGTCCAGACGCATGTCGTCCTGATCCGGAACCCCGCTGGCGCCCTCGCCGGCGATGCGGCCGACATGGCCGCCCTCGCTGATCAGGATCTGGGCCTTGACGATGTCCACGCCGGTGACTTCCTCGGTCACCGTGTGCTCCACCTGGATTCGCGGATTCACCTCGATGAAGTAGAAGCGACCGGCGTCCGCGTCCATCAGGAACTCGACCGTACCCGCGTGCGTATAGCCCACCGCCCGCGCCAGCCGCAGGGCGGCGTCGCAAAGTTCGCGCCGCTGTGCCTGATCGAGGTAAGGGGCGGGCGCGCGCTCCACCACCTTCTGGTGCCGGCGCTGCACCGTGCAGTCCCGCTCGAACAGGTGCACCAGCCTGCCGTGCAGGTCGCCGAGGACCTGAACCTCGACGTGGCGGGCGTTGCGAACCAGCTTCTCCAGATAGACCGCGTCGTTGCCGAAAGCCGCCCCGGCCTCCCGCCGGCCGACCTCGACCTGAGCCAGCAGATCCTCCTCCCGCTCGATCACGCGCATGCCGCGCCCGCCGCCGCCCCAGATCGCCTTGAGCATGAGCGGGTAGCCGAGTTCGGCCGCCAGCGCGCGGATCGACTCGGGATCCGACGGCAGCGCGCCGGTGGCCGGCATGACCGCCACGCCGGCCGCGGTCGCGGCGTTGCGCGCCGCCACCTTGTCGCCCAGCACGCCCATGACCTCGGGGCTCGGCCCGACGAAGATCAGGCCGGCTTCGCGGACGGCACGCGCGAAGTTGGGATTCTCCGAGAGGAATCCGTACCCCGGGTGGATCGCGTCGGCACCGGTCTGGCGTGCGATCCGCAGGATGTCTCCGATGTCCAGATAAGCCTGGATCGGACCGCGGCCCTCGCCCACCAGATAGGCCTCGTCCGCCTTGGACCGGTGCAGGGCGAAGCGGTCCTCGCGCGAATAGATGGCGACCGTGCGAATGCCCAGTTCGTTTGCGGCCCGCAGCACGCGGATCGCGATCTCGGAGCGGTTGGCGACGAGCAGCTTGCCGATCTTCATGGCAGTCGGAGTGTATGGGGAGTGCATGAAGATACACGGAAGGCGCCAGGCCGGCGATTCCGTGCGACTGCAAACTGGAAGCGGCGCGCCCGTCGGGGCGAGCCGGCGTCGGGTCGAGTTGCCGCGGGCCTCTCCGCGGACCCGGGCATGTGGCCAGCGCGCGGCGCTGACGTCCAGGTCCGTCGGCGCTGCGCGCCCGATCGTCAGGAGCCCGCGGCGAAATGCCGCGCCGCCGTTGGCGCGGGAGCGGCTACCGGGACATTTCGGTGAAGTCGCCCAGCGGCCGGGTGAAGGTAGCCTTGGCGGGCGGAGCGACCATGTTCTCGGCCGCGTCCTTGACGCTTCCGCTCGGGATGGTGAAGGGAAGCGACACGATGAACGCCGCGACGCCGACGATCGTGGCTGCGAGGCTGATCGGCCTGACCAGCACCGTATCGAGCAGCATGTCCGAGCCCCGGTCGCCGGTCAGCGACTCGTCCGCCGCCGATGCCGTCACAGGGCTCACGGCCAGAGCCGCCGCCACCAGTCCAGTAACCAACCGACTTGCCAGCATTCCGTTCATCGTGACACCTCGCAGGTTGTGCTATCCCATGGAGCTTCGGCGAACGTCCGCCGCCGAATCGGCCCGGGCACGGACGCCGCCACGAAGCGGATTATCGATCCGCCCGGCCGATCCTTGAGCAGCGGCGACCGGTCGGGCGGCCCGGTCACATGTAGGCGCCCCCGTTCACGTTGATCTGCTGCCCGGTGATGTAGTCACCGTCGGCGGCAAGGAATACCACCGCCCTGGCGACTTCCTCGGGCATGCCGAAGCGGCCGATCGGGATGCGCGACTTGATCTGGTTCTGCACGTCCTCGGGCACCTTGGAGAGCATGTCGGTCAGCGTGAATCCCGGCGCCACCACGTTGACCGTGATGCCCGACTTGGCCAGTTCCAGCGCCGCGGTCTTGCTGAAGGCGATGATGCCGCCCTTGCTCGCGCTGTAGTTCGCCTGGCCGAAGGCCCCGGTCTGCCCGTTCATCGAACTGATGTTGATGATCCGCCCGTACTTCTGGGCGAGCATCGGCTGCATCGCCGCATTGGTGCAGAAATACACCGCGTTCAGATTGGTCTGGATCACATCCAGCCAGTCCTGGTCGGTCATCTTGCGCAGGGACTTGTCCCGAGTGATGCCGGCGTTGTTCACCATGATGTCCAGGCGGCCCCATTTCTCGACTACCTTGGTCACCATCGAGCGCGCCTCGGCGGGGTCGGCCACGTTAGCCTTGTCCAGCATGCATTCCCCGCCTGCAGCCTGAATCTCGCCGGCAACCTCCTGAGCCAGCGCCTCGTTGAATTGAAAGTTCAGCGCAACCTTCGCCCCTTCCCGGGCGAGTTCCTTGGCGATGGCGCGTCCTATGCCGCGCGATGCGCCAGTCACGATCGCGATCTTGCCGTCCAGTCGACCCATTTCCCCTCCTCCGTTTCCTTGGTTTTGGCGTCCGCGGCAGGGCGAACGCGCGCCTGCCGGATCCCGGCGGGCCGTCCTTCCGGAGATCCGGCCCGCCGGCGGGCGATGCCGCCGGTGATCGGACCGCGAACCGCAGGACAGACCGCCGAGGGGAAAGTATAGGGACTTAACCCGGACTCGGACAGCAGGACCGGGCCAGGCCGTGGCGGGGTCCGCCCCCAGGCCTCGCGGCGACCGCAGGTGCCGCCGGGTGTCCGGTTAAGACCCGTCGAGCGCCCCATCCGGATTCGGGTCAGACGCGATTGTTTGAGCTAGATCAAAGCGAATGCAAACGCGAGTCCCTATCGTTCGCGTTCGATCGGGCTCGACAACCCCTCCGCCGGGTCCGGTCGCGTTGAGTCTCCTCCCCCTTCGAGACTGATACCCCGCCTCCCGGCGGGGCTTTTTTTGTTGGACCGGCCGGCGTCCGGCAGCTGATCGCCGGATCCCGTTCCCGGCGCAAAGGGTATCGTCCCTCCCAGGTGCGGGCGTGGATCGCGCCCGGAACGCCTTCGGCGAGAGGATCTCGGCTTTTGAGCGTGGGCAGGGCCTGTGTTACGGTTATGGGCTCGCCGACAGACGGAGCCGGGGGCTCCGGCCCTGCCGACGGCGCTTTTGGAGAACATCCGTAATGATCATGTCGTCGCCTCGCGTTATCCAGGTCGTCCTGGCCGCAGTCCTGGCCGTCATCCTTGCCGGCTGCGGCTCGGTGCATAACACGGTCAAGGACGGCGCTGACGACGCGGTCATGCTCCGCGGCAACGATGCGGTGGCGTATTTCACCGACGGCAAACCGGTGAAGGGAGATGCCGCGATCAAGTCGGTGTACGACGGGGATACCTATCGCTTCGCGAACGAGGCGAACAAGCGCACGTTCGACCAGGACCCGAAGCGCTACGCCCCCGCCTATGCCGGCTTCTGCTCCAGCGGCGCCCCCTATGCGCTCAAGGCAAACATCGGAGCGGAGATCTTCACCGTGTACAAGGGCCGCCTTTACCTTTTCGGCAGCGAGCGCGTCAAGGCGCACTGGCTGATGGATGCCGACGAGAACGTTCGCCTCGGCGACGAATACTGGGAAAACGAAACGAAGAACGTGCCGTTCCGCCTCCAGAACCTCAAGCGCTACGTTTTCAAGGTCCCCAACTACAAGACGGATGCCGAACTGGATGCCGAATATCTCAGGCGCTTCGGTAAACTTCCGCCCGGGGCGCCGCCGAAAAGCTAGCGGCGCATCCCCAGCACCGACCGATTCGACACAACCTTTACGCGGCAACGCCGCAGAACCCGGCCTAGCGCGCGAACGCTCCTGAAGATGAACGACCCGAACCGGAAAAAACAGGACGGCGACCTCCGCCGTCGGCTCAAGGAACTGCTCGCCGTGCCCGAACGCGACCGGACGGACGCGCAATGGGACGAACTTGCCGAACTGGAACTGCAACTCGCGCCGGGAAACCGGATCGAGTCGGCCAGGCGGGCCGACGCGCCAGCTATCCCCCAGCCCGCGCGCGCCCCGTCGCGCGGCCACGGTCCATCCCAGCGACCGCCCGGGAAAAAATCCAGAAAACCCAAGCGCTAGCCTGAAGTCCGGGATCCGGGCAACGAGGGCGAGGGATTCGACTGCCCCGCTGACGGCCGGGGGCCGGGGCGAACGCACGCGGTTCGCCTCGTTCGGGCGGCCGGCGCACACATCCTGTTACAAATCCTCACGTCGTGGAAATCATTTCCTGCGGACCCGCGGCTATGCTGCGGCCACGTTGAACCCATGCAGGAGAGCACTATGAAACGCACATTCGCCCTCGCCTCGGCCCTGTTTGCCGGATCCGCATTTCTCGTCAACCCTGCGGTCGCTTCCGACGCCCTGGTCGGGGCATTGATCGGCGGCGGAGCGGGCGTGATCGTTGGCAACGCGGTCGGCGGGCGCGACGGCGCGATCGTCGGCGGCGCGCTGGGCGCAGTCACCGGCGCCGCGATCGGCAGCCACAGGGAAACCCGCCCGGTGGCGTATCCGGAAAGCCGTGTCGCCTACGCCGAGCCGCGGGTGGTCTACGCCGAGCGCCCGGTCGTCTATGCCGTGGAGCCACGTCCGGTCCGGTATGTGGAGCGGGTGATCGTGTCCGAGCGGCCGGTCTATCGCGTGGCCCGCGAGCGCTCCTGGGGCCACCGCCCGGAGGTGCGTCACGACGGCTACCGGGATGGCCGCTGGCAGCGCTGGGACGAGCGCCGCGTCGAGCGGATCCGGGTCCGCGGTCATGAACGGTACGACGATTGACGCCTCGCCCCCGTCCCGGCAAGCGTGAGTATCGAGATGGACAAGATCCTGATGTTCGCGACGCTCGGGTCGCTTCTTCCCTACGTCGCGGTGGCGATCGGCGAATGGGTCATCGGGCGGGTGAGCGCGCATAGCCACGGTGCGCATGCACCGGAACGATGAACCGCAGCCCAGACCGGGGCGTGCAGGACCGGCGCAACCCGCCCGGGCGGAGTCATTCCCGAGCCGCCGGTCAATGGCGCCCGGCGCTCGCTTCCAGCACAGTTCTCACCTGCGCCGTCACCGGCCCCGGACCGAAGCGGCCCTCGAAGATGGCGCCGCCCACGGTGAATCCCCACGCGCCGCAGCGACCGACCGACTCGATGCGTTCGACGCGGTCTATGCTGCCTGCCGCGATCACCGGCACTCGGACCGCCGCCGTCACCGCTGCAGTCAGCCGCTCGACGTCACCGTCGTAACGATAGGCCAGCAGATCCAGGCCAGACACGCCCGGCATGGCTGCCAGCCGGGCCGCGTCGGCCACGATTTCCTCGACGGTTCCGCGCAACTGCGTGGGGTGCCCGATCGTCCTGCCGCAGAACGGGAAGTAGCGGATTCCGCTGCCCGCCAGGAGCGGAATCACCTTCTCGGGCCGGGTCCCGCCCAGCAGGTAGTCGACCCCGATGTCCACCGCGCCGCGCGCCGAGTTCAACTCGTCCGCCTCGCTGAGGCTGACCACCTCGAGCAGGACCGCCTGGCCCGCGTCGCGGATCTCGGCGGCAAGGCGCTTCAACTGGTCCAGCGGCAGGCCCACGTCCTTGAAACCGACGTAGCGCAGATTCGGCACGTCCCGGACACGGCGGTAGACGTCCAGGGCGTCGGGCACGGTCCGGTCGTCCCGGGTGAGCATGAAGATGAACGCTGGCATCGTTTCGTGAGCCGCGGGCCGCCGGCGGCGTAGCGCATTCGAACCGGCCGCCGCGCCATGCGGGTCGTTTGTCGATGCGCCAGTGTACGACACCTGACCGCCGCCCGCTGCCTGCGACTGCCCGGAGAAAGACGGCGTCATTGCCCCGGGCCGGCCTGCGCGCCTTCCGACGCGCGCCCCTTGACCAGGAACACGCGCATCGGCCCCTTGCCCTTGACCGGAATCTGGCCGCGGTCCTCGCAGACGAAATCCGGCGGCAGCAGCGTCCGCGTGGCCTCGCTGATCTGGATCCCGCCCGAGACGCCCTGCGATTCCATGCGCGCGGCGATATTTACGGTATCGCCCCAAAGATCGTAGATGAAACGCTTCTTGCCGATGACGCCGGCGACCACCGCGCCCGAATTGATGCCGATGCGGATCGCCAGGCCCGGAAACTCCTTGATCGCCGCCTGCATGCGCAGGGCCAGGTCGGTCAGCGCCACCGCGTGGTCGTCTCGCGCATCGGGTATGCCGGCGGCGACCATGTACGCGTCGCCTATGGTCTTGATCTTCTCCAACCCGGCCTGCTCGGTGAGATCGTCGAAGCGCGAGAAGATCGCGTCCAGGAGATTGACCAGGTTCGGCATCGACTCCGCCAGGGTCGTGTAGCCGACGATGTCGGCGAAGAGCACGCTGCAGGCGCCGAAGGCGTCGGCGAAGGTGCGCCCCTCGCGGCGCAGGCGCTGGCTGATCTTGGGCGGCAGCATGTTCTCCAGCAGCGCCTCCAGCCGCCCATTGGCCTTGGCGATCTGGCGGTCGGCCTCGGCCAGATCGGACACGAACAGCCGGGCGATCAGCACCAGCGACAGAAAGTTGGCGAAGAACAGCAGCCAGCGCCCGGTCTGCTGCGCCTCCGCTCCGTAACCCGGCCCCAGGGGCGCCAGCGTCACCAGGCCGAGTTCGACGGCGACGAAGATCGCCAGGCACACGCCCGCATACACCCGCTGCGCGCGCGCGCTGTGCTCGAAGAACAGCAGGTAGGCACCCAGGGTCAGCGGCAGGAGATGGAAATGGCTCATGCTGCGGAAGGGACCCGACACGCCTTCCAGCGCGATCAGCCCGACCACCACCGGGATCACGATCAGGAAGTAGGCGTGGCCGGCCACCCCGAGCCGGCCGCGCGAAACCGAGTACCAGGCGACGGCCGCCCCCGCGGCGGAGACGCCCTGCAAGGCCAGGGTCGCCCAGTCGCCCCGCGCCAGCGAAACGGCGCTCCAGGCGGCCACGTAGGCCAGCAGGAACAGCACGCCGGTGCGCAGCAGGCGCTCGGCGCGGCGGCGGCGGTACTGGCGAAACTCCACGTCGCTGTAGACGAAATCGCCGAAATTCACTGGCTCGGTCAAGGCGCGCCCCGGGTCGCGGTCGGCGGTCGCCGGGCCGTTTCGAGAAAACCGCGAGTCTAAGTGGAATCACCGTCCGCAGGGACAGCAGCGTTCCGGGGCGGGCCCGGATTCCGGGCGTTGCGGATGCTACGACCGGGTCGGCGCGTCCTCGGCTTCGGGCACGCGCACCACGATCTCCGGATCGAGATCCGCCGCTTCCAGGACCGCGCTCTCGTCGAACAGCCAGCGGGCCGGCTGGAACGGATCGGCGCGCTTCCAGGCCAGGGCGCCGGGCGGAACGCTGACGAAGATGCCGCGATCGTCCGGTCCGCCGGCGCGCAGCAGCGTCCCCGGATCCAGCGCCGCGAGCAGTGACCGCAACTCGGCTTCGTTGCGGGTGGCGCATTGCGCGTGTACCCACGGCGGATGAACGGCGTCCTTGTTGGCTGCGAGCGCCGCGACCTCGCCGGTCTTCGCGTTGCGGATCATGTACATATTGCCACCATCCTGCGGGGCGATAGCTTGCGCCCCTGATCTCAGGATAGAACGCCGACGGCGGATCTCAAGGCGGCGTGCACTGCCCGATCCGCGTTCCGCCAGAAAGCCGCTCGCCACCCGCGCAGCGGCGAGCAAGGGCATCGTCCCTGGTCTATAAAGTGGAAACTGGAACCGACGCGGGGCGAACCGCCGGCGACCGGCCGGCACGCCGCCGCGACCTCACACCGATCTGGAGAACCGTACGATGACCGCAGACTCGGACGCATCGGCGTGCAACACCCGCCGACTGGTGCTGCTGGTGGCCACGCGCAAGGGCGCCTGGCTGTTTCACGGCGATGCGCGGCGCGGCGCCTGGCGCGTCGATGGGCCGCATTTTCTCGGCCACATCATCAGTCACCTGGTGCTCGATCCCCGCGACGGCAAGACGCTGCTCGCGGCGGCGAAGACTGGCCATCTCGGCCCGACGATCTTCCGTTCCACCGACCTCGGCGTGAACTGGCGCGAGGCCGCACGCCCGCCCGCTTTCCGCCAGGCGGCCGCGGGTACCGCCGGTCGCGCGGTCGATCACAGTTTCTGGCTCACGCCGGCCCATGCCGACGAGCCGGACGCCTGGTACGCCGGCACCTCGCCCCAGGGACTGTTCCGCTCCGGGGACGGCGGGCTGACCTGGTCGCCGTTCTCACCGATCAACGAGGATCCGCAATACCGCAAGTGGATGGGTACGGAGCAGGACGGCACGCCGGACGGGCCGAAACTGCACTCGATCATCGTCGACCCGCGCGACCGCAGACACCTCTATTTCGCGATGTCCGGCGGCGGCGTGCACGAATCCCGCGACGGCGGCGAGACCTTCGCGCCCCTGGTCGACGACATGGAGACGGTCGAGGGCTTCGACGCCTCGGACCTCGCCTTCCACGACCCGCACTGCGTGCGCCTGTGCCCGAGCGATCCGGACCGGCTGTATCAGCAGAACCACTGCGGCATCTACCGCCTCGACCGGCCTTCCACCCGGTGGGTGCGCATCGGCAGGACCATGCCGCAGGAGATCGGCGACATCGGCTTTCCGCTGGTGGTGCACCCGCGCGACGCGAACACCGCATGGGTGTTCCCGATGGATGCGACCACCGTCTGGCCGCGCACCAGCCCCGGCGGCAGGCCGGCTGCCTATGCGACGCGCGACGCCGGCGCGACCTGGCAGCGCCAGGACGTCGGCATGCCTGCCGGCCAGGCCTGGTGGACCATCAAGCGCCAGGCCATGACCGCCGACCGGTTCGATCCGGTCGGCATCTATTTCGGGACCACCAGCGGCGAACTCTGGATGAGTCCGGACGAGGGCCGCCGGTGGGAGTGCATCGCGCGCCACCTGCCCGAGATCTACGCCGTCGAAGCCGCGGACCTCGCATAGCAGCGCCCGCCATGAAGGTGCTGATCCCCGGCGGGCTTTGCTCCTACACCAGCGCCGCTCGCGTGGAGGCCAGCGGCGCGACGCTCAGGGAGGTTCTCGACGATCTGGACCGCCGCTATCCGGGCATTCGCTTCCGCATGGTCGACGAGCAGCAGCGCCTGCGTCCCCACGTCCGCCTCTTCTTCGCCGGCGAGCCGCTGCGCGACCTGGACCGCCCGCTGCGCGCGGACGGGGAACTGATCATCCTGCAGGCCCTGAGCGGCGGCTGAGTTCCTCCTCGCCCGAAAGCGTGACGCTCTCCGACGCGCGTTCGGGATCGCGGCTTTACCTGACGAAAACCGTCAACTATGCTGAAGCGTTGTGGCGGGTGCCATTCGGCTCGGCGGCATGTCGCCACAGCGCGGGCGCGACGCGCGCTTGGCAGACCCGATGAACGCCAAATCGACAAACTTCACGCAAGGAGGCATCGACATGCACCGATCCATGACCGCCACGGCGACCACCGTCGCCGGATTGCTGCTGCTCGCGCCCGGCCCAGGCTACGCCGACGGCCGCAATTTCGAAGCGCGCCTCTCGGGATTCCAGGAGGTGCATGGCCCTAACCTCGGCATCGGGGCGATCTTCAGCAGCGGCGCCGGGCGCATCGATCTGAAGATCGACCGGAAGAAGCGCGAGATCCGTTACGACCTGAGCTACGACTTTCCGGACGCCGATGCCACACCGGTCACGGGCGCGCAGTTCGTCAATCAGGCGCACCTGCATTTCGGCCAGTCGCACACCACCGGCGGCATCACCGTGTGGCTTTGCCAGTCCGCGGACAATCCGGCGCCGGCAACAGCGCCGGACACGCCGGCCTGCCCAAGCCCGTCGGGCAAGGTGAGCGGCACGATCCTGCCGCAGCATGTCCTC
>Ga0316617_100000146_pt1 | contig 15416 bp, 10 predicted proteins | sample OWC_Aug_M1_C1_D2_FD_207801 | JGI IMG/M metagenome (GOLD analysis project Ga0316617, IMG submission 207801) | Wetland soil microbial communities from Old Woman Creek delta, Ohio, United States - OWC_Aug_M1_C1_D2_B | ecosystem: Environmental > Terrestrial > Soil > Wetlands | place: USA: Ohio... | reverse complement strand
GTCGACCACCGACTACGTGCAGCACAAGCACGCCCCGGGCGATCCGGACGCCAACCGCTTCTATGCGATGTTCGATCGCTACCTCGCTGCCATGGATGCCGCCGGCGCGGTGGTCGCCGTGACCGCTGACCACGGCATGAACGCCAAGGTGCGGCTCGACGCCTCGCCGAACGTCATCTACCTGCAGGACCTGCTCGATGGCTGGCTCGGCGCCGGCCGCTCGCGCGTGATCCTGCCGATCACCGACCCGTACGTGGTCCATCACGGCGCGCTCGGCTCGTTCGCCACCGTGTACCTGCCCGCCGACTCGGCCGACTACGTCGGCGCGAAGCTGGCGGCGCTGGCGGGCATCGAGGTCGTGCTGCCGCGTGAGGCGGCCGCCTCACGCTTCGAGCTTCCGGCCGACCGCATCGGCGACCTGGTGGTGGTCGCCGAGCGCAGCGTCGTGCTCGGCACCAGTGCCTCGCGGCACGACCTGTCGCAGCTGGAGCTGCCGCTGCGCTCGCACGGCGGCATTTCCGAGCAGCGCGTGCCGCTGGTGCTCAACCGCCGCATCGACGGGCTCGACGGCAGCCGGCGCTGGCGGAACTTCGATGCCTTCGACCTGGTGCTGAATCGCGCCCAGTGAACGCGACGACTGCAGTCATGGACAGCATCTGCGAGGCGAGACTCCCGTTCGAGGAAGACCGGCTCTGGATCGAGTCCGTGCGGCCCTGGCTGGCGATGCACGGCATCGCAGGCGAAGCGCTGAAGATCACGAACTATGTCGCCACAGAAATGCTCAACAATGTGCGCGACCACTCGGGCTCGGGCACCGTCGCCGTAAGCGGTGAGTCGAACCCGAGTTCATGCGTTCTCCATGTCGTCGACGAAGGCGTCGGCGTGTTTCGTAGGCTGTGCGACGGTCTCGGCCTGGCTGGCCCGCGTGAAGCTGTCATCGAAGTGGCAAAGGGAAAGCGCACGACAGATCCGGCACAGCACACGGGCCAGGGGATCTTCTTTTCCTCCCGGCTGTGCGAGTGGTTTTGCCTAGAAGCGAATGGTTTTGCCGTGTCCTTTGAGAGCGACGGACGAGCGGAGCCTCTCGAGTTTCTGCCTCACGCCGCACAGCCGGGAACGACAGTGAAGTTCCGCATCGCCCGCCAGCCCCGAAGGACGCTGCGGGAGGTCTTCGACGAGTACTGTCCGCAACCTGACATCGACTTCATCCGGACGCGCATCGCCGTTCGGCTGATGGCTGAGGCCGACGGTTCGCTGGTCTCACGATCCCAGGCGAGACGTCTGATGGCCGGGCTCGATCAGTTCACAAAGGTTGAACTGGACTTCACGGGCGTCGCGGACATCGCGCAGGGCTTTGCCGACGAAGTCTTCCGAGTTTGGGCAACGACGCATCCGGCCGTGGCGCTGAGCGCGTTGAATGCGAGCGAGGACGTCGCCCGCATGCTGCGGCATGTCGGGTTCAACCCATGACCGCTGGCCGCCCTGCCGCCCTTCCGCTGAGGCATGAACGCCTGCGCATCGCCGGCGAACAGGTTGCCGCCGAGCGCAGTTTCGAGGTGCGCTATCCCTACACCGGCGAGGTGATCGCCACGGTGCCGCTGGCCACCGCCGATCACGTGCGGCGGGCGATCGGCGCCGGTCGGGCTTTCCGCAGTCGACTGACCCGCCACGACCGCTACCGGATCCTGATGCGCACCGCCGAGATCATCGCCGGCCGGCGCGAGGAGATTGCCCGCCTGATCACCCTGGAGTCCGGCCTGTGCCTGAAGGACACGGGCTATGAGGTAGGCCGGGCGAGCGACGTGCTGCTGTTCGCCGCCAACCAGGCGCTGGCCGACGACGGGCAGATCTTCTCCTGCGACCTGACGCCGCACGGCCGCAGCCGCAAGGTCTACACGCTGCGCGAGCCGCTGCTGGGGGTGATCTCGGCGATCACCCCGTTCAACCACCCGCTGAACCAGGTGATCCACAAGGTGGCACCGGCGGTGGCGACGAACAACCGGATCGTGCTGAAGCCCAGCGAGAAGACACCGCTCGCCGCATTCGTGGTCGCCGACATCCTGTACGAGGCGGGCCTGCCACCGCCGATGCTGTCGGTGCTGACCGGCGATCCGCGGGAGATCGCCGACGAGATGCTGACCCACGGGGACGTCGACCTGGTGACCTTCACCGGCGGCGTGGCCATCGGCAAGCACATCGCCGCCCGGGCCGTCTACAAGCGGCAGGTGCTGGAACTCGGCGGCAACGATCCGCTGATCGTGATGGACGACGCCGACCTCGACGAGGCGGCGGCGCTGGCCGCCTCGGGCTCGTACAGGAACTCCGGCCAACGCTGCACGGCGGTGAAGCGGATCCTCGTGCACGAGCGCGTTGCCGACGCGTTCATCGAGAAGCTGCTCTCCGCGACGGCTCGCGTGAACTACGGCGATCCACTCGATCCGGCGACCGACATGGGCACGGTGATCGACGAGACCGCGGCGACCGAGTTCGAGTCGCGGGTCATCGAGGCCGTGGCGCAGGGCGCGCGGCTGCTGACCGGCAACCTGCGCCGCGGCGCGCTGTACTCACCGACGGTGCTCGACCGCGTGCGCCCGGAGATGCGGCTGGTGCGCGAGGAAACCTTCGGCCCGGTCTCGCCCGTCATCCGTTTCGCCGACATCGACGAGGCGATACGCATCGCCAACGGCACGGCCTATGGTCTGTCCTCGGCGGTGTGCACCCAGCGACTGGACCACATCACGCGTTTCGTCTCGGAGCTGAACGTCGGCACGGTCAACGTGCGCGAGGTGCCGGGCTACCGGCTGGAACTGACGCCGTTCGGCGGGATCAAGGATTCGGGGCTCGGGTACAAGGAAGGCGTGCTCGAGGCGATGAAGTCTTTCACCAACACGAAGACCTACTCGCTGCCCTGGTAGGACCGCGGCGGCCACGCCGGCCGCCCGTGTCGGCGAGACCGCCGCCCGGCCGCGGGCCGCGCGGCACGAACATCTTCTCTGCGGAGGCCGGGACGCCTTGCACGCACTGCTGAACCTGCTGGCTGCGATCGCGCTGTTGGTCTGGGGCACACACATCGTGCGCACCGGGGTGCTGCGCGTTTTCGGTGCCAACCTGCGCCAGGTGCTGCAGGCGAGCGTCGGCCGACGGTCGCGCGCGGTGCTCGCCGGCATCGGGGTGACCGGCGTGCTGCAGAGTTCGACGGCCACGGCGCTGCTGGTCTCCAGCTTCGTCGGCCAGGGGTTGATCACCACGTCGGCGGCGCTGGCGGTGATGCTCGGCGCCGACGTCGGCACCGCGCTGATGGTGCAGTTCTTCGCCCTGAATCTGACCTGGCTGGCGCCGCTGCTGATCGTCGCCGGGGTGGTGACCTACCTGTCGCGCCGGACCGAAGTCATCGGCCAGGCCGGCAAGATCGCGCTCGGCTTGGGGGTGATGATCCTGGCACTGCAGCTGATCATGCAGGCCACCGCGCCGCTGACGCAGGCCGTCGGCATGCAGGTGTTGTTCCGGCAGTTGACGGGCGACGTCCTGCTCGACGTGCTGATCGGCCTTCTGGCAGCGATCGTCAGCTATTCGGGCCTGGCCGTGGTGCTGCTCACGGCGACGCTCGCCGCCTCGAAGGTGATCACGGTCGACGTCGCCCTGGCAATCGTGCTGGGCGCCAACCTGGGCAGCGGCCTGCTCGCCGTGCTGACGACGTTGCGGGCGGCGCCGATGGTACGACGGGTCCCCGTCGGCAACCTGCTGTTCAAGGGGGTCGGCGTGTTGATCGCGCTGCCCCTGCTGTCCCACCTGCCCGGCTGGCTGGCCTGGTTCAGCGCCGATCCGAAGTCGGTCGTGGTCAACTTCCACCTGGCCTTCAACCTCGGCCTGGCGCTGATCTTCCTGCAGCTGACCGGCAGCGTCGCGCGACTGGTCGAGCGGTGGCTGCCGACGCCACCGTCCGACATGCTGCCGGGAACGCCGCGGCATCTCGACGCCACCGCGCTCGGTACGCCGGCGCTGGCCATCGGCAACGCGGCGCGCGAGGCGATCCGCCTGGCCGACGCGGTGCAGGACATGCTGACCGGCCTGCTGGTGACGCTGAAGAGCAACGACTTCGCGCTGGCCGAGCGGCTGCGCGCGCGCGACGACGAGATCGACCGCCTGTACACGGCGATCAAGCTGTACCTCACGCAGGTCAGCCGGCAGGAACTGGAGGCCGCCGAATCGAAGCGCTGGGCCGACATCATGCAGTTCACCATCAACATGGAGCACGTCGGCGACATCATCGAGCGCATGCTGATCGACGTCGCCGAGAAGAAGATCCAGCGCGGCCTGTCGTTTTCGGAGGCGGGCATGGCCGAGATCGAGGAACTGCACGCGCGACTGCTCGCCAACCTGAAGCTGGCGGTCGCGGTGTTCCTCAACGGCGACCTGAAGAGCGCGCAGCGGCTGATCGACGAGAAGGTCGACTTCCGCGAACTGGAGATGCGCTACGCGGACAACCACCTGCAGCGGCTGTCGGGCAACACGCCGCAGTCGATCGAGACCAGCTCGCTGCATCTCGACCTGCTGTCCGATTTCAAGCGCGTCAACTCGCTGTTCTGCTCGGTCGCCTATCCGATCCTCGAGTCGGCGGGCGTGCTGTCGAAGACGCGCCTGCTGCCGGCGTCGGCGGGCGACGGCGCCGACCGCTCTGCGCCGCGACACGGCGCCCCGGCGCACTGACGCGGCCGCGTTCGGCGCGGGCCGCTACCAGTTGGCAACGAGCCCGAGGCGGAACAGGCGCGGTTGAGCAGGAAACAGGTAGGTGCCGCCCCAGGCCTCGGTCGGCGCGTCGCGCCAGTAGTGGTTGTTGGTCGCGTTCTCGACCCCGCCGCGCAGCGCCAGGCGGTAACCCATCCACTGCCAGCGATACGTCGCCGCCAGATCCCACTGCCAGTACGGCGACAGCTCGACCGAATTGTCGGGCAGCACCGGCTTGGCGGCGCTGTAGACGAACAGGCTGCCCAGTTCGAGTCCCCGCAGTGCCGGCACCTGCCACGCCGCCGACAGCGATGCGGCAAACGGCGCGACGTTGGTTGTCCGCTGGTCCAGGAGCGCCGGGTCGATCGCCTTGGTCGTCCGGGCATCGATCCAGGCGGCGCGTGCCACGACTCTGAGCGTCGGCCCGACCGCCAGGGCCCCGCCGGCCTCGACGCCGCGGTGCCGTGACTCGCGGCCTCCGGCCACCCGCAGCCAGCGGCCGTCGGGCTGCACGATGTCGTCGCCGTAGGGCTTGTCGATCGAGAACAGCGCCAGGGTCAGGGCGTTGCCGCCCGAGGAGACCTGCTTGAAGCCAACCTCGACCTGCCGGCTGGTCAGCGCGGGCAGCGTCGCGCCGTAGTTGACGAACTGGTCGGGACGGCTCGGAACGGCTTCGATCTCGACCCCCGTGCCGTACGACGCGTAGGCGAAACCGCCGATCCAGGGCTGCCAGCCGAGAGCCACCCACGGCGAGAAGAAGCGCTGGTCGTAGCTCAGCGCCTCGGAGCCGTCGCTCAGTGCGCTCGACTGCTCGAGCTGGACCCAGCGGCCGCCCAGCCAGAGCGATGCGGGGCCGAAGCGCATGACATCGGAAACACCGAGCTCGCTGAAGGTCAGCGTGACTTCCGGATTGAGCAGATTCGGGGTCGGATCCTCCGGCAGCACCACCGGCGAGAAGACGTTGCTGATGCCGACGAAGTTGTAGGTCTGCAGCAGCGGCGCCCGCTCGGTGCTGCGCGTGCGCCGGACGTTGAAGCGCAGTTCGTGGGCGATCGGGCCGGTGATCGCATCGCCGGCGATCAGCGCGTCGACCGTCGCCGTCCGGCGCCGCTCGTCGTCGCTGCGGTAGTCGTAGATGTCGACGTCGCCGTTGGCACAGATGCCCGGGTAGACGTAGACCGGGTAGGCGCTGCAGCCGTCGGGAAAGGCGGTGCGGTCGTGGGTCAGGACGTTCTGCCCGCCGGCCTGCAACTCGAAGCGCCAGCGCTCGGCGAGCTGCTGCTGCCAGCGCAAGGTGCCGGCGATGGCGCGGCTCTCGAAGGGCTGCGACCAGGGCTGCGAGTTCAGGTTCTGCCGCGGCGAGATCGGCGCGGGCAGGATGGTGCCGAAGCCTTCGCCCTCGGTGGCCATCAGCCCGTAGCCCGGCACGCTGACTTGGCGCACGTCGTTGTAGTCGAACTCGGCCACCAGTGTCGTCGCCGACCCGAGGCGCCAGTCGAACCAGCCGCTGATGAATTCGCGCCGGCCGTCGGCATCGAACGGATAGGGCCGACGATCCATGGCGGCCGCGTTGATGCGGTAGCCGAAGGCATTGCCGTCGCCAAAGCGGCCGCCGAAGTCGCCTTGGACAAGCACGGTACCGCGCTCCGAGACCTCCAGCCCAAGCTGCGCCAGCGGCGCTTCGGTGGGCCGCTTGATCCGGTAGTTGACCAACCCGCCGGGGGTGCCCGTGCCGCCGATGACGCTGGCCGGTCCGTTGACGATCTCGATCGCTTCGAGGTTTTCGACTGCGAACGGGGTGTGGTTCGAGATCGGCAGCCCGTCGCGCCGGTAGTTGAGCAGGCTGTCGAGCCTGAAGCCGCGGACCACCAGCGATTCGACATAGCCGACCGTGTTGTAGGCATCGCCGACCGAGGGCTCGCTGCGGATCGCCTGCGACAAGCTCTGCACGCCGCGGTCGCGCAGTTCCTGCGCATCGATGACGCCGGCGGCGATCGGCGTTTCCGACATCGGCGCGCTGCTCAGCGTGCTGATCTCGAGGCGCCGCAGCGCCGCCGGCGGAGCGGCCGACTCGACGATCACACCGGGCAGCGTTGCGGGCTCGGCCTGTGCCTGAGCGTTACCGCATGCGATGGCGACAAGCACCGGCGCAGCGCCCAGCAGCAGAGTTCTGGTGGCCATCGCTTCCTGCTCCTCGACGATGGCAGGGCAGCGGCGGCGGGGTCCGGGGGAAGGCTTGCGGCAGGACCGAGGCCAACGCTTCCCTGCGCAAGAATTAGCTTGGTCAGGTTCCAAGGGTCTTTCTCACCCGTTCGCACCGGCAGATCCACCGGTCCGAACCACCGCGCCCTCTCGGCGCGGCGGATTTATTCGGGACCCCTAGCGTGCGCGGCGGATTATAGGTTGCGCAGCGCCGTCGCCGCGTTCTGCAGACGCAGTTCACCGGCACCGGCGATCAGTGCGAAGCCCAGCCCGGCCTCCTGCAGTCGTTGCAGCAGCAAGGCATGGAACGCCTGGCGCACGGCCGGCCCGTCGCGCTGGATTCCGTCGGCGACCCAAGGCAGGTCGGGCGCCAGCAGCAGGGTGGCGTCATAGCCGGCGTGGTGGGCGATCGCCTGTTCATGCAGCGACCGGTCCTCGAACAACAGCTCGCTGTACGCCGCGGTGACCAGCGGCGCCGAGTCCGCCAGCACCCATTCGAGTTGCAGGTCGCGGGCTCGGACCACCGCCTCCTCCTCGCGGCGACCCTGCTCGGCGAAAATGTGCCACTGTTCCTGCGGCAGCGGCGTGCGCTGCAGTCGATTGCAGAACTCGCGCAGGTATTCGGGAATCCACAGGCCGGGCAGGCCCTCGCCGAGCCGTTGCGCCAGTTCGGTCTTGCCGACGCACTCGGCCCCGATGATCGCCACCCGCCGGATCGGCATCATGGGGCCAGCCTCGTCCAGCGCCGCCAGCCGGCAACGGCCAGGGCGCCGAAGATGACGTACAGCCCCGCCGTCAGCCACAGGGACTTGGTCGCGTAAAGCACGATGCTCACGGCATTGACGACCAGCCAGACGGGCCAGGTCTCGACGAACTTGAGTGCCAGCAGCGCCTGACCGATGAAACTTCCGGCCGTAGGGAACGCATTGAAGTAAGGCACGTCGGAGTCGGTGAAGCGCCCGAGCAGCGCACCGAGCAGTGGCCATGCGGCCAGCCAGACGGCGACGACCGCGAGCAGGCGCCTGCGGCCGAGCCGGGCGATGCTCAACGGCGCGGGCGAACCTGCCACGCCGGAGCGGCGGCCGAACAGCCACTGGTACCAGCCCCAGATCGAGGACACCACGAAGAAGGCCTGTACCACCACGTCGCCGTAGAGGCGGTTGGCGTAGAAGAGCCCTGCGTAGAGCAGACTGGAGGCGATGGCCAGCGGCCAGGCCCAGTGAATCTCCAGCACATTGCCGACGACGCAGCCGAGCGCCAGCGCAAAGGCGATCACTTCCAGCCAGGTGACCCCGGCGCCCATCAGGGTAAAGGCAACGTCCAGCATCCGCCGCGACTTTACGCGAGGCGATGGCCGTGCCGTCCGGACGGGTCACTGCTGCAAAGACGGCGCCGCAACGGCCGCGCGATGCCCCACGCTATCCGATAATCGCCTCATGCCACCTTCCTCAGACTCCGCGCCGCCAGGCCCGGCGGCGCGCTACAGCGTCGCGATCAGTGCCGCCGAGCGGCGCGAGTTCATCCCCTTCATGCACCACCTGATCGGCACGGCTTTCGCCGTGATCCGACCCTTGTTCCTGACCGGGGTGCCGGTCACGTCCAAGGCCGATTCGACGCCGGTGACCGCCGCCGACCGCGGCGCCGAGGCGGCGCTGCGCCGGGAGATCGAGCGCCGCTATCCCGACCATGGCATCGTTGGCGAGGAATACGGCGAGAAGGCCGGCAGACGCCATCGCTGGATCCTCGATCCCGTCGATGGCACGCGAGCCTTCATCAGCAACTGCTTCCTGTTCGGCACGCTGATCGCTCTCGAGCGCGACGACGGCGACGGTTTCCGGCCGGTCCTGGGCACCATCGCCCACCCGGCCGCCGGCGTCGCCGCTATCGGCCACGTGGGCGAAACGCGCCTGTACGCCGCGGACGGCACCGACCGCGTCGCGCGGGTGCGCGGCTGCGCGCGCGTCGAGGACGCCACCGTCCTGGCCACGACTCATTGGGAGACGGGCGAGCAGCGGGGCGGTGAAGGCATGGCGCGACTCGTGCGCAAAGCGCGCCTTTACCGGACCTGGGGCGACTGCTTCGGATACTTTGCACTCGCCACCGGCGGCGCCGATGTGATGCTCGACCCCACGCTTGCCTACTGGGACGTGGCGGCGGTGGTTCCGGTGGTCGAAGGCGCCGGCGGACGGGTCAGCAGCTTCGCGGGCGGCAGCCCGCTGGCCCAGCCCTCGCTGGTCGCCACGTGCGGCGACCTGCACGACGAGGTGCTGCGGCTGCTTCAGGCGACGTACGAGGCGAGCGGCGGCCGCAGTTGAAGGCTGGAAGCGGGCTGGCGAGGGCCGCGAGCTTCAGCCGATCCGCCATTGTTCCGCGCACTTTCGGCAGCGCACCCGCAACCAGTGAGGCCGCCCGGCCTCGGGCGGATCGTCGGCAGCGGTCGCTTCCGCAGCAAGGACTTCAAAGGCACCCCAGGCCTTGCACTGGGGGCAGGTCGCCGAATTGGCGAAGAGCTCGGCGCGCGACAGCAGCACGGTGAAGCGCCGCCACGCCACCCACACCAGGACGCCGGCACCGGCGGACACGCCGACGATCGCGAAGTAGTACAGCGGCGAGCCGCGCAACGCGCCCATCGTCTCGATGCCGGCGAGCAGCAGGATCAGCGCGAGAAATCCGGTCAGGAGATAGGCGTGGCTCTCAACCAGCTGCCGCTCGTACCAACGGCGAAAGCCCCGTTGGCGGATCTGCTCTCCGATCTGCGTGGGCTTCATGTTGGATCGCTACGGTACTCGATCCGGCTCCCCGGCGGCCGGTCGACCGCCATCGCGTCGATCAGACGCTGGCAGCGGCGCGCTGCGGCGCCACGGTCGACGCCTGCCCCTCCGCGGGCGGCGCGACGACCAAGCGAACCGACGGCGGCGCCAGTTCGAGCCGGGTGATGACCAGCGGGCCGAGCTGCTCGATGCGCAGCCGGGCCCCCCGGTGAGGGAGCAGCGACTTGGCCAGACCCAGGCCGGTCACGTTGGAGCTGACCCGGGCCAGGTCGAAGTCCGGCTTGAGCCGGCCCGGATGTTCGATGCGCAGTTCGATCCGGTCGCCGCGTGCGGCGAGGCGAGCGACCACGCGCTGGTCGGCCTTGCCCCGATGCTTGATGGCGTTGCTGCCCAGTTCGCTGATAGCCATCGACATGGGCACCGCCTCCTTCTCCGCCACGCGCCATTGCGCCAGCGCCGGTGCCGGCGGTTCGACCTGAACGATCGCGTTGTACAGCCCGGCGAGATCGGAAAAGACCCCCACGACCAGGGCGACCAGCGGCACGCCGGCATCGGATGGCTGAATGCCGTGGGCCAGCGCGATCGCCTGGACCTGGGCTGCCGCGTCGGTCAACGGCTCGGACAGTTCCGGTCGGGCGAACGCCTGCTGCTGTAGCAGCGCGGCGACGCCTCGGAGATTCTTCTTCAGCCGCTGCCGCACCTCGTGGACGACCAGCTCCTGCCGCTTCAAAGCCGACGCCAGGCGCTGGTCCTGCACTGCCTCCCGGTCCGTTGCATCCTCGGCCATGCCGAAGATGCGCAAGCCGCCGTCAGGCGTCCGCACCGGCGTGAAGCGAACCGTCACGCTGCGCGCGCCGCGGGTCGGGTGATCGATCCGCACGGTCAGCTCGGTCCGCCGCAGGCGGGCCAGCCGCGCCAGCACCAGGGGCAGGCGGCGCGCCAGCGCCGGGCGCTCCTGCGCCTGGACACACTCCAGCGCCAGCCGGGGATCGGCCCGAAGTCGCGCTGCGGGAATGCCCAGCAGCGCCTCGCTGCGCGGGCTGGCATAGGTCAGCGTGGCCAGGCTGCTGTCGGCGATGAAGACGAAGGCGTCGATGTGCTCGGCGAGTTCACGGAAGCGCGCCTCGGTGTCCTGCAGGGCCACCTCCGTCCGCGCCGCCTCCGACAGGTCGTCGATGATCGACATGATGTACCGCGGCGGGGCCGAGCCCGGGCCGTCCGCGGCATCGAACACCGGCAGCACGCGCCGGTGCAGCGTCAGCAGCTGGCCGTCGGCGCCCCGGCTCGTCGCCCGCGGCTGCTCGGCCATCTCGCCGCTGTCCAGCACCTGCGCGTCCATAGCGGCCAGTTCGTCGGCCTCCGGCCGGGGAAGAATCTCGTGCCAGGTGCGGCCGAGCACGGACTCGCGCGGGCGCCCGAGCAGGACCTCGCCGGCGCGGTTGACGCTGACGAAGCGACCGCTCCGTGCATCGCGAACGGCCACCGTCACCGGCAGCCTTTCCAGGACCAGGTCCAGGTAGTTGCGCATCTGCTGCACTTCCTGTTCCGATCGCTTGCGCTCGTCGATGTTGAGCACGGTGACGATCTCGCCGGCGTCGGGGCGCTGCGCCTCGATCGGACGCATCGACACCAGCGCCCAGAAGGACTCGCCGTTGCCGTCGCGCATTCGCAGCTCGGCAGGCGACACGGCGGCGTCCCCCGCGGCGGTCCCGAAGGTCGCCGCGCCGTCGGCGACGTCGTCCATCAGCTCGCTGAACGTCCTGCCGACCGGGCCCTCTTCGCCGCCGAACATCGCCGCGGCCTGAGCGTTGCAGCGGACGATGCGCCCTGCGTCAAGGTGGAGCAGCGCCACTTCGGTCGAGTCGAACACCAGATTCAGTTCCAGCAGCGACCGCGCCAGCGCCTCGCGGCTTTCGCGTTGCGCCGTCACATCCTGGAACGTGTAGATCGCGTCGACCGGTCCCTGCATGGCGGCAGCCGCGCCCTCGACGGGACGCGCCTGCACCAGGCACCAGCGCGGCTGGCCCGTGGCGGTCATGAGCAGGGTCTCGACACTGCTGGTGCGACCCGCGGCCACCTCGGGCAGCGGTCCGAGCGCGATGCCGGTGTCCGGCCGCTGCGTCAGTCGGGCCAATGGCAGGCCGTTGACGGACTTCTCGGAGAAGCCGAACAATCGCTCGAACTCGGCGTTGGCATGCACGACGCAGCCCTCGTGCACCTGGGCGACCGCCGCCGCCATCGTTGCCAGCAGCGTTCGCTGCTGCGCGACCGCGCCTTCGAGCTGCAGCGCCGCGCGCTTGCGTTCCGTGTGGTCCTCGAGCACCAGCAGGATGCGCCGGCTGCGCCCGACCCGCCAGCCTCGAGCCACCAGACGTGCCCACAACTCGCGACCGTCGGCATGCACGATGCGCACGTCCGCGTCGTCGTCGCGCAACGAGTCGGCCACCAGGTCGCGCCGCAGCCGACTCGCCGCCGCGGCATCGCCCGGCCGGAGAAGGTTCGGCACCTCGGCGCCGACGAGGTCGATCGTCGCCCGGTCGAGCAGGCGGCCCGCGGCCCCGTTGGCCTGCAGCACGCGCAGGTTCTCTTCGAGCACCAGCAGCGCCACCGGGCTGTCGTCGAAGAGCGACCGAAACCGCTCGGCGCTTTCGAGCAGAGCGGCCTCCGCGCTGCGGCGCTCGCTGATGTCGCGCGCCAGCAGAAGGATGGATTCACGCTGACCGTGCGCCGAGCGTTGCGCGATGACCTCGACCGGCAGCGCGGCCGCGGGCCGCCGCCGGTTGAAGTAGTGCGTCTCACGCCGCTCCGCGCCGTGCGCTCGCAGCCGCTCGACCAGATGTCCGAAGGCTTCCGGGTCGAGCTCGCGGTCGATCGCCGACAGCGGCAGGCAGCCGAAGTCACTGCGCGACAGGCCGAGCTGCTGCAGCGCCGCCTGATTGGCATCGAGCAGCAGACCCGACGTGCCGACTTCCAGGATCAGCTCGCCGGCCTGCTCCAGCGCCCCGCGCAGCGCCGTCAGCGACGACTCGGCTGCTCGCGCAGGGTCGATGCGCTCGACCAGGATGAAGACGCCATCGAAGGCACCACGGGCGTCGAAGATCGGCGTCCGCCGCGCGCGGACCCACGTCCCGGCAGCGGCGGGCAGGACGTACTCGTGCTGCTCGGTCTGGCGCTGTTCCCCGGTGCGCATGCGCTCCAGCGAAGCCATCACCTCCGGCAAGGAAGTGAGATCCAGAAATTCGTCCGGGCGGCGGCCCAGCGCCTCTGCAGCACCGACGCCGGTGAGTTCCTCCATGAAGCCGTTGAAATGCTTCAGCCGCAGTTGCCGGTCGAGCAGGGCCAGCCCGACGTTGACCGCGGCCAGCATCGCCTCGGCCAGCGCATCGGCGCCACGCGACACCCGGGTGATTCGCCTCGCGTAGGAGACGTCGCACAGTACCGCGGTGACATGCGGCGGTCCTTCGCGTTCGAGCAGCAGCCGGACGTCGAAGTACCGGCGGCCGAGCGGATGCTCGAAGCTGAACTTGAACCAGCGCTCCTCCTCGGTGAGCAGCACGTCGCGCAACTGCTGCTCCCAGAGTGGGGCATAGGCGGACATGCCGTCGACCTCCGCCAGGCGGCGGCCGACGAGCGAGCGCCGGGGCAGCATGGTGGCCCGTTCGTACGCCGCATTGGCGTAAACGACCCGCAGTGCCGCGTCGAAACGCAGCAGCGCCTCCGGCAGCAGGTCGAACAGACTGGCCGGAGGCAGGGACGCGACCGCGCCAGCAGGAGGAATGACGGAGGCGTCCAAGGGAATGGTGCGGGCCGAAGGTTCGATTCGGGCGAGGGTCGCAGAATAACCCAGACATCCCCAAAATGCGGGGTCGCGGACCTGCGCTACGCAAAGAAGGTCAGGCGCCTGCACCCGAAGCGCCGGCCGCGCCGGCTCAACGCCGCGGCGGCGAACCGGACAGGGAGCCCGCCGGGTGCCGTGGACGACGCCGACCAAGGGCTTCGATGCCGCCCGGCCGGCGCGCCTGCCTAGAAAGGAATGTCGTCGTCGAGGTCGGCGATGTTCGGCGCGGGCTTCGACGACGAACGCCCGCCGGCGTCGCGCGCTGCGGCCGCGCGCGGCGGACTGCTGCTGCCGCCCTCATCGAAGTCGCCGCCGCCGGCGCCGGCACGGGACCCGAGCATCTGCATCCGCTCGGCGCGGATCTCGGTCGTGAAGCGCTCGTGACCTTCCTTGTCAGTCCACTTGCGCGTCTGCAGCCGCCCTTCGACATACACCTGCGAGCCCTTCTTCAGGTACTCGCCGGCGATCTCGGCCAACCGGTCGAAGAACACCACGCGGTGCCACTCCGTCTTCTCCTGCTTCTCGCCGCTGGCCTTGTCCTTCCAGCTGTCGGTGGTGGCGATCGAGACATTGGTGATCGCCGCCCCGTCCGGGCTGTAGCGCGTCTCGGGGTCGCGGCCGAGGTTCCCGACCAGAATCACCTTGTTCACCGAAGCCATCGATCTTCTCCCTGGGCGAGCCCGTCGGCCGGACCGCCGTGTTCCCGGCGCCCATCATACCCAGCGGTCCGGCCGGCCTCCGCCTCGTCGATCCGGCCGTCCGGCGACCGGCGACCGGCGGACCCTGCCTCGACAGTCCGAAGCCGGCGCTTGCAATGCGGCCCGGCGTGCGCCGGGTCCGTCTGTCTATAGTCGCAGGTTGCCCTGGGACCTCCTCCCTGCCCTGCCGTCGCGGCGCGGCCGACCCGGGCCACGAGAAGAATGATGAATCCGCTGCGCATCCGGGGCGCCCGTACCCACAACCTCAGGAACATCGACCTTGACCTGCCGCGCGACCGCCTGGTGGTGATCACCGGCCTGTCGGGATCCGGCAAGAGTTCGCTCGCCTTCGACACGCTCTACGCCGAGGGCCAGCGGCGCTATGTCGAATCGCTGTCGGCCTACGCGCGGCAGTTTCTGCAGCTGATGGAAAAGCCCGACGTCGATCTGATCGAAGGGCTCAGCCCGGCGATCGCCATCGAACAGAAGGCCGGCGCGCACAACCCCCGCTCCACGGTCGGCACGGTCACCGAGATCCACGACTACCTGCGCCTGCTGTACGCCCGCGCCGGTCAGCCGCACTGCCCGGACCACCCCGGGCCGCCGCTGGCCGCGCAGAGCGTGGCGCAGATGGTCGATGCGACGCTGGCCCTGCCCGCCGACTCGCGGGTGATCGTGCTGGCGCCGGTCGTGCGCGAGCGAAAGGGAGAGTTCGCCGACCTCATCGCGGACCTGCAGGCGCAGGGATTCGTGCGCCTGCGCATCGACGGGGCCGTCATCGAGATCGGCGACCTTCCCGCGCTGGCGCGCCATGAGCGGCACTCGATCGACGTCGTCGTCGACCGGCTCAAGGTGCGGCCCGAGGCCCGCGGACGCCTCGCCGAGTCGTTCGAGACGGCGCTGCGCGTGGCCGACGGCCGGGCGCTGCTGCTCGACACGGACAACGGCACCGAGCAGCTGTTCTCGAACCGCCACGCCTGCCCGGTGTGCTCGTATGCCGCGCCCGATCTGGAGCCGCGCCTGTTCTCCTTCAACAGCCCGAGCGGCGCGTGCCGGACCTGCGACGGCCTGGGCCGGATCGACTACTTCGACGAGAGCCATGTCGTCGAGCATCCCGAGCTGTCGCTGGCCGCCGGCGCGATCCCCGGCTGGGACCAGCGCAACGGCCACTACTTTCAGCTG
>Ga0316617_100000145_pt1 | contig 15502 bp, 12 predicted proteins | sample OWC_Aug_M1_C1_D2_FD_207801 | JGI IMG/M metagenome (GOLD analysis project Ga0316617, IMG submission 207801) | Wetland soil microbial communities from Old Woman Creek delta, Ohio, United States - OWC_Aug_M1_C1_D2_B | ecosystem: Environmental > Terrestrial > Soil > Wetlands | place: USA: Ohio... | reverse complement strand
GTCGATCGCCCCGATTAAGGTCCCGGGCGGTAGTTTAATAAAATTAAGCCGGCCGTCATCCCCGGTCATGAGCGGGGGGTTGTGCCCGCCGTTGGCCAGTTCAAATTCTCCTGTTCTGACATCGAGGATACCGCAGAGAAGCGTCACGAACATACACGCATCGTTTTCAGGATACAGCAGGCCGTTTACCCGCTTCAGGATCTCTGCGGGAGCAACGCCTTCCTTGGCAACGGACCTAAGCAGGCTTTTTGTCAGGGCCATAAACAGGGCCGCAGGAACGCCTTTCCCTGATACATCGCCTATTACCAGGCACAGATGCTCCCTGTCGATAAAGAAGAAATCGTAAAGGTCCCCGCCGACCTCTTTTGCCATATCTACAGTTGCATAAATATCGATTTCCTTCCGGTCTGGGTAGGCGGGGAAAAACCTTCGCAAAAACCCCGCCTGTATTGTCCTGGCGACTTCGAGCTCGCTCCTGATCCTTTCTTTTTCGGCTGTTTCTCTTTCGAGGTTTGCTATATATTCCATGATGATCGACTCCAGCCTAGAAAAGGAATGGGCCAGGAGACCAACTTCGTCGGTTGATTTCAACGCCACCTCATTAATGCCGAAATTGTCAGTAAGCCTGGACCGGAAATCGTGTGTCGACAGCGCATTGGAATATCTGGTCAGTGCGGTAAGCGGTCTTTCTATCCTCTGAATAACAATATAGGCCGCGGCAATGCTGAGGATGAACAAAAGCACTGTGATCCCATTCTGAAAGAGTATGGCCTTAAGGATCGTCTGTTGTATGATCTTCTTGTCCATGCCGACATGAAGAAAACCCATCTTCCCCAGCAGTATCGGAGCTGAGATGTCGATGTAGCGGCCGCTGCCACCGGTCACGATATCCTGTTTCGAGATTTCATCAGTCAACTCCCCTGTCTGCTTTGAGACGAGTTCGATAATCTCTTCAGGTATATGCCCTATAAAAGTATGGGAGAGGATCTGTCTGTCGTTTCCAACAATGAAAACGTACCCTACGCCGCTAAGGCCGGCAAACTTGTCGATATGGGACTGCACGGAAGCGGCATCGCCGTTTGCGAAAATGTCTACAGACGAGTCTGCCAGTCCCTGCGCAACAGCCGTGGCTTTGCTGATGAACTCACTGGTTAGATTGTTGTATAAGCTGATAGAAAAGAATATCGAGTTAATAGTTGCGATCGCTACAAAAAGCACAATAATGAAAAGCAGCATTTTATGGAAAAGCGTAAGTCCCTTTACTTTTTCCATTGTGAAAAATCCTTTAACGGCACGAGATTTCCATCCACTACTGTCGTAAAATAGACCGGCCCTGAAAGGTCCGAAAGCGATATTTTTTGGTCGAGGCCTATGTCCAGTTTTTTGATTTTAGCCACGGCTTTTTTTATTTTCCCCTTTTCCAGTTCCGGCCCCAATTCTTTAAGTATTTCTACAAAGATTTTTGCATTCACATAACCTTCAAGGCTGCCGTAACTATACTTGGAGGCCTTATATTCATCCTTCATAAGGTTTGCAGGCGGCAGTTGGGAGAACTGGTCGAAGACCCTTCTGTATTCCCTTATCAACGGCACATCTGTCTGGTCGTAGTTCGGGAAGATCTGAGTGTTGATTATATTTCGGGTCAGATCGGCTGACAGAGATTTTGAGGCCTCATTCAGCAGCTTAACAAAGGTATCGCTACCGACTGATAGCCGCGCAACAGGGACGTCCCAGCCCATCATTCTTGCATCGCGAACGAAAGCGGCCGTCGGCTCGTAGGCGCCGATCGAGATGATTGCGTCAGGGTTGAAGGAGCGGAGATATTTTACCTGGCCGGTCATGTTGCTTTTGAAATTAAGGCCCTTCTTATGGGTAATTTCAGCGACTATAGGCAGATTATTTTCTGCCAGAGTGCTGTGTACGCCATACCATCCGCTCCGGCCGTAAGCATCCGCCTGATAGAATACCGCTATTCTTCTCAGGCCGATCCTTAGGAAATTGTTGACAATGGCACTGGCCTCGTCGCTGTAGGTAGGACGGTAGTTGATTACGAACTCCTTATAAGGTGGTTTCCTAGGCGATTGGGCGCCTGTGCTTGGGAAAAAAAGCAAGGTGTCTGTTTTTTCATATATCTTAAGCAGGGGCATGACCCTGGTGACTGGTTCAGTCCCGAAATAAGAGATCAGGCCGAAGACCTTGTCATGCTCGATAAGTTCTATGGTGTTTCTGATGGTCCTGGTTGAATTGTAGCCGTCGTCATATGCCTTGATCAGTATTTTATGGCCGAAGACGCCCCCCTGACTGTTGACATAGTTGAAATAAGATACAGTCCCCCGGTAGATTTCGATACCAAGGGACCTGGAGGGGCCGGTCATCGGTCCAGACAGTCCGACGATGATAGGTGTCTGGGCAAAGGCCGGAGAGAAGGCGGCCAGAAGGAGGAAAAGCGCTATCAGAAATCTTTTAAACAAAATCTACCTCCCGCGTTAACTCAAAAAAGTATTTAAATAAAACCACAGAGTGCACAGAGGAAATCATAAAATCCGATAGCTTCTCTTTTACTATCAATATGTTTCTCTGTGTGCTCTGTGGTTAATTGCATTATTCGGGTTAAGTTAGCCTTTCTCCTGATATGAGTATTCTGTTTTCAGGGTGGTAATGATCAATATCCCGGATCCCCTCAGCATCCTGTATTTATGCCCGGTCCCGATCGGAATATATACGGAAGCAGGCGAGTGGATCTCATATCGCTCATCTTCCATGATCAGCTCCGCCGTCAGTCCGGTGAAATCCGGCCCCTTGCCGAGAAAGATGTAAGTTTCAACGAAGTCGTGTGAGTGAAACTTCTGATAATGCTCTGGGGCGGTTTCGAGGTTTTCGACCTCGTGCATCGCCTGGTAGAGGACTGTTTCCGGGACCAGTGTTTTATCGATGAAGATGCTTCTCTTTACAGGCAGTTCCTCAGCGTTTGCGCTGACGAGCGGCCGCGTGGTCAGATCAAGGACCTTCTCCCCTTTCTTAGGGCTGTTAATGTATTTCTGATATTTTTTCTCCATGGTTTTCTCCTTATTTGCCTGATGCTAACGATTGGTTATAATCAGAATGAAGCACGATATTTATGAATTTCCCGGAGCCGCTCAGCAGCTGGACATTATGGAGGACATTGCGCGGAATAAATACTGAGGCAGGAGATTCAACAAGAAAACGTTCTTCTCCCAGCCAGACATAGGCTGTGAGCCCGGTGAGGTCCTCGTTGTCTCCTATGAACAGGAATTCGCTGTCGCAGTTGTGGGTGTGCGGGTCGATATAAGGGGCCTGGCCAGGCAACAGATCTTTCACGGCCCTCACTATGGTATATAAGGACGTCTCAGGCAGTTTCGCGCGGTCCAGAAACACGTATCTCAACCCCGGGGCATTATCGTAATGGTGTTTTATCTCCGAACTTTTTCGTACGTCGGGTTTCAGAATGTAGCGTGAATTGACATTCATAACTCTCCTTTTCCAAGCCTGGTTATTTCCTTACTGTTCAGTATGTACTCCACTGCGTCTGAGAGGACCTCCAGCATTGCCTTGACGAAATTGCCGCCGATGCCCATGATCTGCCATTCTCCTTCCCCGTCCGAAAAGTGTAAATAGACCTTTATCTGATGGGTGCCGGATTTAATCGCCCTGACCGAATAATCGTTAAACCTGAGGCACTTCAGTTGCGGGAAATGGCGGCAATATTCCCTCAGCAGTTTATTCATAATCGGCAGAAAGTGCGCCCCTCTGTTCATCTTGCATACAATCTTTTGATTTTTCAGGATCTTGCCGGATACAAAGAGGTCAGCTTTGATTTCAATATAGCACCCCCCCCCTATTGAGGATTTCCCGGTAAAGGTTGCCGAGTAATCTTTAATCCTGATATGTTTCTTAAACGTCTTTTTATGCTTCAGGAGTAGCAGCAGCAGAGACGCATCGGCGATGTTGAAATCATATCCGGCCAGCTCCAGCTCTTTGATCTTGCGCAGAAAGTCTTTTGTTTCTCTTTTTGAGAAATGGGCCCTTGGGTCATACTTATTAAGAAGAGCAGCAATATTGCATCTCCCTGACACCTCTGAAATCGCGATATCGCTTTTGTTTCCCACCAGAGCCGGATCGATATGCTGGTAGGTCTGGGGGGCCTTTAAAAAGGCATCGACATGAACTCCTCCCTTATGGGTAAAGGCGAAGGAGCCGACATAAGGATGCCGTGTGAGGGGCTCCGACTGAACAATTTCAGCAATTTCACGTGAAAGCCGCGTCAGGTATTTCAGGTTCTCCTCAGGAATGCACCGGTACCCGAGTTTCAGCTGCAGATTGGGGATGACCGTGCAGAGGTCCGCCATCCCGCACCTCTCGGAATAGCCGTTGACCGTGCCCTCTACAATGCGCACTCCGTTAAGGACAGCAGCGATCGTATTTGCGACCCCGCAGCCGCTGTCGTCGTGGCAGTGGACCCCAAAAGGAGTATTGAAGCGGCCGGTTATATCCGAAACAATTTTCCCGACCTCATGCGGAAAACAGCCGCCGTTTGTATCCGGAAGATCGATCCAGTCCGCCCCCGCGGAAACCGCCGCGTTCAGGACTTTAAGGCTGTATTCTCTATTATTTTTGTACGCGTCGAAGAAGTGTTCGAACCCGAAGCTTACCTCAGAGATGTGTTTCTTCAGATAGCGGAGGGAGTCATAGATCAGGTCAAGGTTCTCTTCAAATGATATATTCAATACCTTAAGGACCTGGAAGTCCCAGCCCTTTCCGAAGATGTGGGCGCAGTCTGTTCCGACCTTGATAAGGGAGTTCAGGTTAGTGTCGTTTTCCGCCCTGACATTATGGTTCCTCGTCCTGCCGAAGGCCACGACTTTTATTTGCTGCAACCTTACCTTCTTGATTTCCTCGAAATATTTCAGGTCCTTTACATTAGACGCCGGCCATCCCCCTTCGGTGTAAGCAAAACCCATTTCATCAAAACGGGTTGTGATTTTCAATTTGTCGTGGAGGGAAAACGAGATTCGGGGCGCCTGGCTTCCTTCCCTGAGCGTGCAGTCATATATCCTGATTGTTTTGTCTTCCAATAGGTCACCCTCTTAATGGAAACGCGCTTCTTTACCGCAGCTTGAAAAAAAGAAACACGACACCTCTTTCTTGCATTATTGCAACTAATAGATCAAATATCAATGGGAAAAAATAAAGTCTGCAGCAGAACTACAGCGAATTCTACTGCATATGGAAATTTACGTCCCCCCAATGCGTTTAAAAGGAAAAAGGTGCGGAAAGGGAGGAGCGTCCTAGCAGATGGGATATGTCCCTTCGGCGAGCTTATCGCAGAAAAAGGATATTGAAGAGAGTTCTTTCTCTAGTATTGATTTAACGTCAGGTGATACGTCTTTGAGGCCGACCCCCTTTCTGAGCAGGACCTGGGCGGTTGCCATATGGGGCCTGTCGATGCGGGAGCCGATCCTGCTGAGGAGAAGCACATAAACTTCGAGGACCCCTTCGGTCTGTTTGTAGATTTTTTCAGCTGCCTTGTGGGCCAGGAGGTTGTAGATCTTCCCGACGTGACTGACCGGATTTTTTCCTGCTGCTGCCTCGGTCCCCATGGGTCTGTTTACCGAGATCAGTCCGTTCACACGATTGCCCCTTCCGACCTGGCCGGAGTCAGCACCCTCTGCTGAAGTCCCGAGCAGCGTCAGGTAAATTCCCCCGAGTCCTCTTCCTTTCTGATCAAGGGCATTCAGACTGACCGTAATATTTCTGAAGGCCCTGTATTGCCTGAGGAACTTTCTTATCGTTTTCAGGCTGATCTCTTTTCTCTTGAAATATTCATCTTCGGATTTTATGAAGATTGATATGAGAGGCATCGCAACAGTCAGATCAAGGTCTTCTCCTGTCCTGAGGCCCATCACCTTGATATCTTCCCCTGTCTCAGGATATCGCTCCTTGAAGGCCTTTGAATTCAGAAATCGTTCGAGTCCCAAGACAACTTCCTCGGTCGGAGAGAGGGGATAATATCCGATCAACGCTGAAGTGTCGTTTGCGCCGTGCAACTCTCCCGGTCTCTGGAAAATGTCAGTAAGCTCTTCAGAACCTGGTGCAAGGACGGTCCTGTACCTGACATGAACATCAGGGTCTACAAATCTCAGGTTTTTCCTGGTCCATTCCCTGGCAGCATTGACCGCGATCTCATTTACTGGTATTTTTTTCCCTCCTGCTGTGAAGGTCGCCCTGTCGCCGATGATAAGCTCCATCGGTTTTATGAGCCTCCCGCCGCCGAACTCAATCGCTGTTTTGCCTGCCGCGAGCAACCCCTTGTCTATGTTGTGGTGGAGTATTGTCCCGAAGGTCCTCTTGTATTCCCTGCTCAGGGCCACGGAGATGGCCTCCATCAGGGCATCACACATGGAATCAGGATGTCCTGTGCCTTTCCTTTCGACGATCTCGACCCTGTGGCCGCTGACAGATCTGCCCTTTAATTTTTCTACGACTATCATAATTAGGAATTGTATCAGGAAAGACAGCCGGGTTCAATGCTGAATTTTGCGATTATATCCGGTTTCAGAATAAAATAGATGATGAAGTATGTTCCAAGGCAAAGGCACTTTTGTGAGACAACTAGGAAACTGCACGTTCCCTGTCCTCATTCCGACAAAACAGGGATCACTGTCCATGTGGTAGTGAGGGATGGCTATTGTTACCGCTCGGAAAACTGTCTTGTCATCTCGTGCAAATATAACCGCCTGCAGTCTGACGTCAAGACCCTTCTTTCTCTGACGTGGTAAATATAAGCCACGGTTTAAATACTGCTCTCTGCGGCTTTTGTTCTTTTACTTTTTTTGAGGGGCATTCGTTGTGATTATCTTCTCTGCGCCTTCCGATCGCCTAAGGGTTGGTTGCATTTCGGGCATCGTCCCGCAAAACTGCTGACCGTTCCATGCCAACCGCATCCTGAACAGTCAACAATCTGGGAGTGCCGACTGGGTTCTTTTTTCTTGAAAACTCCCTTCAGTATCATAAATAGCAATAGAAAAACAGCCACGCCTCCGACGAGAATCAGTAAGTCCAGCGCAGTATAATCGCCCAAAATAACCGTATCAAGTATCGCATTCATGGTAATATCTCCTGTCGTTTGGCAGTTGCCCTCTGCATTTTCTTAGAGTTTATCACAGTTGCAGCCTTCAGGAAGCAATGAAATTTTCAAAGGATATCAAAAGCGCTTAATACCAAATAAAGCGGTTAACCACAGAGCACGCAGCCAACAGTAGGCGCTTCCAAGCGAGAACGCCGAGGAAAAAAAGGAGTTAGGGCTAAATCTGGGCGAACCGTAATGGTGGACTGCATGTCCATTCCAAGTCTTTTTTTGCTTTGCGAACTTTGCGTCTTTGCGCGTTCAATTGCTGTTTATAATTTAATACCATTGTCGGGTCTCAGGTTATCCTACCGACCAGAAATTCCGGCTTCACTGGAATTTCCAACAGGGATTACTTGCCGATACAGAAGGTGCTGAATATCTTATCGAGGATGTCCTCTGTTGTTACAGTGCCTGTTATCTCCCCCAGGCTGTCAAGGGCGTCCCTAAGCTCTATTGAAAAGAATTCAAGGGGCTCATCCGCCAGGAAGAGGCCGAGGGCCCTCCCCAAAGATGATGAGGTTTTATCGAGGGCTGTCTTGTGGCGTATGTTTGTCACCACAACGCCTTCGCGCTCCTCGGTCCAGTTCCGGAGGTTTGAATGAAAGATAGCTGACTTCAGCTTATCAACCCCCTCCCCCGACAGGGCGGAGATCAATAAGTATTCCCTGCCCTTTTCGCGAATACCTTCAAGGGATATTTTCGCCGGCAGATCTGACTTATTTATAACGATTACCGCCTTCTTCTCCCTGATAAGTTTCATGAGCTGCAGATCGTCCTCCTCCAAAGGTGCGCTGCCGTCCAGGAGCGCTATGATGAAATCAGCCTTGTTTATCGCATCCAGACTTCGCCGTATCCCCTCTTTTTCAACAAGCTCCTCGGAATTTCTTATCCCGGCAGTGTCCATGATCCGTATCGGCAGCCCGTTGATATTCAGGTAATCCTCGATCAGGTCCCTCGTTGTCCCGGGCAGTTCAGTGACTATGGCACGGTCTTTCTTCAACAGGAGGTTTAGAAGGGATGATTTGCCGACATTAGGCCTGCCGACGATCGCCACGGCAAGACCGTCCCGGAAAAATCTAGCCTCTTGAAATGTCGCAGAGAGGCCTTCGACCTCCTCTTTGATCTCTGCAAGCCTCACCCGGATCTGCAGGGAGGTTTTTGTCTCGATATCGTCTTCCGGGAAATCAATATAGGCCTCGGCAGACGCGCTTATATCGACCAATTTCTTCCTGATATCAGCGAGTTTTTCCGACAGTCCGCCCTGAAGTTGCTCGAGCGCCAGCTTCATGCTCTCTTCAGTCTTTGCTGTAATGACATCGAAGACAGCCTCTGCCTGGGTGAGGTTTATCCTGCCGTTGAGGAACGCCCTTTTTGTGAACTCACCGGGGTCCGCGAGCCTGGCCCCTTGTGCAAGCACGGTTTCGAGGGCCCTCTTTACAGAGATCATGCCCCCGTGGCAGTTTATCTCGACCACGTCTTCCTTTGTATAAGAATTTGGGGCACGCATTATCGCCAGGAGCACTTCGTCCACGTTTGTGTTGTCGGTCGGGTTGATGATGTGACCGTAGAGCAGCGAGCCTGAGCGTTTGTCAGCCAGAGGGGCTGCTTTCCACGGCCGGAAGATAGTTTCGGCTATATCAAGAGAACGGGGCCCGCTGATACGCACGATCCCTATTCCGCCCTGTCCGACCGGGGTCGATATGGCCGCAATGGTATCGCTTTCAAAACGCATCAGGCGAAATGCAGCTTAAGTGAAGGGAAATTATTCATACCCTATTTCACCTTATTGTTGCATAAAAGTCGAGGCAGAGGCGCTGAAAAACCTTACAATGACGACTTTGTTCAGATCTGTATTCACCTGACGGCAAGCTCACAGTCAGTATAGTCCTGTTTTGCGCTGGTGGACCATACCCCCCTTCAATTCCCCCCTTGCCAAGGGGGGAAAGAGGGGGGTGGTGTCGCAGAGTAAGGCTTTTTTCATATCCTTTGCCTCTCCTCGCCTGTCGTAAGTTCCAACATGGGTGGGACAGGCAGCTGAAAAATCTTTCATACGACACCTTATGAAAAAAAGCTTTGGAAGAGTATGCGGTAAAAACTGTGAATTAAAAGGATAAGCGTGAAACATATCAATTATCATGTCGATTATAAAAATTTTTCAGCTCTCTGTCCCATGCCACAGCAAACTATTACGAAGGAAAATAGTTCAGGCCGGTTGGTTTGCGAGTTTTTTGTTCACAAAGAACTGCTGTATGATGCCGAGGATATTGTTTACCAGCCAGTACAATACAAGTCCTGACGCGAAGTTCAGGAACATAAACGTGAATATGACCGGCATAAGCATCATCAGCTTTGCCTGTTTCGGGTCCATAGTGGAAGGGGTCATCTTCTGCTGGAGCACCATGGTTATACCCATGAGGTATGGCAGAGGTCCGCCGAGAGAAAAACCTGCAATATGCCCAAAAAGCGCATCCGGCGCAGACAGGTCTGTTATCCAGAGCATGAAAGGAGCGCCCCTGAGTTCAATGGACACCAGGAGGACCTTATATAATGCAAAGAATACCGGTATCTGAAGCAGCATCGGGAGACACCCCCCAACCGGATTTACCTTGTTTTTCTTATACAGTTCTGACATCTCCTGCTGCATCTTCTGCGGGTCCTTCTTGTATTTTTCCCTTATCTCGGTCATCTTCGGCTGGAGGGCCTGGAGCTTCTTCATGGATTTTTGTCCCTTGTTCACGAGCGGGATAAAGGGGATCCGGGTAACGATAGTGAGCAGGATGATAGCCCAGCCGTAATTTCCCAAGAAGCCGTGGAAGAATATCAGGACCCAGAACAGCGGGCGTGCTATGATCGAGAAGAAGCCGTAGTCGATGATATATTCAAGCCCGTTACCGATTTTTTCAAGTCTTTTCTGTTCCTTTGGACCTGCATAGAGAGTAAATTTATTTACACCAGGCTTGGCCTTAAAGGCTATGACAGGGGATTCTTTGTACGTCCAGGCCTTTGCCTCCTCGACTGCTGTCGATGGTACGAGTCCGGCAAAGAAATATTTGTCTTCCTGTGCGATCCATTTCAGATTTTCCTTAAATATGTTCGGTTCTCTGAGATTTTTCGCGGTCAACTCTTTCAGGTCTGTGCCTGTCAGCAGCACGGGCCCGATCTGGGTGCCGCTGCTTGCATCGCTTTCAAATATTCCAAAATCAGAACCGAGCGATATCCAGTATGCAGGGAGGCCGGCCACTTCATCGCTGATATCCACTTTGTATGTGTCTGCATAAAAGGTATAGGTCCTCCTGATGGCGGCACCTTCATGGGAATATTCAAATACTACGGTCCCAGAGGGTTTATTGCTGTCAAGCTTCAGGTCGGTCCCTGATACGCTGAAGTCCGCATTGGCCAGATCAAAGGAATCGCTAGCCCCCAGGCTGAGGGCCGGCAGTACACCCGGTTTTTTCAGCAGAACAACGTCCTGTCCTTTATTGTCTTTATAGGCCTTGATCTCCCATGACTTGATCGTGCCGCCCTTTGATGAAAGCACAGCGGAATAGTAGTTGTTTTCTACCCGTATCTCTTTTTCTGTCGCAGTTGTTGCCGCGGGAGTGACAGGGACAGCCATAGGAGCAGGCACAGGCGTCTCCGAATTCTTTTCAACAGCAGGCTGCGGCGGCTTGACCTGCGGCGGAGGAGGAGGAAATAAAAACTGATATCCTATGATGACTGCGATAGAAAGGATTATGGCTAAGAGGGTATTTTTATCCATGATTACCTGACAGGGTCAAAGCCCCCCGGATGAAAGGGGTGGCACCGCAAAACCCTGCGTACAGACAGAACAGTCCCCTTCAGCGCCCCGTGTCTGCTGATCGCTTCCATCGAATATTCGGAACAGGTCGGAGTGAACCTGCAGCTGTTCGGCAGGAGTGGTGACAAAAAGTATTTATACAATTTAATTATTGCTATTAAAAGTGTCTTCATTTTTATCAAGCCGGGGAAATATTTTGAGTATGCCCATCTGCAAATCAGCGAATTCAGCCTCGGCAGACGCGCTCCTTGCCACAACTACAAAGTCATATTGCAAGGGCCTGTCTTTCAACTGCTTTCTGAAGATTTCCCGCAGACGCCGTTTAATTTTGTTTCGAACAACAGCATTCCCGACTTTTCTGCTTACAGCAAGTCCGAGTCTGCAGTAGGGCAATTCGTTTGGTAACACGTAAATAATAAGAAATTTTGAAGGAAATTTTGAGCCAGATTCAAAGACCTTCCTGAAATCGACTCGTTTCGTGATAGAACAGAAAACCTTTTTGCCTATCAGACAGACAGCTTTTTCCGTCCTTTTTTCCTTCTCCTCTTTATTATTGCACGCCCGCCAACAGAACGCATTCTGACGAGAAACCCGAGAGTACGCTTCCTCTTCTTCTTATGTGGCCGATATGTAGTATAAGTTCCCATAGTTTTTTCCTGAGCGAAAAGTATAATAGGTATTTTTCATGAAAGTCAAGTTGTCCGGGGAAAAATCTTTACTCAAAGCTGAGTCGGGCCGTTCCTGAGCTTGATAAAAAACCGGCAAAGGGGGTATATTAGCAGACTATAATATTCAGGGAGGTGAAGATGTTGACAGGATTGGCTTACGCTATGGGAACTAGCCCGGGGGCAGGACAGGGGCAGGGAGGCGGCTTAATGGGATTTCTCCCCCTGGTTATTATATTTGTTATCTTCTATTTCCTTCTCATAAGGCCTCAGCAGAAAAGGGCCAAGGAACAGAAGGCGATGCTGGACAACCTTAAAAAGGGAGACAAAGTAATAACCTCAGGAGGCGAATACGGGGTCATCGAAGAAGTGAAAGGCAATACGATCATCCTGAAGATTGCGGAGAACGTGAGGGTGAAATACGGCAAGGGTTACATTGCTGCGCTTAGACAATCCGATGATGAGGAGTGATCTATAACCCCGGTTTTTTGCCTTTTATATAGAGATAATAACGCAGAAGGGAATTCCCTCAAATACCTCTTTTTGACAAAAGAGCAATTAAAAGCCAAAGTTTTTCGATTTTGATAAATTCTTATTTTGAGTGGAGGATTAATGAAAAAAAATGTTCTATGGAGGTTTTTGCTTATCGGCGCTACCGTGCTTGTGGCGGTGATATTCTTCCTTCCCAATACGCCTCTTTTTAAGTTTATGCCTGATTGGTGGAAAAAGAGTATGCCGAGTAAGGGGATAGTCCTTGGCCTCGACCTTCAGGGCGGGCTTCATCTGGTTTTTGAGGTGGAAGGCGACAAGGCGGTTGAAGCCTCTGCTGAAAGGTTCACACGCCTCATAAGAGATACCCTTCAGAAAAAGAAATTGCAGGCAGAGGTGAAGAGAAACGGGCTGCAGATCGAAATAAGCCCGATGAGTCAGGAGATATCTACAGTCATTAAGGAAAATTATCCTAATCTGGAGACTGTGTCGGCAGGTCAGAACCTTGTCCTTGCCATTGCTGAAAAAGAAAAAAAAGCCATAAAAGACAATGCCGCCAACCAGGCGCTTGAGACCATCAGAAACAGGATCGACCAGTTCGGGGTTTCCGAGCCGACGATCCAGCGTCAGGGAGAAAACGAGCTCGTGGTGCAGCTGCCGGGGGTCAAAGACCCGAGAAGGGCGATAGACCTGATAGGCAAGACAGCCCAGCTCGAGTTTAAGCTTCTCGATGAAGAATCCCCGCTCGCGGCCCAGCTCCCCCAGTCAATAGCACCCAGTGAAGAAGAGGGTGTTTTAAAACAGTTTGCAGACAAATTGCCGGAAGGCGACGAGATACTCTTTGAGAAAAAGGTCAACAAAGAGACCGGCGTGGTGAGGAAAATGCCGATCCTCCTGAAAAAAGAAGCAGTCATGACAGGCGATCTCCTGAGTGAGGCGAGGGTGAGCCTGGACAACAAGTTCAGCGAACCTTATGTCTCGATGACCTTCAATGAGGAGGGGGCAAGGAGGTTTGAAGAGGTGACCGGCGCGAATGTCAAAAAGAGGATGGCGATCATCCTCGACAATACAGTATATTCAGCCCCTGTCATACAGGAGAAGATATCAGGCGGAAACGCGCAGATCTCCGGGAGTTTCACTATGGAGGATGCCAAGGACCTCAGTATAGTACTCAAGGCAGGGGCGCTTCCTGCCCCGCTTAAGATGCTCCAGAATGTCACTGTCGGTCCGTCGCTTGGCGAGGACTCGATCAAGGCGAGCAAACTCGCAGGCCTTGTCGGGACGCTTGCGACGATAATTTTTATGCTGATCTATTACAGGGGTTCAGGTCTGATAGCGGATTTTGCCCTCATATTGAATATTGTCCTGCTTTTCGGCGCAATGGCATCGCTCAATGCGACCCTTACGCTCCCGGGCATCGCCGGGATCATCCTGGCTATTGGTATGGCGGTTGATTCGAATGTCCTTATGTTTGAAAGGATAAGAGATGAGATCAGGACAGGCAAACCCCCGCGTTCGGCCATTGATTCCGGCTATGACAAGGCGTTCGCCACGATCCTGGATTCTCACGTAACAACACTGATCACTGCGGCTGTATTGTTCCAGTTCGGCTCAGGGCCTATCAAGGGTTTTGCCGTGACCCTCAGCCTGGGCGTTGCCATCAATCTTTTTACAGCACTTGTCGGCACAAAATCGATCTTTGACCTGATTACCAGCAAATATAAAGTCGTGCGGTTGAGCATATAGGAGGCGAGATGTTAGAACTAATAAAAAAACCCAACATAGATTTCATCGGCAAGAAATATATCACTCTTATTGTCACCGGCACTCTGTCTATAATCGGCATTATCGCGATCATACAGATAGCCATGGGCAAGGCGAATATGGGTATTGATTTTGCCGGTGGCACAGAGATTCAGCTGAAGTTTGAAAACCCGATTGACCTTCAGATTGTCAGAGCAGCCCTGGAGTCCGGGGGCATAAAGGGCTTTGAACTCCAGGACGTCCCCGCAGAAAACAGGGTGCTGATCAAGACAAAGCAGTCAGAGGGTGATCTCTCCAAGATAGCTGATTCGATCACCTCTGTTCTGAATCAAAACATGTCCAGTCATAAATATGTTATTGATGCTACGACCGCGATCGGCCCGAAGGTCGGGACCAAGCTGAGGGATGATGCAATCAAGGCCATTGTCATGGCCACTATAGGCATACTAATCTATGTTGCCGTGAGATTCAAGTTTCAGTTCGGGGTCGGCGCGACGATCGCGACGATCCACGATGTCCTTGCAATCCTGGGCATTTTTTATCTCATGGGGAAAGAAATAAATCTGATCGTTGTCTCCGCTCTTCTGACGATTGCGGGCTACTCCCTGACCGATACGGTCGTTGTATATGACAGGATAAGGGAAAATCTTAAGATGCAGTTCAAGGAACCTCTGCCGAACGTTATCAATAACAGCATCAACGAGGTCCTTTCAAGGACGATCATAACCTCCCTGACAGTCTTCCTTGCAGCAGCAGCCCTCTTTTTTCTGGGTGGCGAGGTCATCCATGATTTTGCCCTTATTATTTTGCTGGGGATTATTATCGGCACCTATTCCTCAATATTCGTTGCGAGCCCGATATTGCTCCTCTGGAAAAAGAACAGGCCTTCTTTTGCTCCTAAGAAATGACGGATGAACAGTGATGAGTGATCAGTAACACGGACAAGCAAGTGTATTGCTCCCGTTACTCTTCACTCGTCGCTCATCACCGGCTTTATGCATAGCCGCTGGCTCATAAACAGGACAAATCCCGAATATGTCCGGTACCTTTCACTGTCTGCCTCGATATCTCCTGCCTTTGCGCAGTTGCTGATAAACAGGGGGCTTAAGACTGCTGCAGATATCAATGATTTCCTCTGCCCCGGTGTAACGCATTTTTCAGACCCGTATGAACTCAAGTCAATGCATTCTGCTATAGAGAGGGTGAAACTTGCTCTGCACAGGCATGAGCGGATACTTGTCCATGGCGATTACGATACAGACGGTCTGACGGCGACAGCTATAATGCTGCAGGCGCTCGGTTCCATCGGACTCGATGTCCATTATTTTGTCCCGAACAGAAGGCTGCACGGCTATGGCTTTCATCATCACGGCGTAGACACGGCAAAGAAGCTTGGAGCAAAACTGATTATAACCGTTGATTGCGGGATAACGTCCCTTGAGGCGGTCTCTTGTGCGAACAAGGCCGGGATAGACGTTATTATAACCGACCATCATGAGCCGCGGATAAAACAAAGTCAGGAGTCAGGAGTCAGGGGTCAGGAGTTAAAGATAGCAGAGGCCCATGAATTGTTGCTGCCTGATGCGCTGGCTGTTATCAATCCAAAGCTCGGAACCCATAACCCGGGACTTTCCAATC